>Ga0102938_10002387_pt1 | contig 14199 bp, 10 predicted proteins | sample SalPonR2_B_D2_MG_FD_84516 | JGI IMG/M metagenome (GOLD analysis project Ga0102938, IMG submission 84516) | Salt pond soil microbial communities from South San Francisco under conditions of wetland restoration - Salt Pond MetaG R2_B_D2_MG | ecosystem: Environmental > Aquatic > Marine >...
CGTCGAGGCGGCCCGCGCGCTGGGCGCGCGTGACGGGCGCATCATGGCGTGGCACCTGATCCCCAACGCGTTCCCGCCGATCGTGGTGCAGGCGACGCTGGGCGTGGCCGAGGCGATCCTGACGGAGTCGGCGCTGTCGTTCCTGGGCCTCGGCGTGCAGCCGCCGATCGCGTCGTGGGGCAACATGCTGGCCGACGCCAGGAGCGTCACCGTGCTGCGCTCCCAGCCGTGGCTGTGGCTCCCGCCCGGCGCGGCCATCTTCGTCACCGTGCTGGCGATCAACTTCCTGGGCGACGGGCTTCGCGACGCGATCAACCCGCGGGCGGGACGGCGTTAGGCGGGGTCGCGCTCGTCCACGCTCCCACTTCCGTCCACGCGTTCGCCGCTGCTCGCAGCCCTGCTCGCACCCTCGCTCGAGTCGGCACCCGACGTTCCGTCGGCCGGGTCGGGCGCCGTCCTCCGGAGGGCGGCGAGCTCCGCAGCCAGCGCGTCGCGTTGGCGCGTCGTCTCGTGCAGGCGTTGCTGCTGGCGCGCGACCGCCCCTTGCAGCTCGCGCAGCGTCCGGGCGATGGTGGCGGTGGCGTCGGGGCGCTTCGCGGCGGCCGCCTCGCGCCGCTCGCGCAGCCACGCGACGAGCACCGGCAGGCCCAGCGTGGCCGACGCCACGACGACGGCGAAGCCGAGCGCCGTGACCAGGTCGAACGCCGTCTCGCCGGCGTCGCTGCCGAGGTACAGGTCGTGCAGCGGGGCCAGGAGCGACCAGCGTTCCACGAACAGCACGTCTGCGATCGCCAGGTGCAGCCGTAGCAGGCCGCCCGCGACCAGCAGCGCCACCAACGCGACGAAGGCAAGGCCCTGCTTGTGCGCCGTGCGAACGCCCACGCGCGCCAGCAGAAGCGCGCCGAGGGCGGCGCCGACGACGGTTCCGCCCAGCGCCCAGCGCCGCAGCGTCGCCGACAGCCAGGCGCTGGGGCTGAAGAACACCACCAGAAGGCTGACCACCACCGGAGCCGCCTGGGCGAGCTTGCCGACGGTGCCGGCGCGGCCGAGGTAGCGCCCGACGGTGTCCAGTGACGCCTCGACGGTTTCGAGGAACGAGCGTGCGCGTTTCACGGGCGCTTCACGGTCGACGGCCTCGGCGCGGACGCCTCAGTCCGCCGTGACGGGGGCGTAGGCGGGCATCTCGACGGTCGCCAGCGGCGGCCCACCGGCGGCCGGCACGACCCGCAGCAGGAAGCGGTCGTCCAGCGCGAAGTCGTCGGCGCGAACCGTGAGGTAGAGGTGGTCGGGCCCGCGGCCGATCGCGCCGGGCGCGTCGCCCGCCCGCGCGGCGGCGACGGCCGGGATCCCGTCGAGCGCGTCCCACTCGACGCGGACGGCGTCGGTGGCGAACAGCCCGGACCCGCCGAGATCGTCCAGCTCGTAGATCAGGCGGTAGCCGCCCCGCTCGGCGGGCTCGAAGCGCGACTTGGCCAGCAGGTGCAGCTCGTAGGCCGTGCCCGCCTCGTCCACGAAGGTGCCGGCCAGCTCGGTGCCCACGGACGAGGCCAGGATGCCGGCGTCCTCCGCGACGCTCCTGTCGGGCAGCGAGACCGTCGTCATGAACGTCTCGGTCTGGGCGTGGTAGGCGTCGGCGTTCAGTCCGTAGGAGAGGGTCGAGAGGTTGGCGTCGACCGGGCCGGGGAAGTAGCGGGCGAAGGCCAGCCAGGGGCACGCCTGGGCGCCGTCGCCGCAACGGTCGAGCCGTGCCTTGTCGACCAGCGTCTCGTCGCCCATCCGCCAGTAGAACGGCGTGGGCGGCTTGCCGGGCGTGTTTCGGATTCGGTAGACGGTGCACGACCGGTCGTCGTCGGTGCGGCCGCGGAGCGACTGGTACTCGAAGCGGTAGCCGCCCTCCTCGGCGCGGGCGGGACCGTCGGGCACGTGTCCGTCGACGTTGCACCGGAGGACGCGCGCCAGCGGATCGCCGGACGCGTCCTGCGCGGCTGCGGACCCGACGGCCAGCGCGAGGACCAGCGTCAGGAACAGCGTCAGGAACAGAGTCGGGAACAGCGCCGTCAGGAGAACGGACGTCGAGCGAAGGGAAAGCAGGCGACGGGAACGCAGGTGACGGGAAGGTAGGCGAAGGGGCGGCAGGAGCAGGGACATGCGCATGCGGACCTCCTCGAAAACACGCATGGTAGCACGCTCGTGACCGCAGGTCACATTCGGTGCTCGCCGAGGTGCCGGAAGCGCCTTGCGGCACGCACGGCGGGCGTGGTACCCCGGGCCATGGAGCTTCGCATCGGGTTTCGCACGTTGGCGGCCCTGGCCGCCGTGGCGCTGCTCGCCGCGGCCCACGCCCAGGGCGCATGGACCGAGGTCACATGGAGCTACCCCGAGCCGGGCGTGGAGGTCCGGGCGTTCGTGGCCGAGGCGACCGGCGGCGATGAGGGACGGCTGGTCCTGGGCTGCCACCCGCCGGTCGGCGCGGCGGAGACCGGACCGCTGTTCGTCGCGTTCGAGGCGGCCGCGTTCCGGGAGCTCGATCTCGAGGTCGGCCGGCTGTCGTGGCGCGACGTCACCGCGCGCTACCGGCCGTCGGACGGCGAGCCGACGCCGATCACCGTGGACGTCTGGCGCGGCAGCGAGGACGGCGACGTGCTGTTCGCGGGCGGCAGTCCCGCAGCGCTCCGCTACGGCTGGGTCGAGGAGCTCGGCACCGCGTCGGAGACGACGTTCTCGTTCTGGGTCGGCCGTCAGGTCGAGAGCGATCCAGACGTACGGATGACGGTGCCGACGGTCGGCGCCCACGAGGTCGCGACGGATCGGCTGGCCTGTTTCGAGGGAGCCGGCTGACGACGGACGGGCGAACCACGGACGGGCGGACGACGGACGGGCGGACGACGGCCCCGCTGGGAACGGCGACCCTCAGCCCGCGTCCGGCACACGCGCCTCCGCCTCGATCTCGACCTTCAGGTCGTCGCCCACCAGGCCTGCCAGCACTAGCGTGTTCGCGGGCAGGACGTGCCCCAGTCGCGCCCCGTGGGCGCGCGAGATCGCCTCGACGTCGGCCTCGTCCGCGACGAAGATCCTGGTGCGGATCACGTCCTCCAGCGAGGCGCCCAGGCTGCGCAGCGTCCCCTCGATCTTGTCCAGCACGAAGTGCGTCTGCGACGCGGCGTCGCCGCCCCCCACCAGCCGCTCGCGGTGGTTCGCCGTCGTGCCCGACACGTGCACGGTGGCGCCGTCCCGGACGGCGCGGGCGTAGCCGGCGATCGTCTCCCACGTCGTTCCGGTCGTCACGACGCGCCGACCGCCCGCCAGCGAGGCCACGGGGTAGGGCGCCGGCAGTGCGTCCAGGTGGTGGCTCAGGTCGCCCGACGCCGTCAGGAACGGCGGCTTGCGGTACTCGTCGCCGCAGTCGCCGGGCACCGGCGCGAGGCCGGCGATGGCGGCGGCCAGCTCGGCGTGATCCTCGGCGCTCAGCTCGATCGCGAAGGTGCGCAGCGTGTCGCCCACGTGCTCGGACTCGCCTAGGCGGGCGCCGACGATCACGGCGCCCACGCCGGGCGTGTCCAGGATCGCGCGCGTCGCGACGTTCGCGATCGAGGCGTCGTGCCGGTCGGCGACGTTGCGCGCCGCGCGCAGCACCGCCTGGTAGGCGTCCCAGCCGCCGACCTGCTCGATGAAGCGTCGGTACTTGTTCAACGACCACGGCGTGCTCTCGTTCCAGGCCGGCTCGTCGAGGCCCAGCCAGCGGTCGGTCAGCAGGCCGCCAGCGAGGGTTCCGTAGGCCAGCACGTGGATCCCGCGCTCGGCACAGAGGCGGGTCAGGCCGTGGGCGGCGCGACGATCCAGAAGCGAGAAGCTCACCTGGTCGGTGACGACCTCGATCCCGCTGTCCAGCGCCATTTGCAGATGGGCCGCATCCACGTTCGTGAGGCCCAGCTCTCCGATCCGCCCTTCGGCGCGCAACGCCATCAGATGCTCCAGCGCGTCCAACCACGACGGATCGTCGTAGGTCCAGGTGTGGAACTGCAGCAGGTCGAGTCGCTCGGTCCGCAGCCGCTCGCTGGCCCGGTCGACCGCGTCACGGACGTCGTCCATCGTCACCGTGCCGGGCTTCGGAACCCACTTGGTCAGCGTCTCGATCGGCGCCGCCGCACCGCGCGTGGCGCGGTAGTGGCCGCAGATCACTTCCGCCGAGCCGTAGTGGTCGGCCATGTCGAAACCGGTCAGCCCGGCGGCCACGTAGCGCTCCATCGCGGCGGCCCCGCCCTCCGGATCGACGGTGCTCCCGTCGCGTTCCATGTCGGCGATCTGCCACAGGCCGGTGAGGACGCGGGGCACGTCGAGGCCGGGGGCCAGCGCGACGCGGGAGACGTTCGGGGCGGGCGTGCTGTCGGCTCGGTCGGACATCGGTGGAGTGTACCGCGGGGGCGCCCACGGGTTCCCTCCGCCCTGGACGGCTCATCTGCCTACCGGCCGCCGAGCGCCCCCTCCGTCCTCGTCGCCCACGCGGTCCGAAGCGCGTCGCGCGACGGCCCGCGGTCGAGCGCCGAATCGTGAGGAATCTCGATGCGGACGGCCACGGCAGTTTCGTACGCTCCGGACGGAGGCACGGCCATGGTCCGGTTCGCCCTGGTGCTCGCTGCGATGGCGGTCGCCCTGAGCTCGCTCGCGATCCTCGCGCTGATCTGGCGGCGGGGGCAGGTGCGCGAGTGGCCGTACCTGTCCGCCATGACGGTCGCGTCGTTCCTGTACGCCTTCGGCTACGGTCTGGAGCTGGCCGGATCGAGTCTGGCGTGGAAGCTCGCGACCTTCCGCATCCAGCATCTGGGGATCGCGTTCGCTCCAGCGCTGATCGCCATGGTGGCCGGCCGCTTCGGGTTCGCGCGCGTTCTGCACGCGCGGCCGACCAGGCTCGTGCTGTTCGGCGTGGCGGGGCTCACCTACGTGATCGTCATGACGAGTCCCTGGCATCAGCTCTACCACATCGCTCCGCGGCTCGAGACCGGCGGTCCGTTCCCGGTCGTGGCGTTCGACCTGGGGCCGTGGTACGTCGGCTTCCACCTCTACCTGGCCGCGGTGTTGCTGGTCTCGAACGCGGTTTTCCTGCGCGCCTGGACGCGAGCGCAGAAAGCGGAGCGGGCCCAGGCGCGCACGCTCCTGCTCGCCACGATGATCCCTTGGGGCGTCAGCCTCGTCTACCTCCTCGGCTGGGTTCCCTGGGGTCTCGATGTCTCGCCCTACGGCCTGGCCATCACGATGCTGTTCCTCTACCTCGGCGTGACCCGACATGCGCTGGTCGACGTCGTGCCGATCGCACGTTCGCTGGTGTTCGCGCGACTCCACGATCCGATCGTGGTCGTCGACGTCGACGGCTACGTGGTCGATCGCAACGAGGCGGGCGAGGAGCTGCTGGCCGTGGCCAAGGACGCGGAAGCCGGGGCTTCGGGGCGGCTCGAGGACTATCCGCCGCTGATGCGCATCGCTCTGGAGGCGCAGGGCGCCGACGTCGAGCCCGAGCTCGAGCTGGCCGGCAGGAGCTACGCCTGCCGCGTCGTCGACCTGGCCGAGGCACGCGGACGGCCGCTGGGTCGGGCGATCGTCCTGCGTGACGTGACCCGCTACAAGGAGATGCAGAGCCTGCTTCGGAGCCAGGCGACCACCGATGTCCTGACCGGCATCCCGAATCGGCGGCATTTCCTCGACGTAGCCGATCGGTTCCTCGACCAGGCGCATCGCAGCGGCAGGCCGATCGCCTGGATCGCCTTCGACATCGATCGTTTCAAGCGCGTCAACGACGGCTACGGGCACGACGCCGGCGATCGGGTGCTGCGGGCGGTCGCGGAAGCGGCGGCGCAGAGCGTCCGCGCGAGCGACCTGGTGGGACGCCTCGGTGGGGAGGAGTTCGCGATCTGCTTGCCGGACACCGACCTGGCGGGGGCCAGGCGGGCCGCGGAACGTCTTCGCAGCGACGTGGCGGCGCTGCGTGTCGCGATCGCGAACGGCGTGGTGTCGGTGACGGTCAGCATCGGCGTGTGCGCGACCCAAGGCGGCGGCCTGGACCTCGACACGGTTCTGGCGCTCGCCGACGCGGGGCTCTATCGAGCGAAGCACGAAGGCCGCGACCGGGTGGTCGTGATCGACCCGGCGGCCTCGAACGCGACGCCGATGGATGCGTCGCTCGAAACGAACGCCTGAGAGGTCGCGCGGGACGTCGCCCGGGACGTCGGCCGGGACGCCGTTCGTGCCGTGGCAGGCGGTCGTCACGGCCGCGCCGGCCGGGACTGCGAGGCGGATCCTGACCCAGGTGGATGTCGGAGGCGCGAGCCTGGCGGTCCATCTACCCTTCGCGCTCCCGCAGGGCGCTGCACCCAATGCTGTTCGGCGTGCTGCACGATCCCTGCTGAAACGCGTGATGGACGATCGGGAGCGGGACCCGCGGCGTCGCGTGGTCGGCGCTCGGTCGCGTGCTTCGGACACCGGCGCGAGAGGATCGCGGACGCTTCTTCGCCCGCCGTCAGTTCAGCGTGCGCGTGGCCAGCGCGGAGCGGACCTCGCTCTCGGCCCAGCGCCAGTGCTGGGCCAGGCCACCCGGTCGCGCCAGCGCGGTCGGGACGGACACGACCCAGGCGGCACGGTCGTCGGGGTCCAGTCCGTACGCCGCGTCGGCGCCCGAGGCTCCCGCCACGGCAGCCCTGCAGACGACGTCGGGATCCAGCCAGGCGGCGGGCAGCCAGCTTCCCAGGCGCGCGTGGACGGCGGGAACGCTCCGGAGGCGGTTCAGCGACCGCAGCGTCGAGGCCGCGTCGGAGCCCAGGCGTGCCGCCGAGACGACGCCCAGGAGCAGCGCCGGACCGTACTGCTCGCTCTGGTGCGCCCAGCGGACGTGGACGCCCTGGATCGGACCGGCGTCGGTGGGGGGCCGCACGAACACCTCGTGCGCGGCGGCGTCGGCCTCGCGGATCCAGCCGCGCGCCATGCGTTCCTCGAGCATCGCGTCCTGTTCGGTGCCGAGGAACCACGGACCCAGCTTGCTCTCGCCGGTGAGGCCCACGGTCGCGACCTTGCGAAGGCCGTCGCGGGCGACGACGCGGGCGTGCCCCAGGAGCGCGTCGGGACGGTCCAGCAGGCCGGGCGAGGGACCTCGCTCGGGAGGCAGGTTCGCGTCGCCCACGACGCCTTCGACCTGGGCCAGCAGCAGGAGCGCTTCGCTCTGGAGCGCTTGGATCGCGACCCTGTCACGAATCGCCTGGATCCGGGCCGGCTGCTCGGGCCCGGGGTGCAGCACGTGCTCGAACGCCGTGGTCGTCCTGCCGTCGTCGCTCATCGTGAGCGCCGCCACGGCGTCCAGCCGGCGAGCGTGGCGGGCGAGCATCGGCAGGTAGCGCGAGGCGTCGAGGCCGAACGCGATCTCGACGGTGCTCGTGACGACGTAGACGGGAGCGCCGTCCGCTCCAGGGCGTGGCCGCACGGACACCTCGACCGCCAGGTGGTGGGGGCTCCACAGCAGGCGGCCGCCGTCGCGCACGCTCCAGCGCGGCTCGCTGCCGAACGAGCGTTCGAGGTGATCGATCAGGGCCAGCGCGACGGGGTCGCGCTCCATGTTGGGCCCCGAGGACGCAGCGTCGCGGGCGTTTCGTGGATGCATGCGGCGCGTCCCTTCAGCGTCGGACGGCATCGCGGAGACCGTGATGGCCTGGGCCCGTCACGACGGCTACGTGTGCAGGCGTCTTCGTGTCTTCCACCAGCGTACCGCTCGGGCGGGCGCCGCCGCAGGAGACGAATGCCCTCCGCCCCTCCCGACGTGCCATGCTGAGGGGGCCCCCGGGTGCGGCCGGGGAGCGCTCGTCCTCGCAGCGGGAGGCCGCCGATGCCCGAAACCGAGCCCATGCCCGAAACCGAGCCCATGCCCGAACCGGATCCGAACGTCGCTCCCGTCGCCGCGATCACGCCCGCCCTGTTGCTGCGTCATTGGCTAGGTCATCGTCGCCTGACGCGCCGTACCATCCAGGCGTTCCCCGACGCCGAGCTGTTCGGCCATCGCGCCAAGGGGATGCGGCCGTTCGGCGCGATCGTGCACGAGCTGAACGTGTTCATGCCGCTCGCGGTCCGCGGCGCGGCGACCGGCGAGTGGAGCTGGCCGGACGGCGCCGACGCCGCGCCGACCTCGAAGAAGGCGCTGCTGGACGCGTTCGACGACGCCACGCGCGTGCTCGAGGAGCACCTGCCCGGCATCTCGTCAGCCCGCTTCCTCGAGGTGGACCAGCCGATCGGCTCGCGCGAGGAGCCGGTGATCTCGACGCTCCTGTACTTCCTGGACAACGAGGTGCATCATCGGGGACAGGGGTTCGTGTACCTGCGCGAGCTCGGGATCGAGCCGCCGGCGTTCTACCAGCGTTGACCGGCCCGTTGCGCCTGGGACGCGGCGCACGGCCGTCCTCGGGCGGAGAGGCCGCCCCGAAAGGACTTCGCATGACGATCCCCAAGGCACCGTTCGGACGCACCGGGCACCAGAGCACGCGCACGCTGTTCGGCGCCGCCGCGCTGAGCGACGTCACGCAGGAGGAGGCGGACCGGGCGATGGAGACGGTCCTCGCCTACGGCGTGAACCACGTCGATACCGCGGCGTCGTACGGCGACGCCGAGCTGCGGCTGGGGCCGTGGATGGAGCGGTACCGCCAGGATCTGTTCCTGGCGACGAAGACCGGCGAGCGACGCAAGGCCGAGGCCGCTGACGAGATCCGCAGGTCGCTGGAGCGGCTGCGTACCGACCGGGTGGACCTGATCCAACTCCACAACCTCGTCGACGCCGGCGAGTGGGAGGTCGCGATGGGCCCCGGGGGCGCGCTGGAGGCCGCGATCGAGGCGCGCGACGAGGGCTTGGTGCGCTTCATCGGCGTGACGGGGCACGGGGTCGAGGTCGCGGCCCGGCACACGCAGAGCCTCGAGCGGTTCCCGTTCGACTCGGTGCTGCTGCCGTACAGCTACGTGATGATGCAGAACCGCGAGTACGCCGCCGACTTCGAGGCGCTCATGGCGGTGTGCGAGGAGCGCGGCGTGGCGGTGCAGACGATCAAGGCGATCACCCGCCGTCCGTGGGGCCCCCGGCCGCAGGACCGGGCGACGTGGTACCAGCCGCTCGAGGATCCCGACGCCATCCGCCTCTCGGTCCACTGGGTGCTGGGCCGCCCGGGCGTCTTCCTGAACACCGTTGGCGACGTGAACGTCCTGCCGCGCGTGCTGGAGGAGGCGTCGACGTTCCGCGAGCGTCCGAGCGACGCCGAGATGGAGCGCCTGATCGAGGAGAAGGAGATGGAGCCGCTGTTCACCTGAGTGCCGGGCGGACGCCGCCTGCCTGCGATCGCTAGGTGAACGCTCGGGCAACGCTAAGCGTTGAGCCGCACCTCGATCCGGCTGCCCTCCTCCTCGGGGGTGACGAGCAGCTGGGTCGGGATGCGGCGCTTGAGCTCCTCGACGTGGGTGATCACGCCGACCATCCGTCCCTCGCTGGCGGGCAGCGCGCGCAGGATCGCGACGACGCGGTCCAGCGCGCGCTCGTCGAGGCTGCCGAAGCCCTCGTCCACGAACAGCGCGCCCAGTTCGATCCCGCCGCTGGCGCGGCGGGCGCTCTCGCTCAGGCCCAGCGCCAGGGCCAGCGCGGCCAGGAAGCCCTCGCCGCCGCTGAGCGTCTTGGCGGGACGGCGGGCACCCCCGGCGTGATGGTCGGCGACTTCGAGCTCCAGCCCGCGCGAGCTGGCCTGCGTCTCGTCGTCGACGAGGTGAAGCGCGAAGCGGCCGCCTGTCATCCGCTGCAGGTGCGCGTTGCCGATCTGCAGCACGGATCCGAAGATCGTCTGCAGCACGTACGTCTCGAAGCCGATCTTGGCGCGTCCGGTCAGCCTTCCGTCGGCCAGGTCGGCCAGTTTCCGGGCGGCGCCCAGGTGCGCCTCGAGCCGGTCGTACGCCGCCTGGGTGCGCGCCAGGTCGGCCTGCAGGCCGGCGAGGCCGCGATGGCGGCGCTCGGCGTCGCGGAACGCCTCGTCCGCAGCGGCCCACGCCTCGGCGGCCGCGTCACGCGCTCGGCGTAGCGCGTCCACGTCCGGCGCGGCGGCGTCGCCGAGCTCCTCGTCGAGCCCGGAGGCGCGGCTCCTGACGTCGGCGAGCTCCTCTTCGTAGCGGCGGACGGCCGCCGCGAGCCGGTCGAGCGCGGCCGGATCGAGCTCGGCCTCGGCGAGCCGCTCCTCGTCGTCGAAGCCGTGCTCCCGCAAGGCCGACGCCAGCTCGTCAGCGGCCTGCTCGGCCTCGGCGGCAGCCGCGGCGAGGGCGGCTTCCCGCTCGTCGAGGCGTGCCTGCGCGGTGTCGGCCGCCGCTACGGCGGCGTCGCGCGCCTCCTTCGCGGCGTCGAGCTCGGCGCGCAAGCGGTCGTGCCTGGCGCGCGCCTCCTCCAGTGCCGGGCGGAACGCGGCCGGATCGCGCAGTCCGGCCGGCAGGCGCGTCACGACCGACTCGATCCGCTCGTCCAGCGCGGCGGCGGTGGAGCGCGCGCCCTCCGCCTTCCTGTCGGTCTCGGCCCGGTCGGCGGCACGTCGGGCGTCCGCGTCGCGGAGGTGGTCCAGCGTCAGGTCGATCTCCGCCAGGCGTTCCGCTGCGCGGCGCGAAGCCAGGCGCCGCTCCCGGACCGTCTCCAGCTCTGCGGCGACGGTCGCCGGGTCGGGCCGCTCCGCGTCGCTCCAGCCCTGCCTGGCCAGCGCCTCGCTCCGACGCCGCGTGGCCTCGTCGATGCGGGAACGCAGCTCGGCGAGCCGCTCCTGCACCTGCCCGTACCGTTCCAGCGCGCTGCGCAGCACCGCCGTGTCGCCGGCGGGATGGGCGTGGGGGTGGTCGACCGAGCCGCACACCGGGCACGGCTGCCCGGGTCGCAGGTCGTGCGCGACCAGTCCCGCCGCGCGCTCGCGGATGACGTCCAGGAGGCTGGACGCGGTCCCCGTGGCCAGCTCGTCGGGCGCTCGCTCGGCGGCGTCGCGCGAAGCGCCGTCCGCGGCGATGCGGCGCTCCGCCTCGGCGATCTCCTTCAGCGTCCGGACCTGCTCGGCGAGGTCGAGCTCGCGTTCCGCGAGCCCGTCCGCGTCGGCCACGATCGCTGCGGCCTCCTGCCTCTCGGCCGTCAGGGCCTCGCGCGTCTCGGACGCCTGCTCGGCGTCCGCCGCGAGCGCGACCGATTTCGTCTGCAGCGCGTCCACCTCGGCTCGGGCGGCGTCGCGGCGCTCGCGCAGGCCGTCGAGCTCCTGCACCGACGCTTCGAGCGCGTCGAGGCTCCGTCGCTCGTCCTCTGCGCGCGTCCGTTCGGGCTCGCGGCCTTGTTCCTGCGACCACGCGCGCTCCGCCGCGTCGCGCCGCTCCCGTGCCGACGCGAGCGCCTCCCGTGCGTCGTCGCGCGCCTCCGCGGCCCGATCGCGCCGCACGCGCGAGGCGTCGCGGGCGGTCCGCGACGGCAGCACCCGCGCGGCCCGTTGCGCCGCCTTCAGGCGAGCGCGGTCCGCGTCGGTCCGCTCCCGATCCTCGTCCAGCCGCTCGAGCCGGGCGGCGAGCCGCTGTCGCAGGGCGAACCGCTCGGCCAGCCGGGCGCCCGCCTCGAACGCCGCGACCGTGCGGGCCCTCGCCGCGTCCGCCTGCGCGCGGGCCTCGCCTGCGGAGACCCCGGCGCGCTCGGCCTCGGAGGCCTTGGCGGCGAGCTCGTCGTGCGAGGTGACGTCCGCCTTCTCGAACACCTGCTCGCGGCGGTCGTGCAAGGTGCGGCCCTGCTCCCGGAGCTTCGCCGCCGCTCCCTTCAGGCCATCGGTGAGCCGCGCGAACCGGTCGGTCGCGAACACCCGGCGCAGCACCTCGCGCCGGGCTTTGTCGTCGGTGACCACCTCGCGGAAGGCGCCTTGCGGCAGGACGACGGTCTGGCGGAACTGCTCGGCGCTGCAGCCGATCCGGCGCTCGACCTCGGTGCTCACCTCCGACGCCTTGGAGGCCAGCACCTCGATCGTGCCGCCGTCCGCGTCCACACGCTCCAGCGTCCCCTCGGCGGGCGCCTTCGTCTTCGCGCCCTCGCCGGCGCGTTGCTGCGCCGGCCGGCGCGTCACGCGAAAGCGCTCGCCGTGCAGCTCGAACTCGAACACGACGCGCGTCCGGGTCCCTGCGTCCTTCGAGACGCTCACCAAGTCGGTGCCGCCGCGCTCGACCGAGCGCGGGTCGAACAGCGCGTACGTGATCGCGTCCAGCAGCGTGCTCTTGCCCGAGCCGGTGGGGCCGTGGATCAGGAACAGGCCGTGCGCGCCCAGCCGCTCGAAGTCGATCTCCTGCCGGCCCGGGTACGGCCCGAACGCGTGCAGCTCCAGGCGCAGCGGCTTCACGCCGGCTCCTCGCCGCTCGGGTTCCGCGGTGCGTCGGTGGGCGCCTCCGCCGTTCGCGGAGCGTTCTCGGGCGGCGCGTCGCGGGGCGGTCCGTCGTCCGGAGCGACGTCGTCGATCACGACGTCGTCGCCGCGCAGCACCGCGCGAAGGATCTCGAGCTCCAGCTCGCTGGGCTGCGCGTCGTACACCGACTCGTAGAAGTCGAGGAACGCGTCCTCGGGCCGGATCGTGCGGACGTCGCCCGACAGGCGGCGGCCCTCCGTCCGCACGTCGATCACCGGCTGCTCCAGCAGCGCATGCGGGTGCACCTCCCGCAGCCGCGCCAGCGCGTGATCGATCGGGTCGCGATCCTGGACGCGGACCAGCAGGTAGTCATTCGCCCGCGCCGCGCGATCCGGATCGGCGCGGGTCGCGCGGCCCTCCTCGATCACCTCGGCGAAACGCTTGCCGTCCACGATCCGGACCTGGCGGCGGGCGGGCAGCGGCACGGCCCGGATCTCGGTCGGCGCTCCGCCGCCCTCCGGCAGGTCGACCAGCGTCACGCTCTTCTCGTTGGGCTCGCCGAACGCGTAGGGAAACAGGCTGCCCGCGTAGCGGACCGGCGCAGGTCCCTCGAGCGTGCGGGGCCGGTGGAGGTGCCCCAGCGCGACGTAGTCGAATCCGTGAAACGTTCCCGGCCGTACCCCGCCGGCCCCGCCCACGAGGATGGCCTCCTCGCCCTCCGGCTCCTGGCCGGCGCCCTCGACGAAGGCGTGCGCCGCCAGCACGCTCGGGACCGACGGCGTGCGGTGACGCCTGGCACGGTGCAGGATCCAGTCCATCGCCGCGTCGTAGTCGACGTCGCCCAGGTCGTCCACGTGGCGCAGGCCGTCCATCTGGCGCAGGTCGTCCGCGGCGGCCGGCGCTCCGTCGTCCGTGCTCGGCGACGCGACGTCCGCCGCGACGTCCGCCGCGGCGTTGGCCACGGCCCGCACGTGCGGAGGCTTGTGGAACGGCACGCCGAACACGTCCACGCCGCCCACGCGAACCGGCAGGTGGGCGGCCGCCAGGTCGGTCAGCACGTGCAGGCCGGCATGCCGCGCCATCCGCGCGTTCATCGCGATGCGCTCGGCCTGGTCGTGGTTGCCGGGGATCACCACGATCGGCACGCCCAGCTCGTCCGCGATGCGCGCCACCGCCCGCTCCCACAGCTGCAGCGCGCGGACCTGGGGCACGGGCACGTCGAACAGGTCGCCGGCGATCAGCACGAGGTCCGGACGCTCGCGCGCGACGACGTCGGCGAGGCGGTCCAGCGCCTCACGCTGCTCGTCGAGCAGCCAGAAGTCGTGCAGGCGCTTCCCCAGGTGCCAGTCGGCGGTGTGCAGCACTCTCGGCATCGTCGCGTCCCAGCGTACCCGCGCAGACGCCGCGCACCGCTCGTCCTAGGGACGAACCTCAGCCCCGCAGGGTGTCGGCCGCCACCTTGAGGATCCCAGGCAGGCGGAAGCTGAACAGGTGCCGTTGCCAGAACAGCTCCTGCTTGTCGCTCACCGTCGAGTGGCTGAAGCGTGCGATGTCGCCGCGCAGCGCGTCGTCCTGGCGGCCGCCTGCGTCGCCGCGCATCTCGGCGTTCAAGCGCTCCCGCAGCTCGCGCGCGCCGGCGATGCCGTCCGCGACCGCCTTCGCCCGGTCCGGCGCGATGTAGCCGTAGCGCTGCTTCAGCTCGTTGAGCCGCTCGGCCGCGTCGTACGTCGCGTCCACGAGCTGCGCGCGGGTCATCCACGCCGTCTCGTAGTTCAGGATGTGCTCCCAGCTGGGCTGCGTCAGCAGC
>Ga0102938_10002391_pt1 | contig 14187 bp, 14 predicted proteins | sample SalPonR2_B_D2_MG_FD_84516 | JGI IMG/M metagenome (GOLD analysis project Ga0102938, IMG submission 84516) | Salt pond soil microbial communities from South San Francisco under conditions of wetland restoration - Salt Pond MetaG R2_B_D2_MG | ecosystem: Environmental > Aquatic > Marine >...
AACCGGACTTTCTTTTTCAGCTCTGTCGTCATCATCCCGCCTGCAAAACTTTCAGTCGTTCACGAACATAATCCGCCAGGGACGGCGAAAGGCCGGGTAGCTGGGCGGCCTGGCTGTAGGCCCGGACCGCGCTGTTGATCTCGCCCCCCGTTTCCAGGGCAATCGCCAGGCCCACCCACCAGGCTGCACGGCTGTCATCCTCGGCAATGAGAGCCGACCAGTGACGGGCCGAGTCGGTATTGCGGCCTGCTTGCTGCAACAGGGTCGCCAGGGTTACCCGATACTCCGCGTTCCGGTTTACAGCAGGCACTTTACTCTCAAGGATGGCAAGCGCGTCGGGCAGACTGCCCTTGGCGTGGAGCGCCCGCGCCCTGAGCAGGCGCAGACCAGCATGGCTGTCCGTCACCGATTCTGGCAGCCACGCCAATGCCCGGTCCGGCATTCCCTGCACCAACATCTGACGGGCAAAGACTTCCCGGCTGGCGGTCGCGGCCTGGGTGGCTGCCAGTTCCTGCAACCGCTGCTCAGCTTCTCGGGTTTCACCGCTTCGAAGTAACGACGACAACTCCCGGCTGACCCGACGGTCGATGGCTTCCGGCGTCTCTCGAATCTGCTTCACCGGCGGTGTTGACGCCTCGGCTTCCTGGGCTGGCTTGTTCTCTGCCACCTCCGGCTTACTGGCGGCGGTTTCCGGCTCGGAGGCATCGACTCTCACCGGTTCGGGCCTCGGCTCAGGCTCACGCAGCTTGGTCACTTTCTGGGCCACTTTCTGGTCCACTTCCTGAGCTTTCGGTTCAGACGGGGCCGCCGCGTCGGGCTCAGGGGCCGCTGGCGGTTCGCTGACCGGCTCATTGTCGACTGGGGAAGCAACTGGCTCCACGGCAACTTGCCTGACATCCACCGGTTGCGAATCAATCGGGACATTCCCGCTTCCGGCATTCCCACTGGCGTTCGACTCTGAATCGGTTTCAGACGCCGGACTCGTGCTTACCTGGGTCTGCATTGCTTCACCACTGTCCCGAGTCATGAACCAGAACACTGAGGCGCCGATCAAGCCTGCCGCTAGCAGCAACAGTACCCATAATCCATAGCGACGGCGCCCCGCTAGCTGCGAATGGCCGGCATAGGCCGCAGCCACTTCCGGTCGGCTCTGACGCTGTTCTGCCGCACGCAGGGCATCGTTCAGGAGACTCATAACCACCTCCCGATCAGGCCCGGCGAGCGGACGCTCTCGGTATCGCGGATAGCCTGCAGGGCATGGCCTCGTTCAATAAGACGGTCGCCCCTGCCCCATGCCGCCAGCATGGATTTGTGAGCAAGAATATTAACCAGCCTTGGAATACCGCCGGAGGCCCGGGTAATCAGGCGCAGGGCAGCCGGGGCAAACAGATCGGCGCCGTTATAACCGGCCTGGGCCAGGCGATGGCGCAGATACTGGGCAACCGAGTTGCGGTCCAGCGGAGCAAGGCGATAGTGGAAGGTAATGCGCTGATTCAACTGGCGCAGGCTCTGCTTCCGTAGCAACACATCCAGCTCCGGCTGGCCAAACAGGACCACCTGCAGCAGCCGGACACTCTCGGTCTCGAGGTTCGTGAGCAGGCGCAACGCCTCGATGGTCTCCTCCGGCATTGCCTGGGCCTCATCGATCACCAGGACGACCGGCTTCTGCTCCATGGCATGGGTAATCAACCGTTCGTTGATGGCCTTGAGAACCTGATGGGCATTGGCGCATCCGGACATATCCACACCCAGTTCCTCGGCCACCGCTTCGTAAAGAGTATCGGGAGTAAGCTGCGGATTGGGAATATAGGCGGTGTGGGCAATCTGCTCGAGTTCATTGAGCAACAGCCGGCACAACAGGGTTTTGCCCGTGCCGACTTCTCCGGAGATCTTGATAAAGCCTTCCCGCTCTTTCAAAGCCACCATCAACAGTTCCAACGCATCGCCATGGCTGGGCGCCCGCAGAAAATAGCGGGTGTTGGGCGTCAATGCGAACGGTGCTTCCTGCAGTCCGAAATGGGCTTCATACATGCTATCGAACGGCTTTCTCCGGTTCCGGTGTGACGGATTCAGACGATTGCAGCAACTCGCGCAGCACATTCATGCGCTCCCGGCTGGCAGAAACATCCGCGTTCATCTCCGGCGTTCCGGCCACGACCGGGCGCAGAAGGATGACCAGCTCGCTCTTGCGTGACTGGAACCGCCGCTGTTTGAACAATTCGCCCACCAGCGGGATCTCGCTGAAAAAGGGAACCGCGGAGTTGTTGTCTTCACTGGAGTTCTGGATAAGACCACCGATAACCACGATCTGCCCGCTTTCGGCACGGATAACGCTGTCAGTTTCACGAACGGTGCTGCTGGCCAGCGGCAGCGTAACGTCCCGCTCGCCGATGGTGATCACCTTTTCCTGATCGTTCACCTCACTGACAGAGGGATGCACGTGCAGGGTGATGACGCCGCTTTCGGAAATCTGGGGGGTCACATCCAGCGAAATGCCGGAGAAAAACGGGGTGAGCTCCACCGAGGTGGATGTCGAATCCGTCGCAGTCACGGCTGAATTGTTGTCATCAAAATCAATGTCGGTCACGAAGAACTCGTCGGTACCCACCTTGATCACAGCTTTCTGATTGTTCACCGTTGAGATGCGGGGGCTGGAAAGAATCTGCACGTTGCCCTGTTCCCCAAGCAGCTCAATCAGGCCGGTAAAGTCACCGGCCCGGACGCTGGCAGAAAACAGGCCGCCGATATCGGAGGTCTGAATGACCTGGCCGGCCAAAGCCTGCGCGGTGAAATCCTCGGGCAGACCATCCGAGGCGGTAATGCTGGACGCACTCTGGATATCCGACCAGTTGATCCCCTGCTGGTAGCCCTCGTTAAGCGCGATCTCCAGGATCTTGGCTTCCAGGATCACCTGGCGTTGCATAATCAGCTCGGTGCGGCGCAGATACTCCTCGACCATCCGCAAATCCTCTGTACCGGCACGAACCATCACCAGCCCGGCTCCGGGGTTAACGATAACCTGCTGACCATCACCGCCACCAACAATCATGCTCAGGGCGCTTTGAATGTCCTGCCAGAAATCCGAAGCCGTTTCCGTGGAAATGGTTGTTCCCACCAGATTGCGGGTATCGCCGGAACCGGTGCTATCTCCGTTGGAACTGCCGGAACTACCACTGCGAGCACCGGTCACCTGACCGGAGCTGACCCTGGTCTCCGAGCCGCCCTTGCGCTTGAAGTGCAGGTAATCAATGGGGAACAGCCGGGTCTGGATCTGAGCTGTCTGAACCCGGAACAAGCGGCCACTGCGGCGGATATCCAGCCCGTAAAGGTCGCCGGCAATATCCATTACTTCCGGTACGGTAACGTCCCCCAACCTGAGGTCGATACTGGTATCCACATCGGGATGAACCACCACGTTGTAGCGGGTTCCCTCCACCAGCGATTCGAAAAAGCTTGCCGCAGGCACTCCCCGGGCACTGACGTCGAAACGTTCGTCCAGATCGCTGCCTCCGGACAACGGTGGCAGCAACGCAGCACTCACGTCCGCAGGCAATGGCGCAGGCGCCTGGCCCGAGGTGGGCGCTGCCGGTTCTGGCTGCGCAGCCTCTTCAAGGCTTCGATCAATGGCATCTGCTGCGTCGGTTGAGGTAGCCGTTGCCGAGCGCATCAACGGATTGTTACTGCACGCCGTCAACACCAGGCTCAGAGCCAGTGCACCGGTGATTTTAATCGTTGTCATGAGTATCCGATTGTCTGTCATTGAGTTCCCCGAACCTGCGGAAGTCTCTCCAGGTACAACACCCGTTCGCGGCCGTTATCCATTACCAGAACCCGATTGGCATAGATCCGGATAACCCGCACGTTGTCAAAACCCTGGCCTTCCCTGAGGGCCTCACCTTCAATAACGGCGACTCGTCTGTCCTTGCTGAAAAGAATGGAATCCAGAGCCAGAGACCGCTCTGGCGCCGGCTTGGCCACTGTTGCCTGAGGGCCAGGTGGCCGAGTGGGATCCTGCAAGCCCTGGGCCGCGCCCGGAAAAAGAACCAGCGAGCCTACGGCCAGGAACATCCACCGGCAGGTCAAAACACTCAAGCGCTTGCTCATCTCACACCCCCAGCCAGGCCTGATCCAGGCTCAGTGTCTGGACCCTGATGATTGCTTCACCGGAAGGCCAGTCTCCCGCGCTGTACTGCAGCTTGATCCACCCCAGGCGTTCATCCATCGCCTCAAGCCTCTCAAGGTACTTCAGCACATCGAGATAGCTTCCCTTGATCCTAAGCTCGACATCGTGGGCGTAGAGCAGTGGCTCCGGCGACGCCTGTTGTTCCTGCGAGGGTTGACCGTTGCCCTCCGCCGCGAAAACCGGGGTCGGAGTCTGCAACTCCAGGGCCTGCAACTGCAGTGACTCCTGGGCGGTCAGAATACCCCGCAGCAGCGCCACCATGGCCCTGGGCGCAATCAACTGCCCCGTGGTATCCGCAATCTGCCGATTGAGCCGATCCAGTCTCTGCTGCCGGGCGCTTAACTGGTCCCGCATTGCCCGGGAGGGATCCGTCGCGAGCTGTTGATTGAGCGTCTGTTGCTGCGCCAGCAGGTCGTCTCGGTTTACAGAGAGCGTCTGAATTCGATTTTCGAGGCTCTGGTGTCGTTGCTGCAATGGCGTAACCCCTAGCTCCCAGACCAAAACCAGAACGAGCACCAGCGCCGTCAGCAGGATCAAGGCACGTTCACGAATCGGGCGCAGGTTATACCAATGCGCCGCCCTTGCGAGGGAGGTATTGGACGTATCCGCCATCAGTTGCCCTCCCCGTCACGCTTACTGGAGACATGAAAATCAATCCAGCGGCCTTCCTCCGGCCGCGACAACCGGAACACACCAAAGGTTTTTCCGGAAAAGGCGGCTTCGTCGCCGAGATTTTCAAGGTATAGGGGCACCAGAGCGCCATCACGGCTGCGCCCCTCAATGGTGACTTTGTCCGAGCCCGACTCGAGAATAACGTCGGTTAGCCAGACATCTTTCGGGATCTGTCGGGCCAGTGCCGCCAGCTGCGGCGAAAAATTTCGGCCTTCCGAGAGTACCAGGCTCTCCACCCGTTCCAGCAAACGCTGACGGCCTGCAAGGGTCTGGGTTACACGGTTCAGAGCCCGCTCAACTTCCGCATCCGGCTGACGGGCTTGAACCGCCGCTGAAAGCTCCGCCACGGCCTGTTCGAGCTGCTGATTCTGCCGATCCAGACGCGAGGCCTTATTGGCCATCACGGAGTTCTCGTAGGTCAGGAAGCCGGCCACGAACGCAACAAGCAGCAATCCCACAAGCAGAACACCAACCGCCGTTCCCGCCTGGAGCCTCTCCTTACTCGGACGAAGTTCGTCTGTGTACAGATTGACCTGTTGGATCATGGACGCCCGTCCTCCGGCATTGGCAAGCACGCGCTCCAGGCCGGCAGGCAACGACTGTCCAGATCAGCCTGAAGACCGAGGGAACTCCAATCGAGGGTTTCAATACCCGCGGCCACATAGGAAGAGAGCATCGAGGCAAGTGGAAGCACGCTGTCGCGGGCAACAAGACGGATCCTCGCCGGCGGCACCTGGCCCAATTGGCTTTCGTAATAGTCCAGGGAACGCTGCATTTCCAGAGCCAGGGATTGCACCGCTGATTCCTGACGTGCAGCATCGCGGAGGTCGTCGGAGGTTACATCCAGCTTGCGGGACAGATACAGCGTATTGTCTCTGCAGATCACCATCTGCCCGTAATTGTCTTTCAGATGCACAAGCGCGGCGCCGCGACGATTCTCATCCAGCCTGCAAACCAGGTTTCGCAACGCCAGTTCGGCAATATCAATGCGTTCCAGTTCCAGGCCAGCTTCCTCAACCAGGGCGATCAGCTCCGAGACCAGAGCTTGCCTGGCGGCGACCACGTTAACCTGTTCACCACGGCCTCGCGACGCATCCCTAGGAAACGGGAACACATCGGAGACCGCCTCAGACGGGCTGAAATCCAGAAAATCCTTCAGCTTCCATTTGAGTGCATCGCCCAGCTCTGATTCGTCAATGCCTTCCGGGCGATCCATCTGGAATACCTGATACTGATCCAGAGGCAGAACGAGAGTCGTCGCAGCACCAGACCAGTCGTTGTCTTCGACCAACCCCGAGAGCGCCTCTTTACGCCTTGCAGGAAGACAATCCGTAAAGCCCGACAGCCCAGCTCCGGGCCCGCCAGATTCCGCCCAGGCGATGCCGTCGGGACGGATCTCCAGGGAAACCCGCAGGCGTGCTCTGGAGCTTCTGAACAGACCGGTCAGTTTTTTGATTATCCGTGTCTTTGTCATGGGGGTCCGAAAAAGGATCCGAAGGCCACTCGCCAGCCTGAAAACGTTATTATATTGCCCAAAAAACAGGCAGCATCACCATCTAATTACATAATAGATGAGAAAGTGAACGTAACTCCACGTTTTTTTGGCTGATTTCACATCGTTTTTGCAAGTCGTTCACAATAAAGCCCCCGCTTGACGGAGGCTTTATTCAACTCGGATGATTAAATCCCGCTTCTTTAACCCGGAAAATTAAAACGGGATGTCATCATCAAAGTCATCAACCGGCTCGGGCATGCTGCCCTGGGAAGGCTGATTGCTGTAGCCTCCAGACTGGGACGGCGGGTTGTTCTGCTGCCCGGCCGGTGCATTGTAGCCGGACTGCTGAGGCCGTCCCGCCGGTGCGCCCTGATTCATCCCGCCTTCGGCGCCACGGCTGTCGAGCATCTGCATCTGGCCATTGATATCCACCACAACCTCGGTGGTGTATACATCCTGCCCTTCCTTATTTTGCCATTTGCGGGTCTGCAGCTTGCCCTCGATGTAAACCTTTGAGCCTTTGCGCAGGTATTGGCCTGCCACCTCGGCAATCTTGCCGAACATAACAACCCGATGCCATTCGGTTTTCGGCACCAACTGACCGGTCTGACGATCCTTGTAGCTTTCGTCCGTTGCAAGGTTCAGGTTCACAACAGCGTTGCCGTTAGGGGTGTAGCGGGTATCCGGGTCCTGTCCCAGATTACCGATGAGAATTACCTTGTTTACGCCTCGTGCCATGTTCTGCTCCTGACTCTGTTTTCAGGGACGCCCGCGTTCCGTGCGAGCATCCGGATTTCAAGAATTGTTAGCCTGCCGGACAAAGGAAAAGTCCGCAAGTGACGCTTCATCAAATTGCTGCCGATCCACCTTAAGATAGGCGGTGGCAGCCTCCTCCACAATCACAACATCCTGCACGCCCGGAAGGCGGCGGAGATTGTCATCGATGTCGTCGTACTGCTCGTTCATTACCTTCTGCAACTGTACCACGAAACTGGTGGTATGACCGGGCGCAGGCATGGTGAGCGCCACGAGCAACCAGAGGCAAAGCACCACCACCATAAACCAGAGCACACCATGGATTCCTCCGCTCTCCAGCAGAAAGCCACCCAGCGCGCCCCCGAGAAACGCCCCCATGAACTGGGAGGTGGAGTAGACACCCATTGCCGTTCCCTTGCTGGCGGCGGGTGCTTCTTTACTGATCAACGACGGCAGGCTCGCCTCAAGCAGATTGAAAGCCATGAAGAAGAAAAACAGCACTGTCCAGGCCGCCATCAGACTGCCGGAAACGCCCGTAAACCCTGCTGTGGCCAACGTCAGCAGCCCAATCGCTCCACACAGCACCGACTTCATCTTGCGTTTTTTTTCACCAATGATGATAAAAGGCACCATGGCGAAAAACGACGTCACCATCACACTCAGGTAAAACCACCAATGTGAACGGCTGGCAAGGCCAAACTGTTCCTGCAGCATGGACGGAAACACCAGGAAAAGGGCGGTCAACACGAGGTGAAGGGCAAAAATACCGAAATCCAGCCTCAGCAGGCGCCCGTCTGAAAGCACCCGCCCCAGCATCTCTCTGGCGGGGTGAGTGTCGGCGCTGGTTTTATGTTGGTGGGGAGTTGGTACCAGGCGGTTGACGATCACCAGAGCTACCACCGCCAGCGCCGCCGTCGCATAGAAAATCCCGGAAAGTCCCCACCAGGCGCCAAGAAGAGGGCCAAGCACCAACGAGACCGAGAAGGACAGGCCAATCGTGATCCCCACCGTCGCCATGGCCTTGGTCCGTTCTTCCTCTCGGGTCAGGTCACTGAGCAACGCCATCAGAACACTGGCGATGGCACCGGCTCCCTGAAGAATCCGACCCGCAATCACAACGTATATGGAGTCCGTGGCTGCGGCCAGAAGACTGCCCGCTGCAAATAATACGAGCCCGATGTAGATCATGCGCTTACGGCCAACCCGGTCAGACAGCATGCCAAAGGGAATCTGTAACAGCGCCTGGCTTAGACCATAGGCGCCTATGGCAAACCCCAGGAGGGCCGGCGTTGCATCCTTGAGGTCTTCGCCAAGCAGCATGAATACCGGCAGCACCATGAACAGTCCGAGCATGCGCATGGCGTAGACAGACGCCAGGGCCGATACGGAGCGTTTTTCCAGCGCATTCATGGCAATTACGTACCTCAGCCGGGGTTGAAAGCGGTCAGATTGAGGGCAGATACCCTTCGCAGGCGGCGCATTGTAGCAGAAGGTGCCCTCACGGGGGACAGGTGGCGTGGCCCGGGCCCAGGTATCATTTTCGCCGCAGCGGGCCCAACGCGGTATAATTTTCGTTTTTATCCGAGCGAGGTGTTATGGACCATATCCAGATCAAAGGGGCGCGAACCCACAACCTGAAGAACTTCGACCTGGATATGCCAAGGGACAAGCTTATCGTGATCACCGGCCTCTCCGGCTCCGGTAAATCCTCCCTTGCCTTCGACACCCTCTATGCCGAGGGTCAGCGCCGCTACGTGGAGTCTCTGTCGACCTATGCCCGCCAGTTTCTCTCGATGATGGAGAAGCCGGATGTGGACCATATCGAAGGTCTCTCGCCGGCCATATCCATCGAACAGAAGTCCACCTCACATAACCCCCGCTCGACAGTCGGCACCATCACCGAGATATACGATTACCTGCGTCTGCTCTTTGCCCGCGCCGGCGAGCCCCGATGCCCCGACCATGGCCAGCCCCTGGAAGCTCAGACCGTCAGCCAGATGGTGGACCAGGTGGTTGCCATGCAGGAAGACAGCAAGCTGATGATCCTGGCACCGGTGATCCGGGACCGGAAGGGTGAGCATCTGCAGGTAATCGAAACCATGCGCAGCCAGGGCTTCATCCGCCTGCGTGTGGACGGCACCGTTTACGACATTGACGATGTGCCGGCCCTGGACAAGAAACGCAAGCACCAGATTGATGTGGTCGTTGATCGGTTCAAGGTCAAACCCGGCCTGGAGCAGCGCCTGGCGGAGAGCTTCGAAACCGCCCTGCACCTGGCGGACGGTATTGCCCTGGTCGCGCCTATGACCGGCGAAGGCGAAGAACACACCTTCTCCGCCCGTTATGCCTGCACCCAGTGCGGCTACGCCCTGAGCGAACTCGAACCAAAACTGTTTTCCTTTAACAATCCTGCGGGCGCCTGCCCAACCTGCGACGGTCTCGGCGTCAAACAGTTCTTCGATCCCGAAAAGATTGTTCACCACCCGGAGGCAACACTGGCATCCGGAGCCATCAAGGGGTGGGATCGCCGGGCCGTCTATTACTTCCAGATGCTGGGCAGTGTGGCAGACCATTATGGCATTGACCTGGAAACACCCTGGGCGGACCTACCCGAAGATTTCCGGAACGTACTGCTGTTTGGCTCAGGCGATGAGGACATCCCTTTTCGTTATGTGAACTCCCGTGGCCATATCATGGAGAAGGCTCATCCTTTCGAGGGCATTCTGCCCAACCTTGAGCGGCGTTACCGTGAGACCGACTCACAGAGCATGCGGGAGGAACTGGCTCGTAATCTCAGCACCCAACCGTGCAAGGAGTGCGGGGGTTCCCGACTGCGCCGTAGCGCCCGTCATGTCTTTATTGAAGAACACAATATTTCTGATGTTACCCACCTGCCGGTTGGCGAAGCCCACGATTACTTCGAAACCCTGGCGCTGCCGGGCCGGAAAGGCGAAATTGCCGAGAAAATCCTGAAAGAAGTACGCCAGAGACTCCAGTTCCTGGTAAACGTGGGCCTGGAATACCTTACCCTGGAGCGCAGCGCGGATACCCTCTCCGGCGGCGAGGCGCAACGCATTCGCCTGGCCAGCCAGATTGGCGCCGGGCTGGTAGGCGTCATGTACATTCTGGACGAACCCTCCATCGGGCTTCACCAGCGTGACAATGACCGGTTGCTGGCCACACTCACCCACCTGCGGGACCTGGGCAATACCGTGATTGTTGTCGAGCACGATGAGGACGCCATCCGCGCCGCCGATCATGTGATCGATATCGGGCCGGGCGCCGGGGTCCATGGCGGCCACATCATCGGCCAGGGAACGCCACAACAGATCATCGAAAACCCCGACTCTCTCACTGGCCAGTATCTGAATGGCACCCGGGAGATAGCAATCCCCAAGCAGCGTAACAAAGGCAGCGGGAAGTCGGTCACACTGGCTGGCGCCACGGGCAACAACCTGAAAGACGTGACCCTGAACCTGCCCCTGGGAATCATGACCTGCATCACCGGCGTCTCCGGGTCGGGCAAGTCAACTCTGATCAACAGCACCCTGTATCCGGTGGCTGCCGCCAAACTCAACAAGGCCACCAGCCTGAACCATGCACCCTATCAATCACTCAAGGGGCTGGATAACCTGGACAAGGTCATCGACATTGACCAGAGCCCCATCGGCCGCACCCCACGCTCAAATCCGGCCACCTATACCGGCCTGTTCACCCCGATCCGCGAACTCTTCGCCGGCACCCAGGAGGCACGCTCCCGCGGCTACAAGCCCGGGCGGTTTTCCTTCAACGTCAAAGGTGGCCGGTGCGAAGCCTGCCAGGGCGACGGCGTGATCAAGGTGGAAATGCACTTCCTGCCGGATGTCTACGTTCCCTGCGATGTCTGCAAGGGCAAGCGCTATAACCGTGAGACTCTGGAAGTGCGCTACAAGGGCAAGAACATCAACGAAGTGCTGGAAATGACCGTTGAGGAAGGGCGCGAGTTCTTCGATGCGGTGCCTTTCCTGGCCCGCAAGCTCCAGACCCTGATGGATGTGGGCCTCTCCTATATCCGTCTGGGGCAAAGCGCGGTGACACTCTCGGGCGGCGAAGCCCAGCGGGTGAAGCTGGCCAAGGAATTGTCGAAGCGGGATACCGGCAAAACCCTGTATATTCTGGACGAGCCCACCACCGGCCTACACTTCTACGACATCCAGCAACTGCTGAATGTCCTGGAAAGGCTGCGTGACCACGGCAACACCGTCGTGGTGATTGAACACAACCTCGACGTAATCAAGACCGCGGACTGGATTGTCGACCTCGGCCCCGAGGGCGGCTCGGGCGGCGGGCAGATCATTGCCGAGGGCACGCCCGAGGAGGTTGCGGAGAACGCCGCTTCTCACACAGGCCGCTATCTGAAGCCAATGCTGACGAAGTAACTGAGGCACAAAAAAACCGGGAACCTTTCGGAACCCGGTTTTTTGTGGTTGGCCAAAGCCGAGGTGATTAATCCTCGTCTTCGTCCACCTCTTCCGCTTCGATATCCAGCGGGCGACCCACCAGCTCGACAAATGCCATAGGGGCATTGTCGCCGGCACGGAAGCCACACTTCAGGATCCGAAGGTATCCACCCGGCCGCGCGCTGTAACGGGGACCAAGCTCATCAAACAGCTTGGCAACCGCCGCATCGTCACGCAGGCGTGAGAACGCCAGACGACGATTCGCGACCGAATCATTCTTGGAGAGCGTGATCAAAGGCTCAGCTACCCGACGAAGCTCTTTGGCTTTCGGCAGCGTTGTTTTGATCAGCTCGTGTTCAACCAGTGACGCAGTCATGTTACGGAACATGGCCTTGCGATGCGCACTGGTCCTGCTGAACTTACGACCACTCTTACGATGACGCATTGCTCTGATTCCTTACCTTAAACTAATCGGCGATTAACCGCCCAGAACCCGGTCGTCGCCACGAAGGCTAGCCGGCGGCCAGTTATCAAGACGCATGCCCAGTGACAGACCACGGGACGCCAAAACGTCCTTGATCTCGGTCAGCGACTTTTTACCAAGATTAGGCGTCTTCAACAGCTCAACTTCTGTGCGCTGGATAAGATCGCCGATGTAGTAAATGTTCTCAGCCTTCAAGCAGTTAGCTGAACGCACTGTCAATTCCAGATCATCAACCGGACGCAGCAGGATCGGATCAATTTCTTCCTCTTCCTCTACACGCTCGGGCTCTTTCTCATGATCGAAATCAACAAACACCGCCAGTTGCTGCTGGAGGATGGTCGCCGCCCGGCGAATTGCCTCTTCCGGGTCGATGGTGCCATTGGTCTCCAGGTCGATAACCAGCTTGTCCAGGTCAGTCCGTTGCTCTACCCGTGCACTTTCCACGGCGTAAGCCACACGACGAACCGGGCTGAATGTTGCATCCAGCTGCAGGCGTCCGATGGCGCGAGTTTCGTCCTCGTCAAGGCCACGCTGGTCTGCCGGCTCATAGCCGCGACCGCGAGCAACACGGAGACGCATGTTAACTTCACCATTCTCGCTAAGGTGACAGATCACGTGCTCCGGGTTGGCAATCTCGACGTCATGATCCAGCTTGATATCACCGGCTGTCACAACACCCGGGCCTTTTTTGCTGAGCGTAAGCTCGGCATCGTCCCGACCGTTCATCTTTACGGCAACGCCTTTGAGATTCAGCAGAATCTCGATGACGTCTTCCTGGACACCCTCAATGGCGCTGTACTCGTGCAGGACACCGTCAATCTGCGCTTCAGTCACGGCGCAGCCCGGCATCGAAGACAAGAGAATCCGGCGCAGTGCACTGCCCAGGGTATGACCAAAGCCCCTTTCCAGAGGCTCAAGCGTAACCTTGGCACGTGTGGCGCTTGATTCCTTCACGTCAATGGTACGAGGTGTCAATAACTCATGTACTGAACGCTGCATAGACGCCCCTATCTGCTATCGTTGCTAACTGGGCTTTACTTGGAGTAAAGCTCGACGATGAGGTTCTCGTTGATGTCGGCCGGCAGCTCAGTACGCTCAGGTACTGACTTGTAAACGCCGGACATCTTGTTGGCGTCGACCTCTACCCAGCTCACCGGTGCACGGCTTGCAGACAGATCCAGTGCGCCTTTAACGCGCAGCTGATTCTTCGCCTTTTCACGCACGCTCACAACATCACCCGGACGGACCTGATAGGACGGGATGTTAACCGGCTTATCATTGACCAGGATCGCCTTGTGAGAGACGAGCTGACGGGCTTCTGCACGGGTAGAACCAAAGCCCATGCGATATACAACGTTGTCGAGACGGCCTTCCAGCAGTTGCAGCAGGTTTTCACCGGTTGCACCTTTGCCTCGGGCGGCCTCTTTGTAATAGTTGCGGAACTGCTTCTCCAGTACGCCGTAGATACGACGAACTTTCTGTTTCTCACGAAGCTGTACGCCGTACTCGGACAGACGACCGCGACGCGCGCCGTGCATACCCGGCGGAGTCTCGATGTTGCACTTGGAATCGAGCGCGCGAACACCGCTCTTCAGAAAAAGATCTGTCCCTTCACGACGAGACAGCTTGCACTTCGGGCCTATATAACGAGCCATAATTCACTGTCTCCTGTGTTAGACGCGGCGCTTCTTGGGCGGACGACAGCCGTTGTGGGGAATCGGCGTCACATCTGTGATGTTGGTGATCTTGTAGCCGCACGCATTCAGCGCGCGAACTGCAGATTCACGTCCGGGCCCAGGACCCTTAACCTCTACGTCCAGGTTTTTAAGGCCGTATTCAGCAGCCGCATTACCGGCTCTTTCAGCTGCTACCTGCGCAGCAAAAGGTGTACTCTTGCGTGACCCACGGAAACCGGAACCACCAGAGGTGGCCCAGGACAGGACGTTGCCCTGACGGTCAGAAATGGTCACGATAGTGTTGTTGAAGGACGCGTGAATGTGCGCGACGCCATCAACAACCGTCTTTTTCACCTTTTTACGGGTACGTGTACCTGGCTTTGCCATGTTTGCCTACCTGTTACTTACGAATAGGTTTGCGTGGACCTTTACGGGTGCGGGCGTTGGTCTTGGTGCGCTGGCCACGGACCGGAAGGCCATGA
>Ga0102938_10002392_pt1 | contig 14185 bp, 12 predicted proteins | sample SalPonR2_B_D2_MG_FD_84516 | JGI IMG/M metagenome (GOLD analysis project Ga0102938, IMG submission 84516) | Salt pond soil microbial communities from South San Francisco under conditions of wetland restoration - Salt Pond MetaG R2_B_D2_MG | ecosystem: Environmental > Aquatic > Marine >...
TGTCCAGATGCACAGCGACACGGCCCGAGGTAGTTTCCGATCCGATGATCTGCGCCCCCGCCGCCTTGGCCAGCGCCTCGGGGGTCGGCAGATCAGTGGTATCGCCCCGCGGTCCGACCGTCACCGTCACCAGCATCGGCGGGACCTCACGGCCCGACCGTCCATCGATCAGGATATGGCATGACGCAATCACCGCAAAGCCGCGTTGCGGCCCGGTGGATCTGGTTTCGGCGTCGATGCAGTAGCCCTCCGGGCCGGCGACCACAACGTCCCCACCGGCAAGGCTTGCCCGGGTCAGCGGTGCCGTGCCACGCGTTGCTCCGTCCCGGGCAAAGAAGGCCACCAATCCATCGGATGTATCCGGATCCGCGTCGGGATCCGTTGTCTCTGGTGACGGAGCAAGGCACCCCGCCACCGCCAGCGCACCTGCGGCACAAGTCAGGAAACGCGCCGCACCCATGTATCAGAGATCCATGTAGGTGTGCTTTTCCTTGGCGCCTCCGGGATGCGTTACCGCCCCCTTGTAGGTTTCTCCTACCAGTTGCGCATATTTCCACAGCGCGCCCGATGCGTAGATCGTGTCACGCGGGCCGCTCCACGCTGCCTTGCGTTCCGCCAGATCCTCATCGCTCAGAGCGACCTCCAGAACGCCCTTCATGGCATCGATTGTGATCATGTCGCCGTCCTTCAGCAACGCGATGGGACCGCCATGCGCCGCCTCGGGGCCGACATGGCCGATACAGAAGCCGCGCGTCGCGCCAGAAAAACGGCCGTCGGTAATCAGGGCCACCTTCTTGCCCATGCCCTGACCCGACAGCGCCGCGGTGGTGGCCAGCATCTCGCGCATCCCGGGACCGCCCGCCGGTCCCTCGTTGCGGATCACCAGCACTTCGCCTTCCTTGTAGGACCGTGCCTTGACCGCCTCGAACGCGTCTTCTTCACATTCAAAGACACGCGCCGGACCGGTAAAGACCTGCTCTTCAGCGCTCATCCCGGCCACTTTCACGATGGCGCCCTGCGGGGCAAGGTTGCCCTTGAGGCCGACAACGCCACCCGTCTTGCTGATCGGCGCATCGACGGGGTAGATCACCTTGCCGTCGGCCTCGCGCTCGATCATGTCCAGTTCTTCGCCGATGGCCCGACCCGAAGCGGTCATGCAATCCTCGTGAATCATGCCGGCCCGGCGCAGTTCCTTCATCACGACGGGCACGCCGCCCACCTCGTAGAGATCTTTGGACACATATTGACCGCCGGGCTTCAGGTCGACGAAATAGGGCGTATCCTTGAAGATCTCGCAGACATCATCGAGGAAGAATTCCAGCCCGGCCTCATGCGCGATGGCCGGCAGATGCAGACCGGCGTTGGTCGACCCCCCCGTGCAGGCCACGACCCGCGCGGCATTCTCAAGGCTTTTCAGCGTTACCACGTCGCGCGCGCGGATATTCTGTTCAAGCAGATGCATGACCGCGATGCCGGAGGCCGTGGAATACTGGTCGCGGCTTTCATAAGGCGCTGGCGCCCCCGCGGAGTTCATGAGCGCCAGACCGATCGCCTCTGAGACGCAGGCCATTGTGTTGGCGGTGAACTGGCCCCCGCAGGCCCCCGCCGAAGGGCAAGCCACCTTTTCCAGCGCGCGCAGTTCCTCGTCTGAATTTGCGCCGGCCTGATGGCGGCCGACAGCCTCGAACACGTCCTGAACGGTCACGTCCTTGCCCTTGTAACGGCCCGGCATGATCGACCCGCCATAGATGAAGACGGACGGCGTGTTCAGCCGCACCATCGCCATCATCATCCCCGGCAGCGACTTGTCGCAGCCTGCAAGACCGACGAGGGCATCGTAGCAGTGACCCCGCATCGTCAGCTCGACCGTGTCGGCGATCGCCTCACGAGAGGCCAGAGAGGACCGCATGCCCTCATGGCCCATCGCGATCCCGTCGGTCACGGTGATGGTCGTGAACTCCCGTGGCGTACCGGAGGCTTCCTTGACGCCCAACTTGACCGCCTGTGCCTGCCGGTTCAACGAGATGTTGCAGGGCGCGGCCTCGTTCCAGCAGGTCGCCACACCGATCAGGGGTTGGTGAATCTCGTCCTCGGTCATACCCATCGCGTAGTAATAGGACCGATGCGGCGCGCGGGCCGGGCCTTCTGTCACATGGCGGCTGGGCAATACGGACTTGTCGAATGGACGCTTGAGCATCTGCTTGGCTCCTCCCCGGAAAAACTTTGCATTCGGAATAGCGAAGCGATGAGGCCGGGACAAGCATCAGTTGATAGAAGTCGTTTGGAGAGAAAAACTGTGTTAACCTTTGTCATCCGTTCATTTTGCGCGGGTCATATGAAAGAAAAGATCATGAGCTATTGCACAATGTCCCATTGGGATTGCACGGAATGGACCGACGAGATGGAGGCCATGGCCAAGGACAAGTATGTTCCCCTGATCATGGCGGTTGGTGCGAGTAGCGTTAAGATGCTTAGAACCGGCGATCTGAGCTTTGTCGTTTTGTCCGAATATGCCGACAAGGCCGCGGCAGACGCGGCTCAGGCAAAGATTGCCGAAATTCGCGCCGGGGCAGCCGACGAAATGCCAATGAAGATGGCAAGCGTAACGGCCGGCGCGGTCTTTGCGTCATCCTGAGTCGGAGGGATGACGCTCAGGCGGTCATGATAGTTTCAGTGGCGCGTCTCAACGGCGCGCAACTGATCATTGCACCCTGCTAGCCGGACCCGATCAGCGCGCCGGCGGCAAAGACAAGGGCGCCCCCCAGAACCACCTGAAAGGTCGCCCGCAGGAAGGGTGTGTCCATGAACTTGTTCTGGATCCAGACAATCGCCCAAAGTTCCACAAACACGACGACGAGCGCAATCGTCGTCGCCGTCCAGAAATGCGGGATCAGGTAGGGCAGCGCATGACCAAGGCCGCCCACGGTCGTCATCACACCAGAGGCGAATCCGCGTTTGGTCGGCGATCCCCGCCCGGACAATTCGCCATCATCGGATGCCGCTTCGGTGAACCCCATGGAAATGCCCGCCCCCACGGAGGCCGCCAACCCGACAAGAAACGTGGTCCAAGTGTCCTGCGTGGCGAAGGCGACGGCAAAGATCGGCGCGAGGGTCGACACTGACCCGTCCATCAGTCCGGCGAGTCCCGGTTGCACCCACGTCAGAACAAACTGACGCTTGGCGCGGTCGTCCTCCTCGCTCCGGGCGTCCGGGTGCAGATGCGCCTCTTCGAGACGATGTGCGGCATTCTGGTGGCTGGCCTCTACCGCCGCCAGATCGCCCAAAAGCTTGCGCGTGTCCGCATCCTGCGCATTCTGGGCCGCAAGGTGATAGAACCGTTCGGCATTGCGTTCCATGTTGGCGGCTTCTTCGCGGATCCGTTCCAACGACAAGTTTTCTGTCAACCAGATTGGGCGGCGCGCATAAAACCCGGCGACATGTTCGCGCCGGATCAAGGGTATGACCTCGCCAAAGCGCCGGCTGTGCAGGTCGATCAGAGAGCGGCGATGTTCGCCTTCCTCGCGGGCCATTCCATCGAATACGGCCGCCGTATCGGGATAGTCGGCGCGCAGGCGTTCAGCGAAATTGCGGTAGATCTGCGCGTCGTCCTCCTCCGAAGAAATGGCAAGCGCCAAGACCTCCTGTTCGGACAGATCCTGAAACCGACGTCGATAACCAAAATTGAGCATTCCGGCCCTCACATTTAGAATGGTTCTAATTTACTCAGGCCAATCTGAATGACAAGTCCGAAGTCGCCGCAGGTCCAATCCGCCGCAGCGGTCAAGGCAGTAGACAGGCGTTTATCGCCTCCACAGCCAAAAATGGGACGATACCGGTCTACCAAACCCTGAAAAGGATTGGCCCATGTGGAGGCAAAGATTCCGTTGACTTACATGCCGGCCTGCGACCGCTTTGGTCGCCCCTAAAAGCCATCCGTTTTCATGGAGTTGCCCTCTGATCGAGAGCACGACGCGGTGTCATTTTCAATGCGGCAAAGGCTTTGACAGCGCAGTAGCAAGGGCCGAAACGGGCAGTGTCGACATCACCAGATATGGGCGCGAGGCGTATGCACCAAAAACCCCCGCGCTTGCGGTGTCTGACGCTGATCGCTCGGCGCACCGGGCGCGTTGCCGTTATTGCCACAGACGTGGCCCGGCCGCGACAGGCGCGGCCGGTTCTGTGGTCAGTCCCGCAGAAGTTCGTTGATCCCGGTCTTGGAGCGCGTGCGTTCATCGACGCGCTTTACGATGACCGCACAGTAGAGATTGAGATTGTTTTTGGTTGGCATGGAGCCGGCAACCACCACCGAATAGGGGGGCACCTCTCCCATGAAGACCTCACCAGTCTCCCGGTCCACGATCTTGGTCGACTGGCCGATGAAGACGCCCATGCCAAGGACCGATCCCTCTCTCACGATGCATCCCTCGACCACCTCCGACCGCGCCCCGATAAAGCAGTTGTCCTCGATGATCGTGGGACCGGCCTGCATCGGCTCCAGCACGCCGCCGATACCGACGCCGCCCGACAGGTGCACGCCCTTGCCGATCTGCGCGCAGGATCCGACTGTCGCCCATGTGTCGACCATCGTGCCCTCGTCGACATAGGCGCCGAGGTTGACGAAGGACGGCATCAGCACCACGCCGGGCGCGATATAGGCGGATTTGCGCACGATGCAGTTGGGCACGGCGCGGAAACCGCCCGCTTTCCATTCGGCATCGCCCCAACCCTTGAACTTGCTGTCGACCTTGTCCCACCAGTGGCTGCCCTGCGGACCGCCATCCTGGCTTTCCATATCCTTGACGCGAAAGCCCAGAAGCACGGCTTTCTTGGCCCACTGGTTGACATGCCAGACGCCGTCATCGCCGCGCTCGGCGACGCGGAGCTTTCCGGTGTCGAGCGCGTTGAGCGTATCATCGATGGCGTCGCGCGTTTCACCCCCGGTGGACGGCGTGATCTCTGCCCGGTTTTCCCATGCGGCCTCGATGGCTTTTTCCAGTTGTGCGTTCGACATGCGTTCTTGTCCCCCTCGAAAATGCGGTTTGAAGCCCTATAGCGGCCTTGCCGCAAGGCGACAATGGTGATGCGTCCGCGTCATGCCAGAGGGTCCGGGGAGATGTTGCCGCCACAGATCAGGACCGCCACGCGTTCGCCCGGTTCTGGCCGGTAGGCGCCGCATTGCAAGGCGGCGAGGGCACAGGCCCCTGCCGGTTCCACCAAGAGCCGGTGGGCTTGCCAGAGGATGCGCTGCGCTTCCACGATGGCCGCATCGGGGACGGTCACCACATCGGTTCCGGTGGCGCGCACCAGATCGAGGCAGATCTGTCCTATACGCCGTGCGCCCAGCGCGTTGGCCGCAACGCCGGAGACAGCGACATCCACCGGTTCGCCCGCGGCAAGCGCCGCCTCCAGCGCGTTGCAGGGGACCGGCTCCACCGCGACGATCTTTCGGCTGTTCCCGGCCCAGGCAAGCGCGCCGGCAACCAGACCACCGCCGCCGACGGCGATCAGAACCGTGTCCGCGTCCAGTCCCTGCATCTCCCATTCGCGCATCAGGGTGCCCTGACCGGCCACGGTCAGCGGCGCGTCGTAAGCATGGACCTGCATCGCACCCTGTTCTGCCTCACAGCGCCGGGCAAGATCGAGGGCGTCAGCATATTCACCGGGCACTACGGTCAGCGCGGCGCCTGTCCGCTCGATTAGCGCAATCTTGGACGGGCCGGCCATCTCCGGGACAAAGATCCGTGCACGGTGCCCCAGAACCCGGGCCGCATGGGCGACGGCCGCGCCATGATTACCGCCAGAGGCCGCCACCACCCCGCCTTCGGGAACATCCACTGCCTGAAGTGTGTTGAAGGCGCCGCGTGCCTTGAAGCTGCCGGTGTGCTGGAGCTGTTCCAACTTCAGCGCCACGGGTTGGTCCCAAAGGGCATCCGATACCATGACCGGCGTCTTTACGACGTGTGGTGCAACGCGCTGCGCGGCGCGCTCTATCTCGATTTTCCAGTCCATGTCCGATCCTTAGCTGGCGCTTCGCCGCGACAGGCTATAGTCCTGAGGAAAGGCGAACAAGGAGCCCCCGGATGAAAGAAGACCGCCGCAATCCGTTGCGTGATGCGAATATTGACAGGGATACGGCAAAACATGTTCCGGAAACCCCGCAAACGCTGTCACCCAGTTACCGGCTGGCCTTTGCGGATGATGCCTTTCTGGGTCGGGATGAATTGCGGCCGGTGCGGCTTCAGCTTGAACTGCTGAAGTTCGAGATGCTGATGGCAGAGCATGGTATCGACTCGACCGTGGTTCTGTTCGGCGGGGCGCGGATCCCGTCGCCCGCTGAAAAGGCGAATGCCCGCAGCGATACGCTGGCCGATCTCTCGCGCTTTTATGAGGAAGCGCGCGAATTCTCGCGTTTGATGACGCGAAAATCCGTGGCGTCAGGCAATCGGGACTTCGTGGTTGTCACGGGCGGCGGGCCGGGCGTGATGGAGGCTGGCAACCTTGGCGCGCATCAAGAAGGGGGCGTGTCGATCGGCTTGAACATCGTCTTGCCGCATGAGCAGGCACCCAACCCCTATGTCACGCCGGATCTGGCGTTCAATTTCCACTATTTTGCCATCCGAAAGATGCATTTCCTGATGCGCGCCTGCGCGATCTGCGTCTTTCCCGGTGGTTTCGGGACATTGGACGAATTGTTCGAGACATTGACCCTGATCCAGACCGGGCGGATGCAACGCGTGCCAATGTTGCTGTTCGGGCGAGAATTCTGGGAGCGGATCATCAACTGGGAGGCCCTCGCAGATGCGGGGACGATCAGCCGCGAGGATCTTGACCTGTTCCGCTACGTCGAGAGCGCGGCAGAGGCCGCTGACGTCATCGAAAACTGGGGACCGGCAGAAGCACGGAGCGAAATTCCGGACCGGTGAGCATGAAAAGGAGGAAAGCGTTCGGGGAAAGCCGATTTTACCGACAAGCTCAGCTCTGCTGCGCGGCCTCTTCGATGTCGGCCCGCTCCACCCAGCGGGAGATTACTGCGCGCGCTGCGCCTTCGTCGTAGTTGTCTATGGCCTGACGCAAGTCCTTGAGCGCGGTTGCCATTTCGAACTCGGACAGGAAACTTTCCTGAGCGCGCAGGATCTTGGTATGTGGCGTGGTCAGCATGTCCGAAGAAATCAGGAGTTCCTCGTGGAGTTTCTCACCCGGGCGCAGACCGGTAACCTTGATCTCGATGTCACCCTTCGGGTTTTCCTTGTCCCTGACGGTGAAGCCCGCCCCTTCGATCATCTGGCGCGCCAGCTTGTGGATCGGCACCGGCTTGCCCATATCAAGCACAAAGACGTCTCCGCCCCGGGCAAAGGACCCCGCCAGCAGGACAAGGCGCGCGGCCTCCGATATGGTCATGAAATATCGCGTGACCATCGGATCGGTCAGAGTCACGGGGCCACCTCGGGAAATCTGTTCGTCAAACAACGGGATGACCGACCCCGAAGAGCCAAGAACATTGCCAAAGCGCACCATGGAGAAGCGTGTGCCCGGCGTGCGCGCGGCAAGATCCTGCACGGCAAGCTCTGCCAGTCTCTTGGACGCGCCCATGACATTGGTCGGGCGGACGGCCTTGTCCGTCGATACAAGGATGAAACGGTCAACCCCGGCGGCGCGCGCCGCATCTGCAAGGATCTTGGTTCCCAGAACATTGTTGCGCAGTCCGATCAGCACGTTCTGCTCGACCAGCGGCAGGTGCTTGTAGGCGGCAGCGTGCAACACGACCTCGATGTCATGTTCCACGAGCACGTCACGCATCAACTGCGCGTCCAGAACCGAGCCGAGGATCGGCACGATCTGCATCCCGTCGCCGATGTCACGCAGCTCCTTGTCGATATTGTAAAGCGCCAGTTCCGAGTGATCGACCAGCACCACGCAGGCGGGCTTGCAGGCAATCAGCTGCCGGCACAACTCGGATCCGATGGAGCCGCCCGCCCCCGACACCAGGATACGCCGTCCGGAATAGACATGGCTCACGCCCGGCAATTCACGTTCCAGCATGTTGCGGCCCAGCAGATCGTGCAGCGACACTGGGGTAACCTGCCGGCGCATCTCGCTCTGCCCGACCATCGCGGCAAAGGAGGGCAAGGCGTGCACTTCGCAGCCGATGTGGCGCAGTTTGTGTGCGATCCGCGCAAGCGCCGGCTGGCTGATAGATGGCATGGCCAGAACAACGCGGTCGATATCCTTTTCCAGCACCAGCTTCTTGAGGCTGGAGGGGCCATGCACCCGCAGACCTGACACCATAAGGCTTTGCAGCGTCGGATTATCGTCCACAAACGCGATAGGATTGACGGAGTCGTCATGGCGGAGCGCAGCAACAAGCTGTTGACCGGTCCGGCCCGCACCGTAGATCAGCACCCGCACCCGGTCTTTTCCGTGGCGGTAAATGTACAGGGTCAGATGGCGCAGGCCGATCCGCCACGCGGCGGACATCACCAATATGAGCAGGGAGAAGATCACAAAGACGCTGGTCGCCAGATCGAGACCCAGCGCCGTATCCAGCGCCATGGCCAGAATGCCGAGGATTGCCGCATAGGCCGCCGTCCGGATGACGCCGCGCATTTCGTAGGCATTCAGGGTGATCCGGGTGAGACCCAGCCACCAACCAAGGCCAACCGCGATCGCGCCCAGAATACAGATCATTGGTATGGAGGCGGAGAGGGTCTCGGTATCGGCGTTGGAATTGGCACCGAGTGTCAGGGCGGCGATCATGGCCAGAGGCAGGACGGCAAGATCCGCCAGGATAAATAAACCCTGCTTCTGGGCGCGTGACAGGGCGGTCACCACCTGATAGAACATGCTGCCTTGACCCCTCGTAGCCGTGTCCCGGTGTTATCCCCAGGATGCATAAAACGTAATCGGCGCCGGTCCATGCCAAGCTCTCCCACAGGCAGAGAGCCGCGCTCGTCACGCACATTATGATTTATTCATAAGTTACTAGATTGTGATGATGCAAGCAGCATGTTTCTGCGGGTGCGAATTCAGGCGGAAACTTACCACTCTGCGGCGATCAAAAACTAGGCACACGTCTCGTTTTTGGCGGATCTGCCCGTTGCGGGGCCGGTGAATCGGGGCTTTCACCCATGCTGCGGCTGCGATATGCACCCGTCCAATCCCGCCTTCGGGCCGGACCGAACCGCTAGGAGGGCCAGATGGGCTACCGTATTGTCGTTGTTGGGGCCACGGGAAACGTGGGCCGTGAAATGCTGAACATTCTTGCCGAGCGGGAATTTCCCGCGGACGAGATGGCTGTGCTGGCCTCGCGAAAATCGCTTGGCACCGAAGTGAGTTTTGGCGACAAGACCCTCAAGACACAGGACCTTGCCACGTTTGACTTCAGTGGCTGGGACATTGCGCTTTTTGCCGTGGGGTCCGGCCCGACAAAGGAATTCGCGCCCAAGGCCGCCGCGGCAGGATGCGTCGTGATCGACAATTCGTCGCTCTACCGCTACGATCCGGATGTGCCGCTTGTCGTGCCGGAGGTGAATGCCGACGCCGTTCTGGGCTATTCAAAGAAGAATATCATCGCAAACCCCAACTGCTCGACCGCGCAGATGGTCGTCGCGCTGAAGCCGCTGCACGACAGGGCGCGGATAAAGCGTGTCGTTGTATCCACTTATCAGTCGGTGTCCGGTTCCGGCAAGGAAGGCATGGACGAACTCTGGGATCAGACCAAAGCCGTCTACAACCCCGTGACGGAGGTGCCCCCGTCAAAGTTCCAGAAGCAGATCGCCTTCAACGTGATTCCGCATATCGACGTCTTCATGGAGGACGGTTCCACCAAGGAAGAGTGGAAGATGATGGTGGAAACCAAGAAGATCATCGATCCGTCGATCAAGCTGACGGCAACTTGCGTGCGAGTGCCGGTCTTTGTCGGCCATGCCGAGGCTATCAACATCGAGTTCGAGGAATTCCTCGATGAGGATGAAGCGCGCGACATCCTGCGCGAGGCACCGGGGATCATGGTGATCGACAAGCGTGAAGACGGCGGCTACGTGACCCCGATCGAATGTGTTGGGGATTTTGCCACGTTCATCAGCCGCATCCGTCAGGACTCCACAATTGAGAATGGCCTGAACCTGTGGTGCGTCTCGGACAACCTGCGCAAGGGGGCCGCGCTGAACGCGGTGCAGATTGCCGAAGCTCTCGGCCAGAAGGTGCTGAAAAAAGGCTGAGGAAACACTCGGCCCTGTGATTTTGAGTTGCAAAGAGATCACACATTTCGGGGCGGCGGAACATGGTGCGCCGTCGCCCCGAAACGCAGGAACGTGCGGACCAAGGCGCAGGCCCGTATTGCGTGACAGCCGCTTTTGCGTGCATTCCAGTTGGCCGTTCGCCTAATTCACTCTCTGTTTTCCATTATCCGCAAACTCTGGGGGGCGCCCTGTGGACGCCCCAATTTCGCTGTAGTCCCGTGCCAGACTGAAGGGACAGGCAAGGAGACCCCGGATGTTTTCCAAGCAAATCGCAGATATTGATGCGCCGCCGTCGCGCAAGGCACCTCAACCGGTCAAACCGCTGGAAAGCGAAGCATTGGCCATGCTGCGCCTTTTTCTCGTTCCGATCTTGGAACAGGCCGACACCTGGGCCGATCTCTCACGCCAATTGGCGGAGAAGGGGTTTGGTCTGAGCTTTCGTCGCGGACATCTCGTGATCCAGAACGATCGCAACGAGGCGCTTTGCACAGGTCGCGATCTGGGCGTTCCGCTCGCGGTTCTATCAGCGCGCATCGGCCGTCCCTGCGTCCGTGCGCATCGCACCGGGGAAACCGGCGATCTGGCGGTCGACAAGGACAATCACAACGGTTGACCGAGCCGTGTCCGCAGTGTTGCGAACATCGGCCGCATACGGTGTTCCCGCCATGTGACGTTCCGTGACCGGGACAGGCGCACCTGACACCCGGCCGTCACGCGTCAGATCGGCTGAAACTCTCCGGTCTTGCCATCCAGATGCTGCAAGCCACCTTCGCCGATATCGACCCAAAGACCATGCAGGGAAATCTTGCCGGCCTCGACGGCCTCCCGCACGAAGGGAAAGGTCATGAGGTTGCGCAATGACACTGCGACCGCTTCTTTTTCCAGAGCGCGCGGCATCTCTGGACTGCCCTTCACGGCTTCGTAGCCGGGACGCAGGATATCCATCCACCGACCCACGAAAGAGGCCGTCTCCTCCAGTTCGGGCGCGCGGCCTTCACACATGTCGAGGCACCCCTGCACCCCGCCGCAGTTGGAATGACCCAAGACGATGACATGCGCCACCTTCAGCGCGGTTACCGCATATTCCACGGCCGCCGATGTTCCGTGATGCAGGCCGTCAGGCTCAAACGTGGGGACGAGGTTGGCAATATTGCGATGGATGAAGAACTCGCCCTGATCCGCGCCGAAGATGGACGTGACATGCACGCGCGAGTCGCAACAGGAAATCACCATCGCCCGGGGTCGCTGCCCCTCTTCGGCCAGACGCCGGTACCACGCGCTGTTGTCGGAATATGTCGTTGCTTTCCACCCGTGGTAGCGTGTCACCAGATAGGCGGGCAGGGGACGGGCAAATCGCATCAAGACCTCCGGTCATCGAGTGTGCAGGGTCCAACTACGATGAATTCAGGAGAAATTCGAGCGAAAAGCCCCTTTGGGGATAACCTTTTGGGAACTTCGCAAAGCGATGTTGGCGATGCTGTGGGGCACTAGGAAAATGGGGTGAAAAGTGAATGAGGTAACGTATCTGTCTCCGGCGGAGCGTCCGGCAATGGATCCGGCGCAGATCGAGACTTTGTACACCGATCTGGGGCAGAATGCGGCGGAGGATGTTGTGTGCCGCGCAATGGAGGAACTGGCCCAGCGGATGTGCCAGTTGCAACAGCAGGCGCTGTCCGGTGCTCGTGAAGATTTGCACAAGGGATTGCGCGCGCTCGCGGCGATTGCCGACCAGATCGGGATGTGTTCGCTCAGCAAGGTCGCGCATGATGTCATGACCTGTATCGAACTGGGCGATGTGGTGGCCGAGGCGGCGACGCTGGCGCGGCTTGCAAGAATTGGAGAACGCTCGCTCACCGCACTTTGGGATCTCAACGAATTTTCCGTTTGATCCCTGCACGCAGGAGCATTGCGAAATCCACTTGCGGCCAGTGACGCAGGGAATACCTTGAGGGCACCTTGTCACAGGAGCCCTCATGCCCGCCCGTTTCGCCGCAGACCATGAAGATGCATTGCCGCTGCATCTGATCGAACCCTCTGACCTTCAGCCTTGGGTTTCCAAGCAGGATTCCCGGATCAGCGCATGGGTTTCTGCCAGCGGCTTCGCCGGGGCTTTGGGGACGGCGCTGATGTTGCCGGGATCCGACGGGACGCCTGTCGCCGCGCTCGCCGGATATGGCAATGAAGAACAGCGGGCGCGTCAACGCTTCCCGTTGGCTGCTGCGCTGCCCGGACTTGCGCCGGGCACCTATCGAATTGCGTCCGGCCTCCCGTCAGACACCGCGGCGACCGAGGCGCTGGGATGGCTTCTGTCCGGCTACCAATTTACGCGCTACCATCAAGGCAATTCCCCCAGCGCGGAAAAACGGCTGGTCGCGCCCGAAGGTGTGGATACCGCCAGAATACAGGTGCTGGCCGCCGCAGAGGAACTGACCCGGGATCTGGTCAATACCCCGGCCTCCGACATGGGGCCAGAGGCGCTGGAAGCCGCGGCGCGCCATCTGGCCAAGGAGCATGACGCCAAGATCGAGGTCATCACCGGCGATGACCTGCGCACGCGGAATTTCCCGATGATTCACGCGGTGGGCCGCGCCAGCGCACAGGCGCCACGCCTGATCGATCTGCGCTGGGGCAACACCGGCCCGTCGCTGACACTGGTGGGCAAGGGGGTGTGTTTTGACACTGGCGGGCTCAACCTCAAACCCGGCGCATCCATGGGCCTGATGAAAAAGGACATGGGCGGCGCGGCCAACACGATGGGCCTTGCCAAGGCGATCATGGCGCTCGGCCTGCCTGTTCAACTGCGCCTGTTGATCCCAGCGGTGGAAAACAGCGTTTCGGCCAACAGCTTCCGCCCCGGGGACATCCTGACCTCGCGCAAGGGGCTGACGGTAGAGATCAACAATACCGACGCCGAAGGGCGGCTGGTGCTGGCCGATGCGCTCAGCTATGCGGATGAGGACGCACCGGATCTCATGATCTCGATGGCGACGCTGACAGGGGCCGCACGCGTCGCCGTCGGCCCGGACCTGGCGCCTTTCTACGTGGACGACGATAGCGTGGCGGCGGCGCTGGCGCTCAGCGGCGCGGCAGAGGCCGACCCGGTCTGGCGGATGCCCTTTCACAGCGCATACGAGGCGATGATAGAACCCGGCATCGCCGATCTGGACAATGCGCCCGCGGGCGGCTTTGCCGGATCCATCACCGCGGCGCTGTTCCTGCGGCGGTTCACCGGCAAGGCCAAGGCCTATGCACATTTCGACATCTACTCCTGGCAGCCAAAGCCCGAACCGGGCCGCGCAAAGGGTGGGCTGGGACAGGGCGTGCGCGCCATTCTCGGCGCGCTGCCGAAGGTGCTGGACCTCTGATGGACCGCCGCGTGACACCTGCCAACGGTCGGGTTGCCGCAAAACATCTGCAGGGACAGGTGGCGGCAGATCGCTTTGTCGAGGGCGATCTCCATCAGGTCACGGGCTATCCCTATCTCCTCGCGACGCCTGACGGCAAACGTGACAGGCAACTGCTCTGGGGCGACGATGTCCGCGTATTCGAGGTCAGAGACGGCTGGGCCTTCGTTCAGGCGCCGAAGGACGGCTACGTCGGCTACCTTCCGCAGGCAGCGCTGACTGTGCCGCAGAACTGGACTCACCGGATCGCCGCGCGCTCGACCTGGGCCTATCATGCCCCGGATTTCAAGCTACCCCCGACGCATGTCCTGCATTGCAACAGCCGCCTGCGCCTGCTGGAGACGCAAGACCGCTGGGCGCAAGTGGCGCTCGCCCTGCCGGACGCGGACACGGCGGCGCCGGTCTTTCTGCCCCGCCGCCATATCGCTCCCCTGTCGGAACCGGAAACGGACCCTGCCGCCGTTGCCGAACGCTTTCTGGGAACGCCCTATGTCTGGGCGGCCAACACGGGCTGGGGCCTCGACTGTTCCGGTCTCGTGCAAA
>Ga0102938_10002393_pt1 | contig 14183 bp, 13 predicted proteins | sample SalPonR2_B_D2_MG_FD_84516 | JGI IMG/M metagenome (GOLD analysis project Ga0102938, IMG submission 84516) | Salt pond soil microbial communities from South San Francisco under conditions of wetland restoration - Salt Pond MetaG R2_B_D2_MG | ecosystem: Environmental > Aquatic > Marine >...
AGACGCGGGGAATCCCGCGGAACCGGGTTTTGGCGATGCCGTGTCAACGGCGGAGAACCTGCCGGACCTCCGCGATACGTCGTTACCTGACGCCGGCGCTACAACCGCTGCAGGGGGGCAGACTGGCCAGGACGCTGCAGGCACAGGCGGCAGCGGAGAAGGCCCTGGCCGGTCCACCAGCAAGGCTACAAGTCCGCGGGGCGCATCCGGAAGCGAGCCAGACGGGTCATTGACTCCGGAAGAGCGGGTCGCGGTGCTGGATGCCGAGCTGGAACGCGGCACCGGTGAGTTCGACGCGCTTATCATAGAAACGCAGGAAGCCCAGCGCCAGGCGGCGCGCAACGCACAGACGCAAGCGGCGGACCGAGACAGCACTGTCAACAGGGGCGACGACGGCGGCGATTCGCCCTACGATGGCGGCCTCGCAGAGGCCGGCGGCTACAGCACCGGCGGTGGCATCGGCGGCACCGCGGGTGGCGGGCGCATGCCCGGTAACACCGCTAAATACCCGCCGCCCGGCGATATTCCCAGTGGCAATGATGACGATGTGGTGGCACGCCAACTGCGCGAGGCGGCCATGCGTGAACCCGACCCCGCGGTGCGCGAACGCCTCTGGGATGAATACCGCAAATACAAGGGGCTGAGCCAGTGAAGCGGGGTCTTGCGCTGCTTTGCCTGGCCCTGTGCACAGTGCTTGCCGGCTGCGTGAACCAGTCGATCAAGAGCAACTCTGTACCGTCCATCGAGACACCGGCAACGCAGGTACCGGAGGCACTGCTGCTGGATGTGGGTGTAGTGGTCTTCGATCCCGGTATCGATGACTACGACGGGGATGGTGATGCGAGGGTCTACCCGGAAGTGCGCCGTGCGGAGTCGCGCTATATGCCCGGCCTGCTGGTGGAGGCCCTGCAGCAAAGTGGCGCCTGGGGCGCTGTCCGGGTGGTTCCCGAACACCAGCAACTCACCGATCTCAAGGTCACCGCTGAAATACTGCACTCGGACGGCGAAGAGCTGTCGCTGGACGTGGTCGCCACGGATTCGCGCGGGAAGGTCTGGCTGGACAAAACCTATACCGGCAACGCCAGCCGCTACGCCTACGACAACCGGACCCGTGCAAGCTTTGATCCCTTCCAGGCTGTCTACAACACGGTCGCCAACGACCTTTTCGAGCAACTACAGCGGCTCGGCGCCGAAGAACGCCGCAGAGTGCGCCTGGTCACCGAGCTGTTGTTCGCCCGCAGCTTTTCGCCGGAGGCTTTCGACGGGTATCTCCAACAGGACCGCAATGACACCTGGCAGGTGATCCGCTTGCCCGCCGAGAACGACCCGATGCTGGAGCGGGTGCGCCAGATTCGCGAACGCGACCGCCTGTTCATCGACACCCTGCAGGAGTATTACAGTAACTTTGATACGCAGATGACCGGCCCCTACCAGGAGTGGCGCAAACTGAGTTACGAGGAAGTCGTGGCACTGGAAGCACTGCGCGCGGAAAGCCGCCAGCGCATGCTGACCGGCGCGCTGGCTGTTGTCGCGGGCATCGCCGCAGCCACCAGTAACAACAGCGGCACCGATGGCGCGCTCACCCGGACCGCCGGCAACGTGGCCATTCTGGGCGGCGGCTACCTGCTGAAAACAGGCCTCGAGAAACGCGCAGAAGCCCAGATCCATGTGCAGGCACTGGAGGAAATCGGCCTCTCGCTGGAGGCCGAGATTACCCCGCAGGTGATAGAGCTGGAAGACCGCACCGTGATGCTGAGTGGCAACGTCAATGAGCAGTATGCCCAGTGGCGGGAGCTGCTGGCAGACATCTACCGGGCTGAAATTGGCGACCTCAGCCTGCCGGGTGACGCCGCTGGTGCGACTGATACACTCTGACCTCAGCGGCTAACTCTCAAGGTCCTCGCCAACCGAATGCCTCCCAGACAGCACGAGCAAGTTGAACCCACGCCCTTCGAGGCAGCGCAACCGGCAGCACAATCCCGCGTGCCCCACGCCCAGGAGCCGCACGCCAGCCGCGTTTCCTGGTTGCTGCCAACCTTTGCCGCCCTGCTGGCGATAGCCGTACTCGTTATATTCTGGTTGCCCGGCAAGGTCGCCGCCCCGGGTTCCGCAGAGGCAACAGCAGCGCAGGTGAGCGAGCCGTTGACGCAGCCGACGAACCAGCCCGCCGCGGAGCCCTCCGCCAACGACACCACCCCCTGGACGGAAGCGCAACAGGCGAAGCTGCGCAAAGAAGCGCAGGATGTCCTCGAGACGCTACTGGACACCCAGTTCAGGCTGGAGGAAAGCGGCGTCACGCAATGGGCGCCCGGGCCATTCAGCGCTGCCGGTGAGCAAGCCATGCTGGCCGACGATCACTATCGCAACCGCGACTACCCGGCCGCCACGGAGAGCTATCGAGAAGCACTCAGCACGCTACAGGCGCTGGAAAAGAGCATACCCGAGGTGCGCGAGGATTTGCTCGAGCGCACCCTCGCCGCGCTCGAAGCCAGCGACGCAGCCAGCGCTGCGGGGCTGCTGGAAACACTCACGCGCCTGGACCCCGACCACGCCGAATTGCCCGTCCTGCGCACGCGACTGGAGGTCGTGCCGACGCTTATCCCGTTACTGGAGGAAGCGGCGACCATGGAGGAGGCAGGCGATCTTGCGGCCGCCGAGCTGCGCCTGCGTCAGGCCAGCAAGCTCGACCCACAGCACCGGGGTGCGGCCCAGGCGCTGGCGCGAGTCACCGCGGCGCTGGAGACGCGGCGCTTCAACGCCGCCATGAGTGAAGGCTACTCGGCGCTCGACGCACAGCGCTACGCCGATGCGAAAGCGGCGTTTCGCAAAGCTGCCCGGCTGCGCCCCGACGCAAAGGAAACGGCGAGCGCACTCGTCGAAGTCGCCAACGCGGAAACCGCCGCGGAGCTGGCCTCCCTGCGCCGCGTCGGCCGCCAGTACGAAGATCGTGAACGCTGGCAAGCTGCACGGCAGACGTACCAGCAGGCACTGCAGACGGACGACAGCCTGTTGTTCGCACAGGAGGGCCTGGCGCGTGTCAGCCCGCGGGCCGAGCTGGACCAGAAGCTGCAAGCCGTGATCGCAAATCCCCAGCGCCTGGGTGATACGGGGGTGGCGGCAGACACTGCGGCACTGCTGGAGGAAGCCCAACGGCTCAGCCCCGCGGGGCCCGTACTGCAGGAACAGATAAGCACCCTCGAGCAGTTGCTTGAGCGCGCCAACACGCCGGTGGAGGTCCGCCTGCGTTCCGACGGGGAGACCGTGGTCACCGTGTACAAAGTGGCGAGGCTGGGACGTTTTAACGAGCGGCAACTGCAACTTCGCCCGGGCAATTACACAGCGACGGGTACACGCCTGGGCTACCGCGATGTGCGGGTGCAGTTTGAGGTGTCACACACCGGGAACACCCCGTCCATTACCATTGCCTGCACGGACCCGATCTGACATGCGTGACCAGCGGCCCGGTGCCCCCCCGCGCACCATCACACCCAGCGAGTTCACGCCTCTCACCGATGCGGCGGCGCCCCGCCCGGCGAAGCGACGCCCTCTGCGCGCACTTCTGCTAATAGGCCTGGCGCTGTTTGTCGCCGCCCTCGCCTTCCTCCTCGGGGCACGCTCACTGCAGCTCGTCATCGATACGGAAACCGCAGCAGACGCGGACCTCGGCGGCCTCGCGCTGCCATTCGGCGGTCATCGCTACCTGTTATGGCCCGGTGAATACACGCTGCGCATTACCGCCGAGGGTTACCTGCCGCTCGCTACGCGCATCACGGTCAACAACGACGACAGCCAGACTCTCAGCCTGGCCCCGCAACCCTTGCCGGGCCTGGTTTCGATCCTCAGCGAGCCCGATGGTGCCCGTGTGCTGATCGCCGGTGAGGCGGTCGGCCAGACTCCGCTGGTCGACCTGCCCCTGGCGCCCCGTGAGTACCAGGTGTCCGTTCAGGCCCCTCGCTTTCAAAGTCAATCACTGGTTCTCGATGTTGAAGGCCGTGCCACCCGCCAGCGGCTGGAACTCGAACTCGTCCCCGCCTGGGCCGAGATTACGCTGGACAGCGCGCCCGGCGGTGCCCGCATCAGCGTAGATGGCGAGGAGTTCGGCGAGACACCTGCGACAGTCGAACTGCTGGAGGGCGAACGCGAGCTGCTGCTGCGGCGGGCCGGCCACGCCGCGTGGACAAAAACGCTGGCAGTGGTCGCCGGGCAACCCCAGGATCTCGGTGTCGTCACCCTCGAGCGCGCGCCGGGCGAGTTGTACCTGAAAACGCAACCGTCCGGCGCGAACGTGACCCTGAACGGCGAGTTCCAGGGCCAGACCCCGCTGACGCTGGCACTGCCACCCGATCGGGAGAACCGGCTCGCGGTGTCCAAACCCGGTTACACGCGGCATACGGAAAATCTCAGCCTGTCGGCAGGTGAAAGCGATGAGCGCAGTCTGACCTTGCGCCCGATGCTTGGTGAAGTGCGCCTGCGCGTGAGCCCGGAAAACGCCCTGGTGCGCGTCAATGGGCGTGAAGTGGGGCGCGGCAGTCGCACGCTGTCGCTACCCACGGTAGCGCATGCCATCGAGGTAAGTCTCGACGGACACGCCACCGCGCGGCAGCGGGTCACGCCGCGCACGGGCCTGGCGCAGCAACTGGACATCGCGCTGCTCACCCTGCAACAGGCGCGCATGGCCGGCATCCCCCCGGAAATCACCACCTCCCTCGGGCAGACATTGCTGTTGTTCCGGCCCGAAGAGTCGGCGCTGGCGGATTTCAGCATGGGCGCGTCCCGGCGCGACCCCGGCCGGCGGGCCAACGAAGTTCTGCACCCGGTGGGGCTGCGCCGGATGTTCTACGTACAGACCACCGAGGTCAGCAACGCGCAGTTCCGCCAGTTCCAGGGCGGTCACAACTCCGGGCAGGTTGACGGCCAGAGCCTGAACCGCGATCACCAGCCTGCCGCGCAGCTGAGCTGGCAACAGGCGGCGGCTTTCTGTAACTGGCTCAGCCGGCGAGAGGGCCTGCCGCTTTTCTACCGCGAACAACAGGGCATCATCACCGGCTTCAACCCCTCCGCTACCGGCTACCGGCTGCCCACGGAAGCGGAGTGGGCCTGGGTGGCCCGCGCCAATGGCGCAGCGCTTCTGAAGTTCCCCTGGGGGGACAACTTTCCGCCCACGCAGGCAGTAGAGAATTACGCCGACGCCAGTTCCGCCTTCGTTACCGGCCGGGTACTCAACAACTACAATGACGGCGAGGTGGTCAGCGCCACCGTGGCGTCATTCCCGCCCAATCAGCACGGCCTGTATGACCTCGGCGGCAACGTGGCGGAATGGATACACGATGTGTACGCCATTCCCGCGGACGACGGTCGACCGGCTATCGATCCACTGGGCAAGGCCACCGGCGACAACTACGTGATTCGTGGTGCGGCGTGGACCCGGGCCAAATTGAGCGAGCTGCGACTGTCCTATCGCGATTATGGGCAAGCGGGACGCGATGACGTAGGATTTCGTATCGCACGGTACGCGGAGTAAGGCATGGCAAAAGCAGCGTTTTTCGCACCGTTGGCAATCGCAATGGCGCTGGCGACCGCGGGCCTTCACGGCCAGGTGCCGGGGCAGCCAGCGCAAACGACACAGGATGCCGAGCGCGCATCGGGCCCGGCATCTCCGGGTGCCCACACAGGTGAATCACAGGGCGCACAGGGACAGGCTGAGGACGGCGCAAACGATGCGCAGGCCGGCGCAGCCGACTCACCATTTATCTATGAACCTTCAGAGGATATTTCCGAAGACCTCTCGGTATCCTTCCCGGTGGACATCTAGGACCCCTGCATGAAACAGAGACTCTCCCAGGAATTCATCTTTCAGCTGTTCGCCCTGCTGATTTCTATCATCGTGGTACACGCCGCCTATGTCGGCGCCATCCGCCCCGCTGCCAACGCGCAGTTGCAACAGGACGCCGAGGCGCAGGCCGCGGGCGGTGACTATGTTGCCAAGCGGAGCCTGGTGGTGGTCATCCGGGATTTCGAGCAGGAAGCCTGTTTCATCCTGCTGTTCTGGGCGCTCGCTATCATGGCGTACAAGGCACAGCGCATCATGCGCGAGCGGGAAACGCTTGAGCGCAGCCTGCTCGACATCCCCGAGGGTACCACCGTGCTGCCAGAGGACGCCCGCGAGTACAGCCGCGCGCTGGAGGCGCTGCCGCCGCGGGAGCAGGAATACCTGCTGCCCCGGACCCTGCTGGCGGCGCTGCAGCGCTTCGCGACCACCGGCAGCATCCAGGCGGTATCCGACACGATCAAGGAACACAGCGAGGTGGAGTCCGAGCGGCTCGACTCGGAAATGTCCATGGTGCGCTACATAGCCTGGGCCATACCTTCTATCGGGTTCATCGGCACGGTGCGCGGCATCGGCGATGCGTTGGGCCAGGCCTACAAGGCCGTAGCGGGCGACATTTCCGGCGTCACCGCCAGCCTCGGCGTGGCATTCAACAGCACCTTTGTCGCCCTGGTGCTGAGTATTGTCATCATGTTCTGCCTGCACCAGTTGCAGCAGGCGCAGGACAGGCTGGTGCTGGATTCGCAGCGCTACGCCGACACCCGCCTGCTGCGCTTTTTGGTCGCCCACTGATGAGCATCGGCCTGCTCGACCTGAGCGATAGCAACCTGCGTCTCTGGCACGGCGACACGCTGGTGCAAAGCCCGGGGTACGCGCTGCTCAGCGGAAGCGGCTACGTGTTTGGACAGGCGGCGCGAGCCGCGGCGCGCTTAAGGCCGCGGGATACCAACACCCGCTACTGGTGGCAACTCGGTACCGAACCACTGCAACCCGCCCTGGGACCATCGAGGCATACCGCGGATCTCGCACACGCGCACCTCGAGGCTTTGCACCGCGAGGCCGGAGAGCCCGCCGAGCTGATCCTTGCCGTACCCGGCAGCATGCAGCGAGAGCAGCTTTCGCTGCTGCTCGGCATCGTACAGCAGTGTCCGTTTGCCGCCGTGGGCCTGCTGCACCGCAGCGTGGCGCTTGCCAGCCTGTTCCCCGCGCCGCGTGTGGCGCACCTCGAGATCCAGCTACACCAGGCGGTGCTCAGCGAACTGACCACCGACGGCGATATGTTGACGCTGGAGCGCAGTTCACCGCTGCCGGGCTGCGGGTTGCTGCAACTGCAGGAAAGGCTGGTTGAGCTGATTGCCGCGAATTTCGTGCGCCAAACGCGCTTTGACCCCCGGCGCAAGGCAGAAACAGAGCAGCAACTCTACGACGCCCTGCCCGCGGCCTTACAGTCACTGCAGGTCGCGTCGGAAACCGTGTTTGACATAGGCGGCTACCGGGCGCGGGTGTCATTGCAGGACCTGCTCGGCACCGGCGAGCGCCTGTTCACCGCGGCAGAGCAAACGCTGGAGCGCGCAAACGAGCCGAGCCTGCTGCTGGCCGACCCACTGGCGGCGCTCCTGCCGGGTATCGGGGCGGCACTACCCGGTATCCAGGTCCTCGACGACGACGCCATGCACAGCGCCCTGAGTGCACACCAGGCGCGTGTGATCGAACGTGGCGAGGCCCTGAGCTTCGTCACCTCCTTGCCGCCACTGGCCGTGCGCGACGCCGCCGCAACACGCCCGGGTTCGCCGTCGCCCATCACGTCGGAGAGTCCAGCACCTGCTGCAACCGCCACAACAGCGTCCGGTCGATCCCCCACCCACTGGCTGTACAGCGCCCGCGCGCAACCGCTGCACCCCCGGGGCAGCCGGGTGCACCCGGCCTGGGAGATACATCAGACGCGCAATGGCTGGCAACTGCGTGCGCATGAGACCAACGGCCAGGCCGGGGCCGCATCGCAGGATCACGCTGCCGCAGGCAGACCACTGCCGCGGGTGAATGGCGATGCGTACCAGCCGGGACAGGCTCTGGGCTGCGGAGACGAGATTCGTATTGCGGATCGCACGATTCTGCTGATCGAGGTCGAACGCTGAGCATGATCAGGAAACGACGCCAGTTCAACACCTTCAACCTGAGCTTTCTGGACATCATGTCCTGTGGCTTCGGTGCAGTGGTGCTGGTCTACCTGATCATGAATCACGCGATTGAACAACAAACCGTGGACCGCAACGAGGATTTGCTCGCGGAAGTCAGCCTGCTGGAAGAAGACATTCGCGAGGGAAAAGCCGGCCTGGTGCAGTTGCGCAATACGCTGGACAGCGTTGACCTGGCAATCGTTGAAGCCCGGGGCCGCGCCACGCGCATCACTCAAGAGAAGGAAGAAGTGCAGGCCGAACTGCTGGAACTGCGCAGCGATGCACTGGCCAGCGAAGAGGACATCGCCGCGCTCAAGGCCGAACTGCTGGAGCTGGAACAGGAGGTGCAGGAGCTGCGTGCACAGGCCCAGGACGAGGGCGGGAGCAGCGCCCGCAGTTTCCTCGGCGATGGCAGTCGCCAGTACCTCACCGGGCTCAACCTGGGCGGCACACACATTGCGATTCTGCTGGATACCTCCGCCAGCATGCTTGCAGATCGCCTGGTGCAGATTATCCGCCTGCGCAACATGGATGCAGGCATCCAGCGCCGGGCGGACAAGTGGACACGCAGCCTAGCCACCGTCGACTGGCTGACCGCGCAGTTGCCCATCGCGGCCAACTACCAGGTCATTACCTTCAACACCGAGGCCCGGTTCGCCCTGCCCGACACGGCCGGTACGTGGCTTGAGGTGGCGGATGAGGCGCGCCTGGAGACGCTCTCCAGCGAGTTGCGCAAGGTACTTCCAGGCGGAGGCACGAGCCTGGAGAACGCTTTTCTGGCCCTCGGCAAGCTCAACCCACAGCCGGACAATATCTATCTCATCACTGACGGCCTGCCCACCCAGGGCAGGACCGCACCGCGCGGCAGCAAAGTGAGTGGCAACGAGCGGCTGAAACTGTATCGCCAGGCGATCAGTCAGTTGCCGCCCGGCGTGCCGGTAAACGTGATTCTGGCGCCGCTGGAGGGCGACCCGATGGCGGCATCGGCGCTGTGGCAACTGGCCCAGAGCAGCAAAGGTTCCTTTCTCAGCCCTTCCCGGGACTGGCCCTGAGGTCGATCGACGATGAAACGCAAACGCAGGGCTACCGAAGAATTTTCACTGTCGTTCCTGGACGTTATCTGCTGCGGCTTCGGCGCGGTAATCCTGTTGCTGATGATCACCAAAACCGTGGAACCGCAGATCATCGAGGCCTCCACCGTCAATCTCGAGGGACGCATGGCAGACCTGCAGGAGCAACTGTTTGCGCTGCGCGGCGAAACCCGGGTAATGAATCGCGATTTGAACGCCCGGCGGGAACAGCTGTCAGAACACGAGGAACGCATCGCCATACTGCGGGACGAACTGACGGCCGCCCGCGGGCGCCTGGCGACAGAGGCGGTAGCGACCACCAGCGACTCGGTGATCAACCAGCAGCTCGCCGTGGCCAGGCAGCAGCTCACGACCGAAATGCAACGTCTGCTGGGCCCCGCCTACCAGGCAAAGAACCAGTTGATCGGGGGCATCCCGGTAGACAGCGAGTACATCATTTTCGTCATCGACACCTCGGGCTCGATGTTCTCCTACGCCTGGCCCCGGGTGCTGCGCGAGGTAGAGGCGACACTCAGCATCTACCCGGAGGTGAAGGGCATCCAGGTGATGAACGATATGGGCAACTACCTGTTCAGCCGCTACCGCGGCAAATGGATTCCCGACACGCCGGGTCGGCGCAAAGTCATCCTGGAAAATTTACGCGGCTGGCACGTGTTCAGTAATTCCAGCCCCGTCGAGGGTATCACCGCCGCCATTCGCACGTTCTACGACCCGGGCAAACGCATCAGCATCTACGTGTTCGGCGACGAGTTCACCGGCCAGTCAATTTCAGAGGTGGTCGACACGGTGGACCGTATCAACCGGGAGGATGCCAACGGCGATCGCCTGGTGCGCATCCACGCGGTGGGTTTTCCCGTACAGTTCATCCGGGCACCGAATTTACAAACCACGGGCATTCGCTTCGCTACCCTGATGCGCGAACTCACGCACCGCAACGGAGGGACATTTGTCGCACTCAATGACTTCCGCTGATCTACTGCCACGGCGCTACTCACTGGCCCTGCTGCTGCTTCTGCTGGTCGGCTGTGGCCCCACACAGGTTGTCGTGGAGGGCAGCTTTCCACCACCGCTCATGACACCACTGCCGGTCACCCTCGGGGTGTGGTATGACGAGGCCTTCTCCCAACACGAGTTTGCCGATGAGGCGGCCAGCCCCGGCGACTCGAGCTGGGTCGTCAGCACCGGAACAGCGCAGGTAGAAATGTGGAATACGCTTTTGCAGGGCATGTTCCACAAACTGGTGCCGATGCAGGGCGCACCCGGCCCCGACCAGCCCAACCCGGCGGTGGACGGCGTGCTGATTCCGCATGTGGACGAGTTGCAGTACGCGATTCCAGCGCACACCAGCGTCAAGGTCTACGAGATCTGGATGCGCTATCGCTTCGAACTGGTCTCCCTGGACGGCGAGCCCATCGCCGAGTGGAGCATGACCAGTTACGGCAAAACGCCCACTGCTTTCCTGCAAAGTGACCGGGCCGCGGTCAACCTGGCAGCGGTGATGGCGCTGCGGGATGCCGGCGCCAACTTTGCCACCGGCTTCACCCGGGTGCCCGCGGTAAACCAGTGGCTGGAAGCGCACAACGTACCGCCGGCGAGGGGGACGCCATGAGCCGCCTCATTGCGTTGCTACTGCCGGTACTCGCCACGGCGCTGAGCGGCTGCGTGACATCCACTGTGGACGAAATGGTGTTCAACGAGCCCGTCGAAGGCATCGGCGATGCCAGCGTGGTGATACTCGGGCGGCGCCACGCCAGTGACTACGACACGGAGCCGGAATTTATTCGCTGCCTGGGAGACCACATCACTGCGCGTGACAGCTCTATCACGGTGGTCGACGAACTGGATTTTGTGAACGCTCTGTATCCCTGGTTCGAGCCTCGCACCGCGCCCCTGCGGCCCGAGGAACTCAAGCGGCTGATGCGCCGGGCACCGGTGGCGGAGCGCCTGCGCGAAATGAATACCGAGTACATGATCTGGATCGACGGGACAACACTGCGCACGGATTCGGGTGGCTCCATGGCCTGCGGTATCGGCCCCGGAGGCGGCGGCTGCTTCGGTTTCGGCACCTGGAGCAATGACTCAGACTACGAGGCCACAATCTGGGACTTCACCGACCGCGCCGAGGTCGGCCGCGTCAATACCACGGCGACAGGACAATCCTACATGCCCGCACTGATCGTGCCGATTCCCATTATCGCGCCGGTGCAGGGAACTGCCTGTGATGGCCTTGGCGACCAGCTGCTGGAATTTCTTTCGGCTGAATACTAGGGCCTGTGCACACTATCCGGGTTGGCCCCGGGGAGGGTAGATATGCTTAGACTCACGCTGCTGCTTGGCGCCTGTATCGGCGTTGTGTTCACGCCCCTGCTGGCGGGATGTGCCGGCAACCCGGCCACCGGGGGCGCCAGCGTGGTGCTTTCCAGTGCCGCCGGCGAAACCCGCATCGGCGAACAAATGCATGCCGAGATGGTGGCCGAAGGGGCACTATATGACGATCCCGAGCTGCAGGCCTACGTGCGCCGGGTGGGCGAGCGCCTCGCGGCCAACAGCGACATGCCGGAACTCGACTTCAGCTTCAGCGTGATCGACAGCCCCGACATCAACGCCTTCGCCCTGCCGGGAGGCTACATCTACATTCATCGCGGCCTGCTGGCCTACCTCGACAGTGAGGCCGAACTCGCCGCCGTGCTCGGGCATGAAATCGGCCACATCACAGCGCGCCATCACGGCCGCCGCCAAACCGCCAGCATTACCAATACGGTACTCGCCACCACCGCGTATATTCTCACCGGCTCCGGGGACCTCGCACAGGCTTCCAACATGTACGGGGCCGAATTGATCAGCGGCTACGGCCGTGACATGGAGCTGGAGGCAGACGGCCTTGGCGCCAGCTACATGCACCGGTCCGGCTATGACCCGGACGCGCTGCTGGAGGTCATCGGCGTGCTCAAGTACCAGGAGCAATACCAGCGGTTGAAAGCCACGTCCAGCGGTAAGCCCAGCTCAACCTACCACGGCCTGTATGCCAGCCATCCGCGCAACGACCAGCGCCTGAAAGCGGTTATCAATGCCGCGTCAGAGCTGGACCTGGACGCATGGACTGCCGACCCGGCGGTGCCTGGAGAGTTTCGCCAGCGCACCCAGGGGCTGGTGTGGGGCGAGAGCGTGCAGGGCGAGCGGGAGGAGAATCGTTTCTATCACAGCCGACTCGCCTTCACCTTTGAACACCCGCCGGGCTGGCAGGTAGAGACCACCAAGAGCGAGATCATTGCACGCGCACCCGACGGCGCGGCCCGGGTGCAGATCAGGCTGTTGCCACGCAGTGCGACGTCCGGCCCGCAGGAGGTACTGGAAAGCAGGGCAAGCGGCACCCTGAGCGCCGCGCGCGCGCTCGAGCAGGCCGGTCTCAAAGGCTACACGGCAGTCGCCAGCGGTGGCGGCAGCGACCGGCGCATTGCGGTCATCGACTACAACGGCTACAGCTATCTGTTTGAGGGTAGCGGGAGCGATTTCAACGCCGATGACGTCCAGCTAGTGGCACTCATCGAGAGTTTCCGGCCCATTCACCCGCGCGAGCGCCGCGCGGCAAATCCGCGGCAGGTCCGCTACATTCAAGTGCCGCGCGGCGCCACGCTCGCCAGCCTCGCCGCGGGCATACAAATTGAAGACGCGGAGAATCAACTGCGCCTGATCAACGGGTTCTACCCGCGGGGTGAGCCGCGCACCGGCGACTGGATCAAGGTGATTCGCTAGCAGGCTGCACGAGAACCCAGGGCGCGGCTACCACAGCCCAGACCTCGGCATCCGCCGTGTACCAGGCCAGCGCCTGCTCCTCGCTCACGCCGCTGACCTGCCCACCCTCGATCCAGGCGGTGAAAGCATCGGTGTTGTCCAGCCCGAGCTGCACCGCCACCTCGATGAGATCAGTACCCGGTGCCACCACTACCACCCTGCCGCCAGCATAATGGGTTTGCAGCGCATGCCAGCGGATGCGCGCGGTCTGCGCATGGTATTCCCGACGCAACAGCGCCGCCCTCTCGTCCCCGGCATCAGCCATAACGCGCATCGGCGACGAAGGGATTGCTGCGTCGCTCCTGGCCGAAGGTGGACGTGGGGCCATGCCCCGGAACGAAGGTGATATCGTCGCCCAGTGGAAACAGCTTGCCGCGGATGCTGTCGACCAATTGCTGGTGGTCACCGCGCGGGAAATCCGTGCGACCGATGGAACCCTGGAAAAGCACATCACCGACCCAGGCAATGTGCTGCGGCGCATAGTAGAACACCACGTGCCCGGGAGTGTGCCCGGGACAGTGCAGCACCTGAAGTTGCTGCTCGCCCACGCTGACCGTATCGCCCTGCTCCAACCAGCGGTCGGGCAGGAAAGCGTCCGCGTGCGGGAAACCGGACATCGCACAGGCCTGCGGTAACGCCTGCAGCCAGAACTCGTCTTCGCGGTGCGGCCCTTCAATGGGCACCCCCAACTGTTTGCGCAGTACATCTGCGGCAGCGCAGTGGTCCATGTGTGCGTGCGTCAGGATGATCTTGTCGATAGCGGCGTGCATGTCCCTCACCGTCTCGAGAATGCGCTGGATATCGCCACCCGGGTCGACAATCGCCCCGCTGCCGGTGGCCTCACAACGAATGATTGAGCAGTTCTGCTGGTAGGGGGTCACGGGAACAATACTGCACTTGATTGACATGGCGGGTACCGACCTCCGACAAAAAACGGCCGCTATGCTAACACAGTGACCGGCGCGGGTCGGGGGCCGGGAGCTGCCGGCGGCACAAGGCTCGGGGCGCCCAGGCGATGGGCGCTAGGCCAGCGGCGAATCCTGCGCCTGGGTCCTTTCATCCCGATCTGTGTCGGGGTCGTGGTAGATTCCCCTGTCCAGCGCGTCTTCACTGCTGGCCACCAACAGCGATACCGTGGCGTCCCCGGTCACGTTCACCGCAGTGCGCACCATATCCAGCAGGCGGTCTACGCCAATAATCAGCGCAATGCCTTCTACCGGCAGCCCGGCCTGTTCCAGCACCAGCGCCAGGGTGATCAAACCCACGCCCGGGACCGCCGCCGTGCCCACCGAGGCC
>Ga0102938_10002394_pt1 | contig 14177 bp, 8 predicted proteins | sample SalPonR2_B_D2_MG_FD_84516 | JGI IMG/M metagenome (GOLD analysis project Ga0102938, IMG submission 84516) | Salt pond soil microbial communities from South San Francisco under conditions of wetland restoration - Salt Pond MetaG R2_B_D2_MG | ecosystem: Environmental > Aquatic > Marine > Intertidal...
ACAGGGAAAAATAATTGTCGTTAGACCGGTAATTTTAATTGTCGCTGATCAGGGGTCGTTGACCCTATGTAAAACTCTAAAAAGCGGAACCGCTACACCGTTGAAAAGCGGAACTTTTAAACCGCTGTTGACACAATACTTGAATCGCTGGCAAACTCGGTTACCGTAACTGTCAGAATGAATACTCTGAAAAAAGAAGAAACCTATTCTTATATTGAACAGCGGGTCAGTGATGTTTCCACAGGAAGCTCATTATTCACAAAAGCTGCGATGGAGCTTATACACAATGCCTCCGGAGGTGTTATGAGAGTTATTAACAATATGGGTGAACACACTCTTATTAAAGCCTATTTAAGCGGCTCATCTTCTGTTGAAAAAGAGCACGTTCAGGCTATTCTGAGCAGGTGATCATTGATTCTTCAATTGTTGAAGCGGGATTCCTCCCGCTTTATTTTTCGTCTAAAATTATCCGGGAATTACAAAAGATATTATTATGCGGGAAAAAGGTCCTTTCCGGCTTTTCCTTTGAATCATTTTAAAGCGGGAACCTACACTGACTATCTCATTAGGAGGTAATAGCACCAATCTTTACGAGATTATCTCCGATTCTAACTCCCATTTACTCCTCTCCCAGGGGAAAACGAATGGTAAACACCGGATTCGGTTTCTTCTGTAATGCTATAGTACCATTTAATTGATCTACAAGAGAAGCTATCAACTGTAAACCTAAAGTATCAGGGGTTTCAAAACTTATATCTTCGGGAAACGGTCTGCCAGTATTCGAAAGAGTGAGGATGTAGTTTGAATCTTCTTTCTTTCTTGTGAGTGTTATAGAAAAGATAGTTTCTTTATCCTCAGTGAACCCATATTTTATTGCATTTGTAGCTATCTCATTTACTATCAAACCAAGAGAGATTGCTGTTTTTGAATTAATACTCACACCTTCAGTTTTATTAACTATCTGCACATTACGATCTGCAGCGAAAGAAAATACTGATTCCAAAAGATTTTGGAGGTATTCACCCAACTCAATTCTATCTACCTTATTGTGCTGGTAGAGTTTTTCATGAACCAAGCTAATAGCTTCTATTTGGCTTTTAATGTCGGATAAATCATATGTGATTTCCGACTCTTTAAAACTGATAAGAGCGGAGACCATATTGAGGTTATTTTTAACACGATGATTGAGTTCCCTCATGAGGAAGTCTTTTTCTTCGAGTGCTTTACTCAGTTTCTCCTCTTGCAATTTTGTTTTTTCGAATAAGTCGTGCAGCTTACCGACTATATAGCCAACTCCCACAAACATGAAGATAGCAACAAGCACCAGTGGAACTGTGTTTCGATTATTTAAGATAAAATAGATAAATATGAAAATATACAGTGAATATAGGCTACCACTTATCAGGCCTCCCTTTGTTCCATAAGATATAGCGCAAAAAATAATCGGTATAAAAAGCAGAGGGAAGAAACTGCCATGCTGGAATTCTAGTGATACAAATGAAGTTATACCTAAAAATAGTAATGATACAAAAATACACAATGCCTTCTTGGTCATGAAAAACATCCCCTTTCTTCTCTAATCTTTTCAATAGCTTTATAGCTTTGCTTAACTTATCCAGACCGGAAACCAACCATAAAAACCCGCTGCTCCATTTGATTTAGACTATTCCAGTTCTAAAACCACATTAACCTTTGTTCCTCCTACGGTGCTTATACTCATGGTTCCATCAAACTGTTTTGTATACCCTTCTACCAGGGTAATCCCAAAACCGTATTCCTCATTCTCCACTATCTCTAAAGCAATGCCTTTTCCATTATCAAAGACTTCAATACAAAGTAAAGAATCATTCTTGATATCTCTCTTAATTGATAAACTTATTTTTCCCCGACCATTTTCCGGAAAGGCGTATTTAATTGAGTTGGTTATGAGCTCGGTTACTATTATACCTATAGGAAGTGACTGTTTTGAAGTAACTTCTATCTCTTCTATATCGGTGGATAGGGATATTTGTCGGCCTTCGAGATATGCAGACTGAATATGATTAAGAACCTGGCCTATATAAGAAGAGATACGTATAATTCCGACATCTTCCCCAATATAGAGAGATTGATAGATGTTTTGCATAAGATTTACTTTGTTCTGTATCTCATCAAGAATATCTCGTATATGCGGATTATCAACATGGCTTGTACGCAAGGAGATGATACTCGAGATTATGCTCATGTGGTTTTTGATGCGGTGATGAACCTCATGCAGCAGATGCTCTTTCTCCTCTAAAAGCATTACTACATCTTTTTCCTTCTGTTTGAGCTGTGAGATATCTGTATAAGTAGCTACCACTCCGTTAAATTCTCCATCAACAATTATGGGAGAACCGGCAACAATCACATGTAAGGGCTCCCCCTCTTTTGTAAAACGAACGGTTTCTGTAGGAGCTATGCCTCTACCATTTATAGCTCTCTGAGTAAAGGAAAATGCTTCTTCAAAAACAACATCATCATCTTGGCTTACTATCTTATCGATGTCTTGTCCCAGGACCTCATACTTTGTGTAATGAAAAAGTATTTCTGCTCCCCGATTCCACTCGGTTATTCTACTCCGGGAGTCGATTGTTAATACCGCATTTGGAGTTGCCTCTAATATTGCCTCCAAAAGTTGTCTTCTCTCTTTATTCACTCGTTCAAGTTTCCTTATGTCTGTGATATCACGGTCAACGTAAATCGCCCCGTTAAACTGCCCATTTGCATCGTAAGAAAGGCTTGCTCTTGTTTCCATCCACCGTATTTCACCTGACTTCGTGTGGATTCGATGTAAATGAGTAAGTTTTTTCTCCTTTTTGTTAGTTTTTTCATTGATTAATTCTGCCAGTCTTTTTTGATCCTCCAGTGGAACAAACTCCAGCACATTGGCTTCACTAAGTTCTTCCAAAGTATAGCCTAAAGTTGTAGTTACCGAGGGGCTTACATAGATCGGTTTTAGTTGTTCATCCACCTGTACAATAATATCTGATGCATTTTCTGTTATAAGACGATATTTCTTCTCACTCTTTTTTAGTTCTTCTTCTCTTTCTTTCCGCTCGGTTATATCTCTTACAACTGCTTGAATCTCTCCAGAACCATCTCTTGATACTATTTTAGTGTTTACCTCTACTGGTACTGTGTTATCGTATTTGTCTATCATTTCTATCTCTAAAATAAGTCTCTCTTGCCAATTAGAATCCTGAATACTTTTTTGAATAAAACCTCTATGTTCAGACGCATGAATGTCTGCTATAGACCTTCCGATTAGTTCATCACGACTATAACTGAATAATGTGCATGTAGTGTCGTTTACGAAGGTAATTATCCCATCAAAATCATGAATTATTAAGGAATCATTGATGTTCTCGACAATGTTTCTGTATCTTTTTTCACTTTCTTGGAGTTCTTTTTTTAATTGTCTTTCTTCGGTAACATCTTCACGTGTGTATCCCCCAAATGCCTCAAGCCAGCCGGGGTTTACATCGATAAAATTCCCATTTTTATCCAAGGATTGATAGGGTAGAGGTGCATTTTCGTATAATGCTTTGTACTTTTCTTCAGCTGTCTTTTGCTTGGTTACATCTCTAACATTTTCTAATACATATTCCACTTTTCCGTAATCGTTAAATAGTGGAACTACACTAACCTCCTTCCTACTATTATCTATTGGATTTACATCTTCGAACAACCTATAGTTGCCATCTTCAAATGCCTGCATAGAGGGACAATATTCACATGGCTGAGTAAAGTTCTTCATCGCTTTATAGCAATATGGTCTTTTTTCACGTTCTTCTTCCGGAACCCACTCATGGTCTTTCCAGTTGCTGAGTACTATTTTATAATTTTTATCAATAACCATAATTAAACTATCAACAGCATTTAGTGTGCTATCTAGGATATCTTGGTAATCACTTTGTTTATTTTCGGCCTTTTTCCTCTCTTCGATTTCCTTTTTTAGACTTCTTTGAAATTCAAATAAACTAAAAGCCATATATATAGCCTCAATAAGTACAAACTCACCGCTGTTCTTAAGCACATATCCATAGTTGGTGATTTTCTTTACCCTATTCACATACTCTTTTTCCGAATGGCTGGTAAGAAAAACAATCGGCAGTTCATGGCTTTCGAGTATCTTCTCGGCTGCCTCTGTCCCGTCCATTCCTTTTCCAAGATCGATATCCATCAATATGAGAGAGATTTCGGGGTCTGAGTCTACCTCCTCTATAGCCTTCTCACCATTGGAAACGCTTAAAACCTCATAACCGTGTTTTTTGAGTATTTGCGCCTCGTTCATGGCAATGAGGGCTTCATCTTCTACGAGGAGAATCCTTTTAGACATAGTGACCACCTTGGAAAACTCCTTTTTCATAATTGTATGGATAATATAATTACAGTGCAATGAAATATGAGGACATCGTATACTTGCTCTTCACCATATTATCTCCGATTCTATCTGCCACCTATTCATATCCTACCGGAAACCTGATAGTAATCATGGAATTTGGTTTGTTCTGCAGTTCTATGGTGCCGTCAATTTGGTCTACTAAAGTAGTTATCAATCGTAATCCAAGTGTATCGGTACTTTCAAAATTTATATCCTCGGGGAAAGGATTGCCTGTATTCGAGAGGATGAGCTCGTACTGATTATTCTCTTTGTCCTTATTCATTTCTATTGTAAAGACAGCCTCTTCTTTGTCGGAGAAACCGTGTTTTATCGCATTGGTGGCAATCTCGTTGATAATAAGCCCGAGGGTCAAAGCGGTTTTTGTCGGGACATATTCATCATCGATATTCATATTCACTTTTACTTGCCGTGTAGTGAAGGAGGAGAAGATGGAATTGAGAAGGTCATCGAAATAATCCCCGCAAGAAATCTCTGTTACATTCTCGGTTTGATTAAGTTTCTCATGGATAAGTCCTATAGCCCCTATCTGGTGCTGTAGGTCGGAGAGGTCGATCTCTGTTTCAAAGTCCTTTAAGCTGATAAGTGAAGAAATCATAAGAAGACTGTTTTTTACCCTGTGATTGAGCTCTCGCATGAGAAATGTTTTCTCTTCAAGAGCTATTTGAAGTTTCTCTTCTCTATGTTTACGTTCGGTAATGTCCTCAAAAACGGAGTAGACCTGGAAGGGTGTTGCCTCTCCCTTCCTATATTGTGGGATAGCTGTGATGGATAGCCAGATATAGTTTTCCTTTTCCGGGTGAATCAACCCACGTATGACAGGGCCTGTTTCCTGGCCGGTTCGAAGCACAACAGCCACTGGATGCTCTGTAACGGGAACCGTTGAGCCGTCCTCACAAATCATCTTCCAGCCGGGATTCTCTACTTGTTTCCCGATCAATTGGTCATGAGACATGCCAAGAATCCTTGCCGCAGCAGGATTGGCCGAGATGATCGCACCATCTGCGGATTGATAGACCACTCCCTGGATGGAGGTCTCAAACAGTCGGCGGTGCTTCTCCTCGCTCTCTATTTGAGCCGTTTCCATTCGTTTTCGATCGGTAATGTCAAGAGCAGTAAAAGTAACCCCTTTAGACAGGTTATTAAGGTCCACAGGTGTCGAGCTGAGCAACACATAAATGACTGAGCCGTCCTTTTTTTGCCACCGTGTTTCGACAGTACCTGTCCCATGGTCTTCTATTTGGGCATACTTTCCCCTGCCCACAAATTCAAAGTCATCATCACTAAGGTATAGAATCCGGGCGCTTTGCCCAATTAGCTCATGTTCTTCATACCCAGTTATCTGACACAATCGCTTATTAACTGTCTTCAATACCCTGTCGATAACCAAACCAATGCCTACCGGGGCACTTCTGAAAATACTACTGATCTCTTTTTTGCTCTCCCTGAGTGCTTCCTCTGCCCGTTTGCGTTCGGTGATGTCCTGAAAGAATCCAAACAACCTGCGGTTTGCTACATCTATTTTTCCTATAGTGTGAACATGACGAAGATTACCTTTTGCGGTTATAATTTTCAGTTCAAGATCATAAGGCTCACTAAACTCAATTGCCCGTTGTACTGCATTTTCAATTATAGGTTTTGAATCAGGAGTATAAAAATCAATTCCCTTCTCAACAGTGTTATCATAAGTAAGATCAACTTCATGAATACGGAATGTTTCTTCCGTCCAGTTCTGTTCCAATGTATCAATATTGAATTCCCAGCCGCCCACTTTCCCAATCTGCTGAGACTCGGAGAGAAGCCGTTTTGTTTTTTTTAGTATTTCTTCCTGCTGTTTGTGATCGGTTATATTTCGTGTATTGAATAAAATTTGTTCCGGGTTTCCTTTTTTATCACTTAATATTGTGCCAATGGTTTCAAACCACAAATATTCTCCGTTAATCCGCTTATAACGATATTCAACTTTTTTATTTTCACCTGATTCCAAGAATTCTGTAAAGTTACTGGTAACAGTATCAACATCATCAGGGTGAACAAACGCCATAACACTTTTTCCAAGTAAATGATTATTGTAATAGCCTAATATTTCGTGCGACTTACTGACGAGAGTAAAGTTGCCTTCCAGATCGGTCAGTGAGATTAAATCGAAGTTACTGTTAAAAATCCTCTCTAAAAGATCGTTTTTTTCCTGTAATGCTTCTTCCGCTTTTTTTCGTGCAGTTATATCTACAAAGAATGTTGCAAATTGGTTTTTTTGAGGAGAAAACACAAAAGTGTTAAACCATTGGTTCAGTTCACGGGAATAATTCTGATATGCAACAGATTCACCAGTTTTAGCTACCTTACCAAAAGTATCAATCCAGTATTGCTCAGTATTGGGAAACAGTTCTTTAGCGGTATGGCCGCGAATTGCAGAGGCTGTACAGCCTAAGTTATTGAGGAACATTGGATTCATATCAAGATAGCGATAGTCTACCGGTTTGCCATTGTCATCGTAAATCGCTTCATGCAAGCAAAAGGAAACATTCATATTTTCAAATAATATACGGTATTTATGTTCACTTATTCTTAAATCTTCTTCCTTCTGTTTATGCTCCATTTTCGCATCAAACAATTTAAAGGCCATCTTGATCGAAGTATCAAGCACAGTAGCCCCGGAGTTCTTTACCACATAGCCGTAAGAAGTTATTTTTTCGGTCTTTTCCACCACCTCTGGTTCGGTATGGGAGGATAAAAAGACAATGGGAATATCCATTTTACCCAGAATCTCTGTAGCTGCCTCGGTTCCGTCCATCCCCTTTCCCAAGTCGATATCCATCAATATGAGAGAGATTTCGGGGTCTGAGTCTACCATCTCCACCGCTTTCTCGCCTTTATATGCGGTAACTACCTCATAACCGTGTTTTTTGAGCATTTGCACCTCATTCATGGCAATGAGGGCTTCATCTTCAACAAGGAGAATCTTCTCATTCATAATGGAGTCCCTGTATGTGGTTGATACTATAGATTATAGAAGCAAATCCTCCGTTTCTCAATAACAACGATAGGAATACCAGAACTCCAGTGTTCCCCTCCAAGAGAAGTTTCCGAATGGGAGTGCGGACATTATCTTGGCGGGGAACAGGAGGAGGAACATTTTTTGGGTAACTTTTCTTAAAAATCTTGTTCCTCCCTTAATAATTCTTTAAACTAAAGGTTAATGCACATCAAGAAGACTCACTCCCTTAAAACGCGGTTTATTCTCACTACTCTTCTGTTGTTTCTCGTATTTATCGGCATAGCGGGAAGGTGGCTCTACTTCGAGGTCCAGGAGATGATTCGAAGCCTCGGAGAACGATATGCGGTGGAACGTGTAGAATCCGCACGACTACAATTGGCGCGATCCCTAGAGCGCGAAGCTGCTCTGGCCCAGAAACTTGCCCACTCACCGGTCGTAATTGACTGGATGCTCGATGATGAGAATCCGGAAAAGCGTAGGCGTGCATTTGCCGAGCTTGCCAGTTATCGGAACTCCTTTGCCGATTCCAACAGTTTCGTCGGTATCCTCTCCTCTCGCCGGTACTACAATTGGGGAGAGGAAGATGAGCTCGTAACGTCGACGATGAGCAGGGAGGTCGAGAGCGATCAGTGGTTTTTTCAGACGATCGAATCAGGAAAACCGATCTCCTTCAACCTTGACTACAACGTTAACGTGGATGTGAGCCGCGTGTGGATCAACTGTTTGGTCACGCATAAGGGCAAGCCGATGGGTCTTGCCGGCACAGGCTTAGAAATTACCAATACGGTCTCTCGCCTCGTCTCCTCCGAAAATGACGGTACAAATGTCATGCTTATCGGTCCTGGGGGGGTAATCCTGGCCCATCGTAACAGCGATATCATGGCAAAGAACGCAAAGGTGGAAAAACAGGAAAAGAAAATCACCGTGTTCGATTTGATGGAGAAGGAGGCGCAGCGCAAAAAATTTAACACTCTTATAACGCAAGCCGCCTCCGGTACTACTGCAGTGGGCGAGCTCGCCATTGAGGGCGAGACCGGTTTGACGGCAATGCTGCCTAGCACAAGCCTCGATGCTTATGTCGTGGCTTCGGTAGATACATCGGAGTTCCTCTCTATTCGCGATTTTACGCCGATGTTCATTCTACTCACCGCTGCACTCATACTGGGACTCAGTATGATTACCGTGTTGCTGCAACGGCTCGTTCTCCGCCCCCTCGCCTGTCTGACCGATTCAGCGGAGAAGATTGCCGAAGGTAAGTACGACCTTTCTATTTCGGTAAAGGGCAGCAGCGAAATTGCTGTGCTCTCCTCCGCCTTCAACCGCATGACCGAGAAGATTCGCGATTACACCCGGAATCTCGAAGGTATGGTGAAAGAACGAACTTCTCAGTTGCAGGAAGTGAACGATCAGCTCACGAAGACGAACACTCGAATGATGGAGAGCATTCGCTACGCCGGCATGATTCAAAACGGAATTATGCCGGAGGAGAGGATGCTCGCCGAGCTCTTTTCCCGGTATTCCCTGTTTTTTCGGCAGAGGGATATCGTAGGTGGTGACATGCTGTACATACACAGGGTTCGGCCCGAGGATCCTTTCGCCGGCTTTCTCATTGCTACGATCGACTGTGAGGGTCACGGAGTATCCGGAGCCTTGATGACGATGATGACGGAGTCGGTATTGGAACACGTTGTTCCGGCCCATGATCCGCATAATCCTGCGGCGATTCTCGAGGAGGCGGAACGGGAGATACGGAAGACCCTTTCTGCGGGTGAGGCACAGGGCGCACTTCAGAGCGGATTCGATATAGGGCTATGTGCGTGCTTTCCACGGGAAGAGAAGCTGATATTTGCAGGTGCGGGTATGCCCCTCTATGTCAGAGATAAAGACGGCACGGTTTCGACAGTGAAGGGCCGGCACAAGGCTATTCGCAACCGGCACAGGCTCCCACCCGAGGCAATCGAAAATATCGAGATAGGGACTGCGGATAACATGTTTTTCCTTGTCACCGACGGTTTTGTTGATCAGTCGGGTGGAGAAAAAGAGCGTTCCTACGGAACGCGGCGTCTGTATGAGTTCATTGCCGAATTCCCTGATTCGGAAAAGGGCTTTGAGGGGGAATTCGATAGGTATCGTGGTGTTCATGCGCAGCGGGACGATGTGCTCGTGGTTGCGTTCTCCTTCACCCAATCGGGGCCGTATGAACACTCATAGATCGAAATCGCAGTTTTCTGCGAGTACATATAAAATGTGATCAGTGTGATCAAAAAGGAGTAGAGAGGCATATGGAGAGTTTTGATCTCTTTTCGTTACGGCACACATTCGAATCACAAGGAATCATGATCAGCTTCAACGGGCTCTTTTCCCACAGTGTCATCGAGCAGCTCGGCGAGGCGGTCAAAAAGCATCTCCAGAGTGATGATGCCCCGAAGGATCGAATCAAGGAGGTGTTTTCGGTCTTTGTCGAACAGGCACAGAATCTTAAGAATTACACGACCAGGGATGATACCGAATTACCCGAGGACAAATCGTCCCACAGCGGCACACTCATTATTGCACGAAACAATGACAACTACATCGTCAGTTCTGGAAACGTGGTGAGAAATGAGGACGAGCAGCTTCTCCGTGAGCGCCTCGATCCACTTATTACCGCCGACAAGGATGCGCTGAAGAAGATGTACAAGAAAAGACTTCGGGAGCCGATAAATGAAAACGAGGGCGCGGGATTGGGGTTTATCAGTATGGCACGTAAAGCGACGAAGCCGCTTCACTACTCCATTCGGAGGTATGATGATACCAATAGTTTTTTTACCATAGAAGTCATTATTTGAGGTGAGTATGGAACGTCTTGAGATAGAGCAGAGCAAATCTACCCCTTTCGTCAGATTCGATCCGGGCTCCGGAATGCTGGAGATTGGAGGCGAATCCTATCCCGAAAACTCTCATGAGTTCTTTTCTCCGGTCATTGAGTGGATCGAGCAGTACCTCAGTGAGGAAGAAAAATCGCTCTCTTTTATAGTGACGCTGACCTATATGAACACGAGTAGCACCAAATACATGATCGACATTTTGGACCGATTGGAACAAGCCCACGATAAGGGAAGAGAAATATCGATAGAGTGGTATTGTGACGGCGACAACGAACGCGAGATGGACACGGTGGAAGAGTTGAGAGAGGACTTTGAAATGCCATTTGAAGTCAAGACCCGGGAGGTAGAATGATCTTCGACCTACGAGAAATGTACTATGGGTGAAAAAAAGGACTATTCCGAGGATCGTGTTATCAGCTGGGCACACGAAATTGCGGAAGGGTTCGAAAATACCGACAACGAATTGTTTACCCATTTCGTTCAGCTCGTGAAGGAGTACCAGCATCTTTTGCGAAGTTTCAGACAGGTTACCCGATTGAGCGACGGGTATCAAAAGAATTTGATAGATACGAATGAGTATTTGAACAAGGTCTCTCGTCAGGATCCTCTCACGGGTATGTCCAACCGGCGGGACATGATGAGTCGGCTTTCGAATGAATTAAAGCGTTCAGCGCGTTATAAGTATCCCGTTTCGACAATTCTCATCGATATAGATCATTTCAAGCGGGTAAACGACACGTACGGCCACGGAGTGGGCGATCGAGTTCTTATTGCCCTGGCGAAAATCCTGAATAACGGTATTCGTGATACCGACTCCGCCGCACGGTGGGGCGGGGAAGAGTTTCTCATCTGTCTGCCTCACACCTTCTGCAAAGATGCCGAAAAAGTAGCGGAAAAACTCCGCCTTAGCGTAGCGGAGAGCTGTGTCATCAATGATGAAGAACAAATTGCTATCACGATCAGCGCCGGAGTAGCCGAGCATCAGAGGGAATCTTCCATGGATGATCTCATCCGCAGCGCAGATGATGCGCTCTACAAGGCAAAAGAGAAGGGACGAAACCGGGTCTGCTCGGGCGAATAGAGTGCACAGTGACTCTGCAGAAAGTGTAAAGCCTCAGAAACTTCCGCAGGAACTACTGATAGTATTCTCTGCTGTTAAAATTGCGCGAGTCGTGCAGCATCAGCTTCTGATTTGTTGATCAGTTACCATTGGTCCTCCCTTCAGGAGGATACCACTTCTCGTTAAATCAGGTTGAAAACAGGGAAAAATAGTTGTCGTTAAGCCGGTAATTTTAATTGTCGCTGATCAGTAATAACTATATTTTTCTATAAAAGTCACATAATAATAAGCAGTCAAGCCTTGCAATTGAGTAATTATGTGCTATTAATTAAACTATATAACCATATGGAGTTTTCTTTGAAATAGCTGTGAATATCGGTTCAGACAACTGATATTTTAGCGGCGAAGTTTTTTCGATCTATTGACTGGAATATTTGGAACCTAAAACTTATAAAGGCTTTCGATATTCCCCTTCTTGCACTTCCCTTCAGCCGATCGATGAAGAAATCTCCTAAAAAGTGTGAAAGAAAAGCTGTTACAGGAGGTGTATATGAGGACTATAGTTCGATTGGGGCTTTATGCCGCAGTTGCTGTACTGGTAATTGTAATCACTGCAGCATGTTCAATTCCTACCATACCTGAAAAAGTACAGGTTAAAACCAGCCCTACCTATGAAATTCCGGCAGGATCAACCACAATCACCCTGAGTGATCATTTTGACTTACAAACGGAGTTGATTGCTGAAATCAATGCAGAATTAGGCGAGGATGGAGATGCGACTGGTGAAACAATAGGTGATGCATATCAAATAAACGCAAATTACAATCCTATTTCTATAAACACAGCTGATTTTTTCAATGAGGAAGTGAATATTGTCGATAGCGTTGATCAGACGATTGATCCTATATCCTTTTCCGTTCCGGATATAAATGAGACAGATACTCGCAGTGAAGATATTCTTCCAATTGCACTGCCAGGCTCTGTTTCTTTGCCATCACCAAGTGTTACCGGAATACCCGAGATTCCGAATACAAGCCATGATCTGAATGGTGCAAATTCAATAGAAATCACTACAGCTACCTTTTCTACTGTCACCTTTGATCAGGGCAGCTTAGAGGCTGCTATGATTATTACAGGTTTATCCTCTTCTTCAGTTACAGTTTCGATTTCAAATGTAGCTATTGTTGATCCAAATAACTCTTATAATGTAATAGTAAATGCCAATGAAGGATCCTTGGATGTAACACAGGCAGCCCCTTCGCAGGCCTTTACCTTTGATTTAGCTGGATTAACACTCCCAAATACTTTTGCCTTTAGCATGACCCTAAGTATTGATTCTAACGGTGATGGTGATGTTTTTAATGTTGATATAACTCCAACTTTCACAGGTTCACCTACTCTGCGTGCCGCAAGCGGTGTTGATTTCACTAATGTAACTGGGGGAGACGAGGAACTACTGACCATTGATGATCCAGATTTTGTATTTGCTGACATTGCTTCTGGTACATTGGGTGCAGAAATTGCCTTACCCGGTAGTTGGTCAGGAATTGACGTTCAGTTAGACATTGCTATTTACCAGGCTACTGACAGCAGTGGCACCGCTCTTGCATCAAGCTCTGCTACGAATGGTCCTGTTAGCCTTGATCTCGCAGGTTTGCAAGTAGGGGATGGAGCTACAGGCCCTACGCTCCGTTGGGATTACACTATTAGTGGAACTAATGCATCATTTTCTATATCTGATGTCGATCCGGAAGCAACTATAACAAATTCTGTTGCAATCACAAATTTCACTGAGTTAAGAACTACCGTTCCAGAACTTGACCTGAGTGCAAACGAGGTAAGTGAAAACTACATCATAGATCAAGAAATAATTGATATGCTTAACTCTATAGGATTTACGACATCACAAATAGACTTCACCATCAATAATGGGCTTCCCTTTGATGTTACTGTAAATGCAAGCTCAAATATTATCACCGGTGGTAGTGAATTGACTTTTGGAGCAGGTAGCAGTAGTCAATCAGTAGATTTACTTAATTCCTTGGATCTGGATACCACTTCTGGTACATACAGTCTTGCTCAAAATATTACTGATTCTGAAGGTAACACCGGCGATGGAATTCAGATGAACTTTTCATTTGATATTAACTCTTATGATGAGGCTACACAGGTGCTTACAATAAATGATGTAGTAACTGGTGAAACCTATACATTAGACGGCTCAGTTTCTTCGACTATAGAGGTAGATTCAGTAGATATAGCCTCCTACACACCTGAACCAGCTCAGTTTCCTGAATCAACAGCCGAACCATTTGATCTGTCAATGCTGAATGATTTTTTGCCTGCTGATGTAAATATCTATGACAGTGGAAACATAGCACAACTCACACTAAACGGCCCAGATGGTGCAGGTCCATCTGATGGTTTAGAGCTCGAAATGGTTCTTCTTGCACAATATACTGACTCTGGCGGGACTACAGTAGTAGAGAAGCTAATTTGGGATGATAGCGGCCCGAATCCTGGAGTATTCGATGCTTCACAGTATGATGGTGTGATTTTGGACACTGAATCAAATACATCATTAGTAACAAATACAGCGGATATAAATGGACTTATAAATATTTTGAATCAGCGCCCGAATGACCTTAGACTGGAGTACCAGCTCAATGTGCAGGCTCTCTTAATAGATGACATACAGAATAATAGTGAAACAATTTCAGCAAGTCTTGATATTTCTTTACCCGTTAAACTTGAGGTAACTGACAATGATGGAGAAGCTGACGGTTGGCTAAACTTCGAATTCCCCGACCAATCCATCAATGACGAACT
>Ga0102938_10002396_pt1 | contig 14173 bp, 15 predicted proteins | sample SalPonR2_B_D2_MG_FD_84516 | JGI IMG/M metagenome (GOLD analysis project Ga0102938, IMG submission 84516) | Salt pond soil microbial communities from South San Francisco under conditions of wetland restoration - Salt Pond MetaG R2_B_D2_MG | ecosystem: Environmental > Aquatic > Marine >...
AAAGGGCCGACTTGGTGATCGGGTCGGTCCTGATCCCCGGCGCCAAAGCGCCGCAGCTCGTCCGCCGCGAGGACTTGCGTCGCATTAAGCCGGGCAGCGTCGTCATCGACGTCGCCGTTGACCAGGGCGGCTGCATCGAAACCAGCCATCCCACCACGCACAGTCATCCGACCTTTGTCGTCGATGAAGTCGTTCATTACTGCGTCGCCAACATGCCCGGCGCGGTCGGCCGAACCAGCACGTACGCACTTTGCAACGCGACGCTTCCTTGGGTCGCGAAGTTGGCCGATGTCGGTGCCGCGTGTGTCCAGGGCGGCGGACCGCTTCGCGAAGCGGTGAATATTCACCGCGGCAAAATTTTCAACGACGCCGTTGCTGCGGCGATGAGACGCTGAGGATCGCTTTCCGTTCGGTGTTCCTGGCGGAATCCTTGATTCGGCCCGGAACAAGAGGATTTTATAAGACGCCGACACATCGGGGAAAGCTCGTCGCTATCATACGGCCATGACTTCCATCGACTTCATCGTTCTCGCCGCCTACTTCGCCACGATGATCGGCATCGGCTGGTGGGCATCCCGCCGTGTCCACGATCAAGAAGACTATTTCATGGGCGGACGCGGCTTCGGCAAGCTGCTGCAAACTTTTGCCGCTTTCGGTGCCGGCACGGGGGCTCATGAGCCCGTGACCGTCGGGCGGACCGGATGGACCAGCGGGTTGTCGGGCGTTTGGTCGGCGATGATGTGGTTGTTCGTCACGCCGGTGTACTGGATCACCGCGGTTTGGTACCGACGCATGCGCCATTTGACTTTGGGTGACTGGTTCGTCGAACGGTATCAATCCAAATCGCTCGGCGCGGCCTACACGCTGTTCGCGATCGTGTTCTACATGTTTTATCTGTCGACGATGCTGTCGGCGGTCGCCAAGTTTTCGGTCCCCTTGATCGGGGCGGAACAACTGCTGGGGATGGATGCCCAGTACGTTTTGATTCCCGGGATTTCGTTGATCGTCATCTTGTACGGCGTGTTGGGCGGACTGACGGCGGCTTATTGGACGGATTTGATCCAGGGTCTGTTCATCATTCTGCTTTCGGTGTTGCTGATTCCCTATGGTTTGTGGGCTTTGGCCGAGCGGTTCGGGGACGGAGCCGTCACGCTCAACGAAGGCTTTCGCATTCTGCACGAGCGAGTTTCGACAGATTTCTTTCAGTTGTTCTCCGGGCCGGCCAGCGGCGAATTCCCGCCTCAGTACATCATTTCGCTGACCCTCCTTTCGCTGGTCGGCATCGTCGTCCAGCCGCACTTCATCGCCACCGGTGGCGGATCGGCCAAGAGTGAAACCGAAGCCCGCATCGGTCTGGTCGCCGGCAACTTTCTCAAACGCCTGTGTACCGTCGGTTGGGCGTTGACGGCGCTGATCGCGTTGGCGTTGTTGGCGGGGTCGACCGAGATTGCCGCGGACCCCGATCGTGTTTGGGGCGTGGCGGCCCGGGAGATCTTGGGACCGCTGAACATCGGCTTGGTCGGATTGATGTTGGCCTGTTTGCTGGCCGCGATGATGTCCAGCGCCGACACCTACATGATCGTTACGTCGGGCCTGGTCGTGCGGAACGTTTACGCGGCCTACATCGATCCCGATGCCGAGGAAAAGAAATACGTGCTGGTCGGCCGGCTGACCGGTCTGATCATCGTGGTGGGGGCCTCGGCGATCGCGATGACCTTGTCGGACGTGTTCGGTCAGTTCAAATTGGCCATCGAGTTGCCGATTTTGTTTGCCGCCCCGTTTTGGATCGGCATGTACTGGCGGAGGACCGGAAAGGCCGCCGTGTGGGGGGCGATCACTTTTTCAGCGTTGGCATTCTTTATCCTCCCGGCGGCGTTACCGTCGATTGCACCGGAGCTGAGGTCCGACGAGGCTTTGTCGGCAAGGACGCAAGTCGTCAACACCGAAACGACACGTATCGCCACGGCATCCGATGTCGCCCGCTACGAAGCTTGGCAAGCGGCGAAGGAGCAAGGTTTGATCGACACCGACCTGCAACCGCCGCCGGCAAGTTTGGGGCAGATGATCACGGTCACACGTTCCAGCGGCGGACAATCGGTTTTCTGGCAAGGCGGTTTGAGCGATGAAGGCGTCGGCCAAGGTTCGTTGAATTTGGATCTCTGGCTTTACGCGGCGGTCGGTGTCGACCTGTCCGGTGCCTCGTCCGCCACCCTGCAGACGCTGCGGTTGCCCGGACGCGTGCTGCTACCGTTCGTGGTGCTGATCGTCTTGTCCTTGTTGACACCTCGTCCGCCCAAGGAACCGGTCGATCGTTACTTCGCTAAGATGAACACGCCGGTCGATCCTGACCCGATCGCTGACCGTAATCGGTTGCAACACGCCTACGCGAACCTGTCGACGGTTCAAGGTCGCAAGCTGTTCCCCCACAGCGATTGGGAATTCGTCAAGCCGAACGTCTTCGATGTGGTCGGATTCGTGGCGTCGATCGGAATATGTGGGTTGGTGATCGGGTTGCTGGTCTGGCTGGCGGGGATCGGCGGCTAGCCGATGGATCCGTCCTCTGCACGACGATCACCCGCCGTCTACGAACTCGCGCTGCGATAACTGAGCAGCGATCGCTTGAACACCCACCGGCTGCCGACGACGCTCAGGACCGTCGCCATGGTCGCCCAGCCCACCAGCGACCAGCTTTGGAAACCGTCCGTGCTGAGCGGACGTGCGATCAGTCGAGCCGGCACATTGACCACCACCAGCACCGGCACGACGAAGGTGAAAAAGCCGTACAGCCCCGCCCCCCAGCCGACGTTGTAGATCTCCATCGGATAGCGACTGAAGTTCGTCAAGTAGAACCAAAAGTTGTAGAGCGTTTGGTTTCGCCCGAGCCAGACGCTGGTCGCGCTCAAGCAGATCATCAAGCTGTACATGATCGCCACGCCACAACCGCAGTAGACGATGTACAGCAAGATCGAAAGAGCCGACGGTACGTAGCCTTCGTCGGTCGCCAGTCGATAAAGGGCGACACCGGCGATGATCAGTCCCGCGAAAAAGTTCGTCAGCGAGCTCCAACTGACACGCCGAAACGAGATCAAGAATTGCGTGTCGATCGGTTTGAGCAAAGCGAAATCGAGCCCGCCGGTGCGGATCAGTTCACTGAATTCTTCCGCGTTGGGCATAAAGAAAGCTTGCACCAAGCTGTTGATGAACCAAGTCGTCGCCAGGAAAAGAAAAAAACGATCGCGATCCCAACCGGGTTGATCGCCGCTCGTTTCTGTCAAGGTTTGCGTGTACTGAAAAACGATCAGATAAAAACCGACGTTCATCGCCGTCCATCCGAGACTGCTGACGCAATCCAGGATGAAATTGGTTCGAAACGTCATGTCACGAATCAGGCTGTTTCGCGCAAAGGTCAGAAAAACTTTACCGTAACTCACAACTCATCCTCCGTAACCGCTGTAACGATTCAGGCCTTTGGCATACGCGACGCGGCAAATGACGATAAAGAACGCCAGCCAAGCGGCTTGGATCGCCATCTCCATCGGCAACTCGTCCTCGGGGATCTTTTGCAGAAAAATCGCGGCCGGGAAATACGCCAAATATTTGAATGGCAAAAACTGAACGACTTCTCCCGCCCAGCCCGGCAGCAAAGTCAACGGAAACATGTGACCGGACAGAAAGAAACTGAACAACATGAAGACGAACAACAGCGAGGTGACCTCGAGAAACCAGAAGCCGATCATCCCGATGGCGGATTCCAAGAAAAAACCGATCAGAAAACCCATGATCAAGGACGCGATGAACGCGATCATCACGTGGACGGGCGGCCAGCCGGCGACGAAATAATCTCGACACAGGAAAAACACCAACCCGAACGGGGCGATCGCGATCGCGTAATAAGCAATCTTGTGCGCCATGCGACTGAGCAAAAGAAAGCCGATCAGGTCGAGCGGTTGAATCAGGTATCGCTTGATTTCGCCTTCGCGGATTTGACGTGCGATCCCCGAGGCCAATCCGGGCATGCTGCTGAACGCCCGGGCGATCATTGTCAGGAGATAGTAAGCGACCATGTCGCGAAAGCCGAAGCCGCCGATCGTCGTGACTTCCGTCCCCCCGTCGCTCTCGGAACCGCCCGCCTTGGCGTCGGCCGCGATGGCACCGAAGATCGCTTGCCACAGAAAAATCTGGGTCACGATCGGCAGGAAACGCATCAGGGTGCCGAGCGCGAAATCACCGCGATAGACCAATCGTTCGGCGAGGGCGGTGTTGAAGATCATCCGCCAAGTCCCCAGTCGGGAGGAAAAGGTGGCCGGCGGCAAGTGCGATCTGGATTCGTCGATCGTTGTCGTGGACAATAGGGCCTCGCTGTGAGCACGAACCGTGGGAAGTCACCGGTTTTTGTAGCTTGCCGATCGATCAAAGATAAGAACCCTCCGCGAACCATCCCGCTTCGCCGCATCCCGGCTTCCCCGCATCCAAAAGAATCGACGGACGTTTTCCATGCTGAATCATCGACCCGGCCTCGTCTGCCTCCTCGCTTTCGTCTTCGCGTCGGCCAACGGGTGGTCTGATGAATCGAGAAATCGCGGCCGAACCGTCATCCCGCTGTGGCCCGGCGAAGTGCCCGGAGCACCCGAATCACCGGGCGAAGACGACGTGCCGGAGTTGATCATCACGCCGGCCGAGGTCCGGACGACTGAATCCGAATCGACGGAGGCCCGGTCGCCGAGCGTGGGTGTGGTGATCCTGCCCGGCGGTGGATACCGGGGGCGAGCGATCGACCACGAGGGTTATCAGATCGCCGATTGGCTGGCCGCCCAGGGAATCGCCTCGGCCATCTGCACGTATCGGGTCCGTGGGGAGGGCAACGACGGGGAAGGCTACGGGCACCCGTATCCGATGATGGACGCTCAACGCGCGCTGCAAACGTTTCGTGGACGGGCCCGGGAGTGGAACGTGGATCCCGGCCGCATCGGGGTCATCGGGTTCAGCGCCGGAGGACACTTGGCATCGACGGTTTCGAATCACTTCGCGAAACCGGATGCCGTCACGACCGATCCCTTGGCTGCGGTTTCCTCACGTCCCGACTTTGCGATTCTTGGCTACCCGGTCATCGCGCTGGGCGAAAGTTTTTCCCATGCGGGAAGCCAGCGAAACTTGTTGGGCGCGAACCCCGAACCGGAACAAGTCGAATCGCTTTCCAACGAGAAACGAGTCGGTCCACGAACGCCTCCGACGTTCCTGTTTCATACCGTCGAAGATACGGTCGTGCCGGTTGAGAACAGTTTGGTTTACTTTCAAGCCTGCGTCGACGCCGGCGTGCCGGCCGAGCTTCACGTCTTTCCCGAAGGACGTCACGGGATCGGACTGGGCGGCGACGTCGACGGTGCGGCCCAGTGGCCGTCGCTCTGCGAAGCCTGGCTCGAGCGTGTGACGAAACGAAACTGAAGCGGTCGCGACGCGACGATCAGAGCACCGCTTCATTGCGTTTTTTCGCTAGCTTTGTCGCCGTCCGCGCGGGCTAAGCCGTTGTGAACAGTCGGCCCCTGGGACGCGGTGACGGTGTCGCGACCGCTGAAGGCTCGGCGGGTGGTGGCTCGGCGAAGCCGAGGCGGACGGGCTGCTTTTCAAAAGATTTCAGCGTTTCCAAGAACTGTTTTTTCGAATCTCCGGTGCAGGCGGCCGTGACGGTCGCGACTTCGTCGGGGTCGGCGATTTCCGACAGCGGCGTCATGCCCCCGGCCGTCTGGCAGACGACCAGAATCTTGGAACCGCAGCGTATCAATTGGATTCGTGTACGAGGATCGATCGCGGTCCCGCCGAGTGGCGTCAGGACTTCTTTGGGTAGTTCGCCACCGCCCTGCCCTGCTCCGCCGAATCGACGCGTCACCCAGACGAGGCCGGCGAACAGTCCGAGCACCACGACCAGGCTGGTGGCCATGGTGATCGCGGTCCCGGTCAGCGCGCCTCGGCGTGTGGAAGCCAGTGAACCGTCGGCGGCACCTTGGCGGTCCGCCGCCAATTCGTCGCGACCGCGCAGCGACGGAAAGCCGCCCGATTTGGCGACGATGCGAGGTTCGGATTGGTCGTCGACGACCGAAGGATTCGGTTCCCGAGCGACGGCGTAGTGCGACCCGGCGGGCGACTGGGCGGTCACCGGAATCGATGACAACGCCAGCCCCGACATCGTGACGACGGCGAGTGTCCACGCCCGATAGTTGGAGTGATCAGGCACCGACCAGCTCCGTGACACGGACGCAGAAGTTGTCATTCATGACCAAGACCTCGCCACGAGCGATCAGCCGGCCGTTGGCGAAGATGTCCACCGGGTCGCCGGCCAGTTTGTCGAGCGCGACGACGCTGCCGCTACGCAAAAGGAGCACTTCTTCCAATCGCATTTCGGTCCGCCCCAACTCGACGCGAAGGTCCAGTTCCACGTCGCCCAGCAAGTCCATCGGCTGGCGTGGCTGTGGATTCGATTCTTCGCTCAGGGAATCGAAATGGAACGGTTCGGGTTTGGCCTGCGGCGTGATCGGATGCTCGGCGGCGTGATCGAGTTCTCCGGAAGCTTGGGCCAACAACTTTTCGATGTCGTCGGTGCTCAGGTGCTCGGGCATGTCGTCGATGGCGGCCGCCGAGCCGATGGACCCGTCGGCCGGTTCCGGCGCCTTTTCCTGTTCCGCGTTTTTTTGTTCTGCGGTTGCCGTCTGATCGGCGGCTTCGGGCGGCGTGGACCGGCCGGGGGCGTTTTCGTCTTCGGGCGGTTGTGACACGGCGGCGTCCTTCCGGGGACGGATGTTTCACGCGTCGCCGGTGGTTCGGTGACAACCGTCACCGTGGCGGGCGCATCAATCCTCTCGGACCTGGTAGTCGTGGAAGCCGACGCCCAGCAGATAATCTTCCTCGAGGAGATGATTACATGTCGTCAAAATCCGTCTTTGCAGCAAGGCCAGTTGGTTTTCCTTCAGCTCGGTCAGTTCGCTGTTGCGGATTTTCATTCGAATCGCGTGACGCAGCCGGCCCTGCTTGGCTTCGAATTCCCGTTTCATCTTTTCGATGTTTTTCTGGCGGATCAGTCCGTACAGTCGAATCTGGACGGTGAACATGCGTTCGGTGTCGATCGGGCTGAAGGTTTCCCCGAAGTCTCCCAGATTGAATTCGACGCTTTTATTTTCGTCGACTTCCTGTTGAACGGCCTCTTGTTCGCCCTCTTGGACGGCTTTGATCAGATTCGCCTCGGCCAGCGCGCTGACTTCGTCGGCACTGGGCACCAGAAAAAAGAACATGCCGGTTTCGATCAGGACGACGACCGAAACGAACGCCACGATCAAGGTGACGTTGCTGCGTGGCTTTTCGGTGACGATCGCTTCCGGTTCGGTTGCCGGTTCTTCGGGTTTGGCCATGACTAATTCTCCGAAATCGAACTGGGGTTCACATGACTGTTCGTCTTGCGTTCATCGGCGTTCCCACGAAGATCATCGACCGTTTCATCCAGCAAGAATACTTCGGCTCGTGGGTTTCGTGCCGTGGATGCACCTCCGGCGCTGCTGTTGGCCGGTTCGCTGCCGCCGGCGGTGGAAATCCGGAAGCGTTCGTTCTCGATGCCTTCAACTTTCACCAGATGCTCCCGCACGACGTTGGCACGGCGAAAGCCCAAAGCCATCGCTTCGCCGGTTCCACGGGTCCGTGTGGCGAATTCCGCGGAGGTGTGTCCACGGATTTCGATTTTTTGAGGCTTGCCGCGTAACTGGGCCGCGGATTCGGCCAGAATTCTCTTCGCCCTCGTGTCCAGTTCGTCGCTGCCCATGGCAAAAAAGATCACCGATCCGACGGCGGTCATCTGTCCCGGACGGACGATGCGAACGTGAGGGTCTTCACCGGTGGGAGCTTTCTGAGGCACGCCGCCGGTCGCCGTGTCCTTCTTTTGCGCCCGTCCCATCGTCGAGAGGACGGCAAAGTTTGCGTCGCGTGGTTTGGATTCGCCGGGCGTCACCGCGGAAACGGTGCGTTCGAAACCGAACTCGCGTTGCATCGAATCGACCATCGCTTGGTAGGTTTCTTCCTCTTTGATTTCGCTCAGGGAGACCAACATGATGAAGAACGTCAGCAACAGACTCATCATGTCGCCGAACGTCACGACCCATTCGGGGATGCCGATTTCGTCTGGTTCTTCATTCATGGTTCGGCTCCGGTTTCCCCTATTCCAGGGTGCGTTCTTTGACGGGCAAGAAGGTCTGCAGCTTTTGGTCGATCGCGCGCGGACTCTCACCGCTTTGGATCGCCATGACGCCACGAATGGCGATTTCCATCGTGACCATCTCGTTGCGGCTCATCAGGCCGAGTTTTTCGGCGAACGGTGAAAAGAAGACGTTGGCGACGATCGCACCGTACAACGTCGTGATCAACGCCACCGCCATCCCGGCCCCGATGCCTGACGGATCGCTCATGTCTTGCAGCATCATGATCAAGCCCATCAGCGTTCCGATCATTCCGTAGGCCGGTGCGAAACGCCCGAGTTGATCCATGATGCTCTTGCCTTCGCGGTGCCGCGTTTGCATCGACTCGACCTCCGTCCGCAACACCTCCTGAACGACTTCCGGCGTGCTGCCGTCGACGGCCATTTGGATGCCGATTTTGACCAGCGGGTTTTCGATTTCGGCGATTTTCGACTCGAGTGCCAGCAATCCGTCGCGTCGTGCCGTTTCGGCCAGCTTGACCAATTGCGAGATCAACTCACGGCGGTCTTCGCTCTTGTTCAAGATGACCTTCAGTGCCACGATCGGCGATTTGAGCATCGTGCCGAGCGGAAAGCTGATCAAGGCCGCCGCCATCGCGCCGCCGACCACCACCATCATCGACGGGAGGTCCAGGAAGGCGGAAAACGGTGCCGACCCCAAGAAAATCGATCCGATGATCAATCCGATGGCGAGCAGCAGGCCGACGAGACTGGCAATGTCCATGGGTGGTTACAAGTGAAAGGTGGCGGGTGGCTGGTGGCGGGAGACAGGTGCGGCGTTTGGTGAACGTTGTCGATAAACCCGCTAAACCGGCAACTTGAATGCGTTCTTCTGTTGTTGGTACTCCACGGCGCGATCGACCACCTGATCCATCGTTTCGCCGACGACGATCCGTTCACCACTGGTCAGCGTGATGAACGTGTCGGGCCGTTTTTCGACGTAGCGGATCAGATCGGCGTTCAGGATGAAAGCTTCCCCATCCAATCGCGTCAGCTTGATCATCAAAGAAGGTCCCCGGCGTGTGATTTCTCTTTTCGTGCAATGAAAGCTAGATCACGTTGCCTGGACGGGACGGATGTTGTGCAAAAGAAACGACTTCGGTCCGACGCGAGGCCGTCCGCTGACACCGGTGCAACCGGTTTACTCGTTGTCACCGGCTTTCCGGGATGGCGCCGTGGTTCCACGGCGAGGCCGATAAAGATCCAAATCGGCACGACCGGCAAGTTCCGCAAAAATGCCGACGATGGCCGCGCGAGTTTGTCTCATTCGTTCGAAAGCCGAGCCGTCGGGAGACGACGGAATGCGAAAGAAGTAATCCGTCGGTAACGCGAACGCGTGATCGATCGATGAAAAGTCGCCGGCCGTCCAAATCACCGCTTCGGCGATGAAAGATTGGTTCGGATCGCCCGGGACGAAAAGAAGAAAGTCCGGCGGCACGTCTTGCTCCGGTTCATCATCTGGTTCGTCCGGGGCCGGATCGCCTGGAACCTCCGCGGCGACCGGCACGTGTTCGATCCGCGTCACTCGGCCGATCATGATTCTTCCGCGGAGCAGATCTGTTTCGGTCAGCGGTACCAAAAAGTCGTCGATCCACTGTCCGACCGTCGTGGGCAAAACATCGACACTTCGCAGGCCCGCTTGCGCCTCGAGGGCCGACAAGGCGAGGGGCGACAGGCACTGGCTGGGGGCCATCGGCAGCGATTGGTGGCCTCGGTCACGCCAGGAATCGGCCACCGAGGACGCTTCGATCACGGTCACGTCGTATCCCAAAAAACGCCCGTAAAGCGCGGCCTCCAGTCCCGTCGGTCCCGCCCCGACGACGAGGATCTTTCCCGGCGGGTCCAGTGTCATGCCGGGGTCGTTTCGAGTATCCAATTCGTTGCTCATGTCGATTCGTGGGGGACGTCGTGCCTGTCATCGGCGTGGGCGGACCGCAGCGTCCGCGTCATCGCGGTACTGCTGTTTGCCGACGCGAAAATCGGACAGGTCGATCGGGGACGGTTTCTCTTCGATCAAGTCGGCCATCAAGTCGGCCGTGCCGAAAGCGAAATGAATGCCGCTGCGAAAATGGCCGGCCGCGACGTACAAATGGTCTTCGCCGGGGACTTTGCCGATCATCGGAAAACCGTCAAAGGTCAACGGGCGAAGTCCCGACCAAGTTTTCTCCGTCTTCGCGTCGCTCAGCGTCGGACAGAGGTCTGCGGCGAACTCCCGCAGGCTTTCGATCATCTCGGGCGTTGTCGATTCGTCAAACCCCACCTCTTCTTCGCAGGACCCGATCAAGGTCCGCCCGTCGTCGCGGCACAAGACATAGCGTTGGCCGACGTTGACGATCGATCGGACAACGGGCTCGTCTGTGCGGAGCATCAGCATTTGGCCGCGAACCGGCACGACGCTGGTGCGCAAGTTCAATCCGGACAGCAACCGGCCGGACCAAGACCCGCCGCAAACGATCGCGTTGCGACCGATGATGCGATCCTCGCCGATCCTGACGGTCGCTTGGTCACGATCGCCCCGGACCGCGGTGACTTCGCTGTGACGGACGATCGTGACGCCGTTTCGGAGGCAGCCTTGGTGCAGAGCCTTCAGCACCGCCGGCGGACGGATCTGATCTTCGCCGGGTGTGAACCAAGCTCGGGCGGCGGGATGGCGATCGCACCAGTCGGCCAGCTCGGGTTCGCGTCGCGATAGCGTCGTCAGGTCGACCGCGTGGCAGTCGATCTGCTGGTCCTTCCAATACTCGGTCATTCCGGTCATCGACGCGATCTCGCCCGGCGTGTCGGCGATGTACAGTCCGCCGCAACGCCGATAGCCGACGTCGATGCCCGTTTCTTCGGTCAGGCGATCGCACCAATCACCGATCAAGCTGTGGCTGTACGCCCGCAAGCGATCCAGCGGGTCGGTCGCGGTGGCCAAGTTATTGGGCGGCAAGATTCCGGCGGCGGCCCAGGACGCGGCTCGGCCGACGTCGCCTCGTTCGATCAGCGTGACGCGGTGGCCCCGCCGGGAAAGTTCCCAAGCGGTCGACAAACCGATGATGCCGCCGCCGACCACAAGGGTCTTGTCGGACGATCCGTGATCGTTCGGCCTGCTCATTGGCTAATCGCCCTCCTTCAAGGCTGCGGAAATTTCATCGTTCAAAACTCGGCGATCCGAATCCGAAGACCCGGCCAATTGGTCGCGAAGATTCTGTAAAGAATCCCAGGTGTCAATGTCTTCCTTCGGTTCCAGCAACCCGATCGACAACCCGCTCCGGTTGGCGTTGCGAAGCGTGACCGATAACACTTGGTCGCTGCTCCACGGGACGTTGGCGAAAAGCGAGGGGGTGCGGGGCAGCACGCTCAACCGCATTCCCAACAAATAATAGCCTCCATCGATTGCCGGGCCGATCACGATCTCGTTGCGTTTCAAGTGATCGAGGGCTTTCCGCAACGAGTGATTCGAAACGGTCGGACAGTCCGAACCGATCACCATCGCGCACGCCCCGGGGGAGGGGGCCTGGTCGGGCTCGCCGGCGAGCCGCAGCGTTTCGTTTCGACGGGATGTCTGTTCGAACCAGGTTTGCATCCGGCATCCCAGGTCACCGTCGGCTTGTGGCACCCATTGCCAGTCGTTAGCGAAAGCGGCCTGCGAGGTTGCCAGTTTCGTCGGCGGCGAGAAAACGACTTGGCGACGAATCCCCGGCGGGCCGACCGTTCGGCATAGATGTTGCACGAAAATCCGGTGAAGTCGCGCGGCCCGGTCTTCGCCGACCGCGGCCGCCAATCGGGTTTTGACTTCGCCGGCCGTCCAGTGTTTGGCGAACATGCCCAGAGAGTGAAGAGGAGCTGACATGGCATGGATCCGCGCAATCGGCCGATTCGGTGAGAAGCTGTCCGATTCGTGGCGGACGACGTGTGATTTTGCCGGGGCGTCCGGCTATGGTTATCCTAGGTAGCGGTTCAGCCTAGGGCGTGCCTTGCACCACCGCCCCCTGAGAAGTGTGTTATCCTCTCACACCAATCAGACATCCTCCATGGGGTTCTCCATCAGGCACCCATGCCACAAGTAACGTCGGAACGTTTTGTCGAGTTCGTCCGGAAAAGCCGGTTGGTGGACGAATCCGCGCTCGAAAAACTGCTGGAGAAGGTCCGCGCCCGTTGCGACGGCAAGCTGCCCGCCGACGCGAAAAAACTCGCCACCGTGCTGGAAAACAAGGGGCTGATCACGGCCTGGCACAGCGAGAAACTGATGGCCGGGAAGTACAAGGGTTTCTTCCTGGGCAAGTACAAGTTGCTCGGCCACATCGGCACCGGCGGCATGAGCAGCGTGTTCTTGGCCGAACACGTTCGCATGGCCCACAAACGCGCCATCAAAGTCCTGCCCAAAAAACGTGTCGCCGACGCGTCGTACTTGGCCCGGTTCCAGCTGGAAGCCAAAGCGATCGCGTCGCTGAATCACCCCAACATCGTCGGCGCGTACGACATCGATAACGAAGGCGATGTGCACTACATCGTGATGGAGTATGTCGACGGTTTAGACATGCAGGCACTGGTCAAGCGAGACGGCCCGTTGGACTTCGGGGTCGCCGCGGATCTGCTCAGCCAAGCCGCCGATGGTCTGCACCATGCACACGGCAAAGGTGTCGTCCACCGCGACGTCAAACCGGCCAACCTGCTCATTGATCAAGAAGGTCGCGTCCGCTTGCTGGACATGGGCTTGGCCTTGGTCGCCGCCCAAGACGACGAATCGCTGACCGTCGCCAACAACGAAAACGTGTTGGGGACGGCCGACTACCTGGCACCCGAACAGGCGCTCAACAGTCACACCGTCGATCATCGCGCCGACATCTACGGGCTCGGTTGCACGATGTACTTTCTGTTGACCGGTCGTCCGCCGTTCAGCGACGGAACCCTGGCGCAGCGGATCGCCAAACATCAAAACGAGATGCCCGATTCGATCAAGAAGCATCGCCCCGATTGTCCCGGAGAACTGGAGGGCATCGTCTGGAAGATGATTCAAAAGGATGCCAAGTACCGATACCAGTCGGCCGCCGACGTCTCGGAAGCCCTCAAGAAATTCGCCGTCAGCATCCCCAAGGGCGAACCGATCCGGGCCGGAGTCGGGCCGACGAACAGGGGCGGGCAAGGTTCTTCGTCGATCTCCTTCGGTAGTGGCAAGACGTCCGGATCGGGTTCCGGCGATACCGTCACCAACAAGAACGACGAAACCCTTGCCAGCAGTCGCTCTCGTCTGGTCAGCGAGCAAGGGCTCAGCAGCGGTGACAGCGGTCGCTTGGTGGACATCAAACAAAAAGTGACGCCGTCGGACATGATGGACGGGAGCTTTTTGGATTTGGAAATCGAATCGGGTTATCGCGGCGGCAGCAAGATCTTGGAACAAATGGGTGACGCTCGCGGCAGCAGCATCGTCCGCCGCGGGCCGGCCGGCAGTGGCGTCTCCTCGGGAAGTAAAATTCACGCGGCGACGGAAGCGGCACGAAAATCGACGGCCGGGAAATCGCGGCCGCAACCGCAGCCCTCGACGTCCACGCGAACGGCTGCGACGCGACCGTCGCGCCCCGCCGCGACGAAAGCCGGCAAACAGAATCGCACCGGAATGGATCCGATGTTGGTGGGCGCCTTGTTGACCGCTCTGTTCATCATCGCCTTGGTGATCGGCTACGGATTAGCCAAGGCGCTCAATTGATGACCGTCGTTCTTCAGCGACCCTATGAATTCATCCGGCCGCACCCGGGCAACTGGTGGCCGAGTCTCATCCAATCATTTCGTCTGATCGATTGGTACCTCCGCCGCAAAGAAAGCGTCGTCGACTACGAGTGTCGACATCTCGATCGCTTCGAGGCGTCGGTTCGCGCCGGGCACGGCGTTCTGCTGACGCCGAATCATTGTCGTTACGCCGATCCGATCGTGTTGGGGTGGCCGGCCCGGGACGTCGGCACG
>Ga0102938_10002399_pt1 | contig 14164 bp, 13 predicted proteins | sample SalPonR2_B_D2_MG_FD_84516 | JGI IMG/M metagenome (GOLD analysis project Ga0102938, IMG submission 84516) | Salt pond soil microbial communities from South San Francisco under conditions of wetland restoration - Salt Pond MetaG R2_B_D2_MG | ecosystem: Environmental > Aquatic > Marine >...
GGCTTCAACCGCTCCGGTTGCCTGCAGGACAATCTGGAGGAGCCGGATCGCCGCCTTCGGCAGGACCGGCGGCGGCCCGGCCGACCCGCATGCGCTGCGTGGTGAACTTCCCCGGTCTGCAAGTTGTCGTGCCAGTTCGTGATCAAGCGGCATTTGCCGCGCAGTTCCACGCCTCGAGTGCTTCGAGCCGATGGTAACGGACCGCGAGGGCGGAGCGGCGGTGGCTGGCACCGAGTAGGAATTGCGGAGTGCGGACTGGCATTGGTTGCAGGCATCACGATCCCAGAACCCCTTTTCCGTAATCTCGCAGGTTTCCCAAGCCGATGCAAAACCAAGCGTCAGGTTGTGGACCCAGAGAAAGACTTCCGGTTCGCCGCTAAACCGGAGTTTGACCAACTCGTATGTCAAGGAGAAGCGGTCTTGATTTGCTCGACGAAAGTCGGCAGAGCGGGGAGAATGAACAATACAGTCCATTTGTTATTCGAGTTCTTCGAGCGGCTGATCTCCGCGCTTCTGCTCATTGGCATGGTTGTTGTGATCGGCCTTGCTGCCTGGTCATTTTTGCGACTGACATATATCGTGTCATCCGATCCTCTCGTCGATATAGGCTACGTGACTTTTCAGACGCTATTCGACCGTTTGCTTGCTGCGGTCATCGCACTGGAACTGGCAAGATCGGTTCTGTTGTTGGTCGAGGGACACCGAGGCTTGATGCAAGTACGGATCATCCTCGTCATCGGCCTTTTGGCGGTAGTGCGAAAGCTGATCCTGATCGAGTTGGAAGCCGCGGATCCTGCCTTGCTCTTTGCCTTGGCGGCTGCAGTGCTGGCGTTGGCCGCTTCACTTGTGCTGATCATGTACATGGACCCGAAACGTGACCGCCAGGAATAATCTGCCTTTACCGGAAAAGGGAGTATTCGCGATGCCGTCTGGTCTCGCAGTCGACCGGAATCCTACCCGGAACCCAGCACTGATATTGCGCGGCCGCGAAGGAGCGATCCGATTTACGTCAGCAATTATGAACTATAATGCATTTTCTGTTGAGTAACTTGCGCTTCTTCGTGAAATGCAAAAAGACGCCTGCTGGTCACTGGGATGACTTCTCGGCTGAGGCAGATGAAAACACATCCCGAACGCGTTGATCCGTGGTCCCGAGCGTTGCTTGAACGCAAACCAACCCGCCTTGCCACCGTGGCCATGGCGAACAAGACGGCGCGGATCATCTGGGCCGTCTTGAGTAAGAACGAATACTTTAGACCGCACACGATCTAAACTGAGGAGAACCGAACACACGAGACAGCAAGACCATTGAAATGATGGAGCACAGTCAGCCCGTCAGCCGAGAAACCCCGTCGAATGTCAGGGACATCACTTGTCCGCAGACCGGTTTGGGACCTGGTTTGCGGAAGTGTGCCGCGCGAACAGGCCGGAAACACGTCTGCTTCTGACCAGTGCAAAATGAACTTCAAATATATCTTGCTCTGCAGCCGCTATCCACACAGGCCATTGGTGCATCGCGCAGCATTTTCAAATGGTAATTGACGGCTGTGCAGGACATCCTGACCTTTCGCTGCTATCCCGGCTGTGGAACAGAAAGAGACCTGCAATGACGATCACCAATCAAGATGAACTGGACGGACTGAAGGAGATCGGTCGGGTCGTCGCAAACACGATGCAGGCCATGGCGAAAGCGATGGAGCCCGGGATGACCACCCGCGAGCTGGACGAGATCGGCCGCGAGCTGCTGGAGTGTGAGGGCGCCATTTCGGCCTCGCAATCGACCTACGATTTTCCGGGCATCACCTGCATCAGCGTGAACGAGGAGATTGCGCACGGTATACCGGGCGAGCGGGTCATCGCACCCGGCGATCTGGTGAACATCGACGTATCAGGCTCCAAGGACGGTTATTTCGCTGATACCGGGGCGACGTATCATCTCGCGCCGGTGGACCCGTCGCTGCATCGCCTCTGTCGTGACGGGAAGCGCGCCATGCAGATCGGGATTGCTCAGGTCGGTCGGGACAAGCCGCTGGCCGGGATCGGCCGGGCCATCGGGCGCTTCGCTGCGGGTCGGGGCTACACGCTGATCCGCAACCTGGCCAGCCACGGCGTAGGCCGGTCGTTGCACGAATATCCGGGGGAGATCGCGACTTGGCCCACCCGTGGCGACACCCGCCGCATCAACAAGGGGCTTGTCATGACGGTCGAGCCCTTCCTCTCGACGGGCGGGCTCTGGGCCACGGGAGGGAGCGATGGCTGGACCCTCTACAGCGAGCCGGCAGCCCCGGTCGTGCAGTATGAACATACGGTTGTGGCGACGGATCGCGGGGCGACGATCGTGACACTGCCGGGATAATCCGTCTCTGGCCGCTTCGGGCTCGAAGCAGATCTCTGCCCGCGACATCAGGTTTATGATGCGCGGAAAACTTCTGCCGGTTGCATCCCATGGCGGTCCTGTAGCGCCATGGCCCTCCTGCCCGGCCCGTTCGTGCCGACAGGGCTACGAGGCCGGCGCAGCCTTGCCGGGAATCGCGTTGAGGTAGCCGTCATTGATCACTCGACGCATGGCCTCGCGGGCCTCTGCCGGCGCGCCCGAGGCGATGGCCGAGGCAACGACGCGGTGCCGGTCGACCACGGTCTTGCGCCGCTCGGGGAAGGTCGCGCTGCTTTCCGACATGAACAGGGAATAAAGCGCAGTCTGCACGAGATCGCCCAGCGACTGCAGGAAACGGTTGCCCGACAGGCGAAGAACCTGCTTGTGGAACTCGTAATCCGCCAGCGCGAAATCGGCCCTGCTTTCGGCGTTCTCCAGCGCGTCGCATAGAATGAACAGATCGTCGCACTCGATCTGGTTGACCCGCCCGGCGGCCTGCGCCGCGGCGGCGGGTTCGAAGATCATGCGGATCTCGAACAACTCTTCATAGTAGCGCGTCGGATTCTTGACAGAAGCATGCCAGCGCATGACGTCCTGATCGAACATGTTCCAGCCATCCGCCTGACGCACGTGGGTGCCGACCTTCGCCTTGGACTGGATCAGCCCTTTGGCAATCAAGGTCTTCTTCGCCTCGCGCACCACGGTCCGTGACACGCCGAACATCTCGCACAGGTCGGGGTCGAGGGGAATCATGGTCTCGGCCGGATACTCGCCAGCGACGATGGCCAGGCCCAGTTGATCCACGACAAAGCCGGTGTGGTTGCTCGCCCGATCGGCCCCGCCCTGTACAAGGGTCATGAGGGATCGGCGAAGCCAGTCGCTGCTCGTCGTCTTGCCTGCGTCGCCCATGTCAACCCTTTCTGAAGCACGATGAAAGCAAAGAGCAGCCCTCCGATGACGATCTTGGTCCACCAGCTCGACAACGTGCCGTCGAAGACGATGTAGGTCTGGATAAGCCCCATGATCAATATGCCGAAGAAAGTCCCGGCGACATATCCGTAGCCACCGGTCAGTAGTGTGCCCCCGATCACGACCGCGGCGATGGCGTCAAGTTCGACGCCCACCGTGGCCAGCGAATAGCCCGCAGAGGTGTAGAGCGAGAAGACGATACCCGCCAGGCCCGCAAGCCCGCCGGAGATGGCGTAGATGCCGACCGTGGTCGAGGCGATGGGCGAGCCCATCAACTTGGCGGTCTGTCCGCCGCCGCCCAGGGCGTAGACGTTCTGGCCGAACCGAGTGCGGTGCGCGACAAGGACGCCCACCAGGAAAGTCAGCACCATGACACCGCCGATCAGCCGGAAACGCCCGCCGGAGGGTGCCTTCCAGTAAAGCCCTTGCAGCACGTCGTAGAACTCGTGCGTAATGGGCACGCTTTCGGTCGACAGCACGTAGGCTGCGCCACGGGCGAGGAACATACCCGCCAGCGTGACGATGAAAGGCGGCATCTCCAAATAATGGATCAGCCCACCCATGGCGGCGCCGAAAGCTGTTGTGATCGTCAGCACCAGCATGAATGCGATCAGCGGGTGGACACTCGTATCGCGCAGGATAACCGCCAGGAAAACGCCAGTGAAGGCGATGACCGACCCGATGGACAGATCGATCCCGCCCGACAGGATGACGAAGGTCATGCCCACCGCCGCGATGCCGAGGAAGGCATTGTCCGTCAGCAGGTTCGCCACGACGCGCGTGGACAGCATCGTCGGGTAGGCATAGGCGCAAAGCGCGTAGGCCAGAATAAAGGTCGCCAGCGTGACCAGCAGGGGCAGGTGTGTGGACCGGATCATCGCGCCTCTTCCTTCGGGGAGTTGGACAAGGGGTCCGTATCGGGTTGCGGTTGCGGGCCAGAGGCGCGCAGCATGTACATCAGATAGGTGATGCGCGGGCTCTGGATCACGAGGATCGCGAGGATCAGCAGTGCCTTGATCACAAGGTTGAACTCCGGCGGCATCCCCGACAGCAGGATCACCGAGTTGACGGACTGGATGATCAGCGCCCCCAGCAGCGAGGCGAGGATCGAAAAGCGCCCGCCCAGTAGGGAATTGCCCCCGATGACAACGGCCAGGATCGCGTCCAGCTCCAGCCAGAGTCCGGCATTGTTGGCATCCGCCCCCTTGATGTCGGCGGCCACGATGACGCCGGCCAGCGCGGCGCAGAGTCCCGAGACAAGGTAGACGCAGACCAGCAGCACCCGACTGTTGATCCCCGCAAGCCTCGAAGAGCGTTCGTTGATCCCAATGGATTCGATCAGCATCCCCAGAGCGGTGCGTCGAACGACCAGGATGACCAGCGCGCCGAGCGCCATCCAGATCAGGATCGGCGTGGGCACGCCCGCGATGGTGCCCGCACCCAGGTGGATCAGGCCTTCGTTGCTGAATGTCAGGATCTTGCCCTCGGTGATGAGCTGCGCAACTCCGCGCCCGGCCACCATCAGCACAAGCGTGGCGACAATAGGCTGGATCTTCAGCACCGCCACGAGCACACCGTTCCACAGCCCGCAAAGCGCTCCCGCGCACAGCCCCGCAAGCAGGGCTGTGCCCCAGCCATGCCCGTCGGTCACGACCGCGGCCGAGGTCGCACCCGCGATGGCCATGACCGCACCCACCGACAGGTCGATCCCGCGCGTGGCGATGACCAGCGTCATGCCGATGCACAGGATCGCCACCGGCGCGCCGCGGTTCAGCACGTCGATCAGGCTGCCGAACAGACGCCCGTTGCGGAAGTCGATGTCGAAGAAATCCGGGAAGACCAGCACGTTGAGCGCCAGCGCCGCGGCCAGGATCAGCAGTTGCGGCATGATCCGCTTGAGGACAGAGTGCTTGGGTCCGAGCATCAGGCCACCTCTCCGGGCAGGGCGTCGTCCTCGGTGATTGCATGGACGATGTTCTGCGGCGTGATCAGGTCGCCGCTGAGCTCGCGAACCGCCCTGCGGTCGCGCAGCACGACGACGCGGGTGGAATAGGCCACCAGTTCCTCCAGTTCCGACGAGGCGACCAGCAGTGCCATTCCGTCGGCGCGCAGTTGTTCGATTAGCGCGACGATCTCGGCATGGGCGCCCACGTCGATGCCGCGGGTGGGTTCGTCCAGAATCAGGAAATCGGGGTTTGTGGCCAGCCAGCGCGCCAGCAGCGCCTTTTGCTGGTTGCCGCCTGACAGCAGCCGGATCGGCATATCGAGACTGGCCAGCCGGATATCCAGCGCTTTGACGTAACGCTCGGCGATCTCGTTGACCTCGGCGCGGGGGATCGGGCGCATCCAGCCTTGCGCGGCTTGCCGGGCGAGAATGATGTTGTCGCGTACCGACAGGTCGCCGACAATGCCTTCGGTCTTGCGATCTTCGGGGCAGAGCGCGAAGCGATGCGAAACCGCCTCGCGCGGGTTTGATACGGAAATCTCCTTGCCGCGCAGCAAAATACGACCCTGATCCGCCTGCACCGCCCCGAAGATCAGGTTCGCTGTCTCAGTCCGGCCCGAGCCCAGAAGCCCAGCCAGCCCGACGACTTCGCCCTCGCGCAGCGCCAGTGAAATCGGCTCCAGCATGCCGCGCTTGCCAAGGCCCTCGACCTCGATCAGCGTCCCGCCCGCAGCAGCCGCCTTGCGCTCGTGCACCTGGGCCTCAAGCTGGCGGCCAAGCATCAGCGTGACCACGTCCTTCTGAGTGACATCCGCCAGCACGCGTGTGCCGACAACGCGGCCATTGCGCAGGATCGTCGCGCGGTCGGAAATCTCGAAGACCTGATCGAGAAAATGGGTGATGAAGACCACCGCCAGCCCGCGTTCGCGCAATTGCCTTATGACCGAGAACAGCAGTTGCACTTCGTCCCGGTCGAGGCTGGCCGTGGGCTCGTCGAGGATCAGCACCTTGCCCGACATCTCGACCGCGCGGGCGACGGCTACAACCTGTTGAATCGCCACGGAATAGGTGGTCAGCGGTTCGGCAGGATCGATATCCAGCCCGTAACCCGCCAGCGACTCGCGTGCCATGGCATTCATCTTGCGCCGCGCCACCAGCCCCCAGCGCATCGGCTGGCGCCCAAGATAAAGGTTCTCCGCCACCGTCAGGTTGGGCAGCAAATTGACCTCTTGGTAGACCGTGCCGATGCCCAGTTTCTGGCTCTCGGCGGTGGAGTGCGGTGCGACCTCCTGACCGTCCAGACGGATCGTTCCGCCGTCGCGCTGGTATGCGCCCGTCAGGCACTTGATCAGCGTCGACTTGCCGGCGCCGTTCTCGCCCAGAAGCGCGTGCACCTCGCCGGACTCCAGCCGCAGCTCGACATCGTCAAGCGCTATTGTGCCGGGGAAAAACTTGGAAATGCCCTTGGCGTGCAGCACAGGGCCCGTGTTGTGTGTCATGGCTGACTCTTATCGGCGGGGGGCGGCTATGCAAGTGCGCGGCTCGGCCCCGTCAAAAGATCCGGAACCGGGCGCGTGCGGAACGCCCGGCCCCCGCGTGACCCTCTGGCTCAGTAGCCCAGGTCTTTCTTCTGCTCGTAGATCGCCCGGTTGTCGTCATCGGCTGTGAACAGCCTGGATTCCGTCTGGATCCATTTCGGCGGCATGGTGCCGTCGGCAAGGTAGGCTTCCAACGCGTCCAGCGCCGGACCCGCCATGTTGGGCGTCAGTTCGATTGTGGCATTCATCTCGCCGTTGGCGATGGCGAGATGCGCATCCGGCACCGCGTCGATGGCGACGACCTTGATATCGTCTCCCGGGTTCAGGCCGGCTTCCTTGATCGCCTGGATCGCGCCGACGGCCATGTCGTCGTTATGAGCATAAAGCGCGCAGATATTCTCGCCGCCCTCTGCCTTGAGGAAGCTTTCCATCACGACCTTGCCCTGCGAACGGGTGAAATCCCCGGTCTGCGAGCGCACGATTTCCAAGTTGTCGTGATCCGCGATGGCCTGTTCGAAGCCGGACTTGCGGTCGATGGCAGGGGAAGAGCCGGTGGTGCCCTGAAGCTCAACGATGCGGCAGTCAGTACCGCCCATCGCATCGACCAGCCACTGTCCGGCGACGCTGCCCTCGTGCACAAGGTCCGAAGTAACGGCAGTCAGGTACAGGTCGTCGCTGGCGTCAACGGTGCGGTCCAGCAGGACCACTGGGATCTCGGCGTCCTGCGCTTCCTCCAGCACCTCGTCCCAGCCAGTCGCCACGACGGGCGCCAGCAGGATCGCATCCACGCCCTGCGCGATGAAGCTGCGGATCGCCTTGATCTGGTTTTCCTGTTTCTGCTGCGCGTCGGCGAATTTCAGGTCGATGCCGCGGGCTTCCGCTTCCTGCTTGGTCACCGTGGTTTCCGCCGCGCGCCAGCCCGATTCCGAGCCGATCTGAGAAAAGCCGATGGTCAAGTCCGCGGCGAAAGCGGTCATCGGCAAAAGGGCTGTTGCCCCGGCAAGAAGTGTCGTTCTGAGTTTCATGATTTCCTCCCTTTGCGTGCGTCTAACGACGTTCACTCGGGTATTAAGTATTATTTTAACACTTTTGTAAACTGTGCATTTTCTTGGACGCGCCAGAGCTCGTGTTGTTTGGAGCACATACTGACCGCGTAGTTGGCAAACTGCTTCGCGTTTGAATGGACCGAGTCGGAGCCAACCAGCCTGATCGACGACCGATGGAAGCAAGAGCTACTTGGATCTTGGAAAGACCATGGCTGACCAACACTATGTGATGCACAGCCACAAAGAATCCGCCAACTTGGAGAACGGGGCCCAGGTCAACATGGCAGAGGCGATCAATTCCCAAGCGCAGCGAGCCTTGGTGGGCATCCATTTTAACCTGGGCTGCCTGCACCTCCAGCGATACCTTTTTGATATCGTCTGGAGATGGAACCACAGGCAGCCCGTCTTTTGCTTGGTCAACCATGGACCACGAAAGCGGGAGTAAATCTTGGGAAATTGACGACGATCCTGCGCCCGATCACGCTTGTCGAACACATTCGCGTTGAGCAACGAACAGAAGTCGAGCTTGCACACCGCTGCCGACGAGGGGACCGCCTGATCTGATCAGCGGTATCTTGACCAGGAAGCCGGGCCGGTTGCCTTTTTTGAAACGGATGGTCTGAAAGCCTATGAGCCGGACCTCGGAACTTTCCAGATCCTTGCAGAAGCGCAGTGTTCGAACTCTCCCGTGCGAGAGTTGGCCGGGTGGCATGCTGGAGGCGAACAATCAGCTTTGACAGGGCCGTCGTAGCCTGAACACTTTTCCTACGGTCGGACATCATGTTTGAGCGCAGTTCAAATATCGGTGGCCAGCCGGTACGGCTGGCGCGAGGGACCGAGTCTTCGAGTCAATCCGGCACCCTGATGATGCCCTTTGCCAGGAGCATCTGGATCTGATCGTCACTGAGACCGATGTCTTCTGACAGAATTTGAGCTGTCTTTTCGCCCAACAGATTCGGAGCGTTTGGTGCCAAGGGGCCCTGTCCGTCAAACCGGATTGGGCCGCGTACCAGTCTTAGGGGGCCTTCGGTCGGGTGATCCACCGCTTCCACAAGCCCACGGTCCCGCACGTGTGGTTGTTCAAGAGCGTCGCCGATCGACAGAATTGGGGCGCTGGGAACGTCGAATTCGCTCAGACGTTCCAGCCAGTATTGCGTCGTGTCGCGTTTCATCCGCGCATATATGATCTCATGTAACGCGTCGCGATTTGCGAGCCTTTGTTCGTATACGGAGAATAAAGGAGCTTCGATCAACTCTTCCATATCCAGGCTTCGTGCGAAATTGTGCCAGAATCCTTCCGTAAGGCATGCCACGATCACATGGCCGTCCGATGTCGGGAAAGCTCCGTAGGGTACGATGCTCGGATGTTGTGTGCCGACGGGCTGCGGGCTTTCTCCGGTCACGAAATAGATTTGCGACAGATAGCCCTGCATAGCGATCAAACTGTCCAGCATTGCAACCTCGACGTGTCGCCCTTTGCCGGTGGCATTGCGTTCGTGCAAAGCCGCGAGAAGCCCGAACAGTGAAAAGATGCTGCCGGCCATATCGCCCATCGGAATGCCAAGCTTGTTTGGGGCCTGGCCGGGTTCGCAATTCACGCTCATGACGCCGGACAACGCCTGAGCCACGATATCGAAGGCGGGCTTGTCGCCGAGGGGGCTGTCTTGTCCGAAGCCGGTGATCGAGCAATAGATCAGTCGCGGGTTGGCTTCGCGCAAGGTCTCGTAGCCCAGTCCCAGCCGGTCCATTACGCCGGGGCGAAAGTTTTCCAGGACAATGTCGCTTTGCGCAGCGAGGTCCTGGGCGATTTGCACGCCCTCGGCGGATTTGAGGTTCAAGGCAAGGCTTTTCTTGTTCTTGTTCAGCGCAATGTAATAGTGGCTCAGCTTCCCCTGAAAGGGCGGGAAATTGCGTGTCTCGTCGCCTTTTTCAATCGGCTCGACCTTGATGATTTCAGCACCAAGATCCGCAAGAACCATGCTGGCATAGGGTCCGGACAGAATTCTCGAAAAATCCAGCACCTTGATGCCATCAAGCGGGCCTTTGCGATTGGGTGTTGCTGTATCGATCATGTGCTTTGCCCTGAGTTTCTGGAGATTTTCATGATGGCCGAGGCGCATGCGACCAAGCCATCGGAGCAGGATATTTCGGCATCGACGAAGATCAGGGATCGCGTGCTGTGACGGATATTCGCGCGAGCTTTCAGAAAGTCACCAGATCGGGCAGATCCCAGAAACTGCGTGTCCATCTGGACGGTCACAGTTGGCTGGCGGTCCGCCGCGTTCCACGCAACGAGTGCGACGACCTGATCGAGAAGGCTGGTGAGCACGCCGCCGTGTATTAGGCCGATGTGGTTCTTGTGGTCGTCGGTGGTTTGAAGGCCATAGATGTTCTTTTCATCGATCTGGGTAGACCGAAGCAGAGGTCCTATCTTACCCATGAACCCACCGATGCGGACGGCTTTCCAGCCCTCCGGAACCTTGTCTGGTATCGTCAAGTCCTAACTCCCTGTTTCGATTTGCATGTCTTTTATGTGATCCCGGACCGATTGCATGGCCTTGGCAAGTTTCGGGATCGCCTCGTCCATCAGTCGCTCGGAAATGCCGATCGCCACAATGGATCGGACCATTTTGCCGTCGCTGCCAAAGACGGGGACCGCGACGACCGTGACACCGGAAATGTAGCTGCCCTGGTCGACGGAATAGCCGCGGACCCGGGCGTCGCGAACCTCTTGTCGCCACTCATCGAATGCCGGTGGATGATCCCATACCAGCTTCTCGAACCCATCCTGGAGGTCGGATTCATCGCTCGCGTTGAATGCGGCGAAGAGGCGGCCGGTGGCACTGATCAAGGCGGGAAAGCGGCTGCCGAGATCCACCTGCAAGCGGAATGGCAAATTGGATTGTGACAGCGCCACGACAATCATCTGGCCGGGTTCGGAAAGCTGTGTGGCGATGCTCGTGACCCCGAAATCCCGTGACAGCTCTGAAAGTTTTGGTTGGATCAGCGTCGAGAAAGTATTGCGCTGAAGAGCCGCTCTGGCGATCGGAAGAATGCCGACTCCGACCGTGTAGCGTTTCGTTTTCGAATCAAATTCGACCAGCCCCTCATCCTGAAGAACCCGGAGGATGTGCAGGCAGGTGCTCGGCACCAGAGCCAGCTCCCGGGCGAGCGGATTGACCCCCACCGGCTCAGGAGATCGAGCGAGAAATCTCAATATAGCAACGGCGCGTGAGACGGCAGGGACCTGCCGTTTCGTTGTCTTTGCGGGGGGTTCAATTTGCATTTTCAGACCTCATTTCGCCAAACTTCATTGTATATATACAATAAGAAAAGCGTATTGACAATAATTGTCGTCGATCTTTACCGTTGTCAACGAAGCTGATGGCGCCGTCCGGGCGCTTCGAATGCAAGCACTGGGAGAGAAGCTCAAATGAACCGCCTGACGGATTTCACGTCTTATGCAGACGCACAGAAGCACTATTCCAAAGGCGGTCTGTGGGCATTGTTCGACGGCAGCCGGGAGCGTTTCAACATCGCGCACGAGTGCATTGATCGGCACTTGAAGGGGGACAACGTGGCCCTCCATGTGGCGCATTCCGATGGTGGCGACGAGATCGTCACATTCGAGGAAATCTCGCGCCGGTCATCCCAAATCGCGCATTTTCTCCGCTCCCAGGGCGTCGGAAAAGGCGACAGGGTTGCAATCATGATCGACCCCTCGCTGGCCTTCTATTGCGCCCTCTTTGGAGTGATCAAGGCAGGGGCGGTGGCTGTGCCGATGTTCTCGCTTTTCGGGCCGGACGGTATTCGCCTTCGCGTTGGAGACTGCAAGCCCGAGGTGTTCTTTACCAATGCCGAAAAGGCACCCGAGGCAGTCGAAGGCGGTGCGAAGAACGTAGTCGTGGTCGATCAGGATTTCCTGGCCAAACTGGACGATCTGCCCGCTACCTTTGAATGGAATACGTCAGGCTCCGATTTGGCGGTACTGCAATACACATCCGGAACAACCCGCGCATTGCCGGCAGCAGTCGAGCACAGCCACCAGTCGATCGTCACCCTCATGGTCGCGGCGCTCTACGCGACAGGTATCCGCCCCGGCGATCGGTTCTTTTGTCCGTCATCTCCGGCCTGGGGCCACGGATTGTGGCATGGCACGTTTGCCCCGCTGGCATTGGGCGTGTCTACCGGCACCTTCAGCGGCAAGTTCGATCCCGTGCGGTTGCTCAAGGCGTTGCAGGACTTTCGTGTCACCAACCTGACGGCCGCGGCGACGCATTACCGGATGATGCGCAATTCCGGACAAGCGGAGAATTTCACCTATTGCTTCAACAAGCTGTCCTTCACGGGCGAACCGATCGACTCTGAAACCGCCAGCTACGTGGAACGGACATTCGGCACCAAGGTCCGCTCGATGTACGGCACGACCGAGATCGGCGTGATCATCGCAAACTATCCCGGAGCCGGTGATCTTGAAGTTCGCGATGGCGCCATGGGCAAGGCGGTCCCGGGAGTCGAGGTCGCGGTGCTGCGCGCGGATGGCACTTTTGCCGACCCAGGTGAGACCGGCGAATTGATGGTGAAGAAACGCGGCGAATGGTTTCCGACCAAGGATTTGGGCCGGGTCGATGAAGACGGATATTTCTACCACGGCGGTCGCGCAGATGATGTGATCATCTCGGCTGGCTGGACGATTGGCGCGGTAGAGGTCGAGGACGCGATACTCAGCCACCCCGCAGTGGCCGAATGCGGCGTGATCGGCGCGCCCGACGCTGTGCGCGGGCTGGTGGTCAAGGCGTACATCATCCTCAAGTCCAAGGAAACGCCGGGCCTCGTGACGGAGATTCAGGATCACGTCCGCGCCCGGCTCGCCCGCCACGAATATCCCCGCCAGATCGAGTTCGTCAAAGAACTCCCGAAGACCCCGGCGGGGAAGGTCAACCGCAAGATCCTGCGCGACCAGGAAGCCAAGAAATTCGAAGCCGCGGAATGATCCGCGCGCGCCGACTGACATTCTGAGGAGAAGAAGACCATGAACGACATGACCCACAAGAAATTCCCGAAAATCACGCAGGAGGGGCTGGACGATCTGCGCCAACGGATCGGCGTCAAGATCGAGAAGACAGTCGAACCCTGGTGCTATGAGGCGACCCGCGACAATATCCGGCACTACGCTCACGGCATCGGTGACGACAACCCGCTGTGGTGTGATCCGGAATATGCGAAGACGACGAAATACGGCGACGTCATCGCGCTGCCCTCGTTCCTGTTCGCCACGAACCGCATCATCTCGGGTTATGTCGGCGGTCTGCCGGGTGTGCATGCGATGTGGTCGGGCGCCAACTGGAACTGGCACAAGACCATTACTCGCAATATGGAATTTCGTACCGAGGCTGTGCTCAAGGATCTGATCGAGCATGAGACCCGCTTTGCCGGGAAAGCCGTGCAGCAGATTTATCACGTGGATTTCTACGACACCGCCACCGGCGAGCTGGTCGCTGACGCGGACAGCTGGTGCTTCCGCACCGACCGCGATCAAGCGCGCGAGAACGGCACCAAGTACACCGAGGCCAAGGCCAAGGGCCGCAAAGTCTGGACCGAAGAAGAACTGCAAGAGTACTACAAGTACTACGAGCAGGAGAAAATTCGCGGTGCCGAGACCCGGTATTGGGACGACGTCACCGAGGGGGAAGACCTGCCGACGATGGTCAAGGGGCCGATGACGGCCACAGGCTTCATCGCCTATGCCCAAGGTTGGGGCGGTCTTTACATCCGCGCCAACAAGCTCGCGTGGCAGCTTCAGCAGAAGCACCCCAGCGCCGGACCCAAGAACAAGTTCGGCATTCCCGACTGCCCCGAACGCGTGCACTGGGAAGAAGAATTTGCACTCGAGGTCGGCGCCCCCGGAGCCTACGACTATGGCCCTGAACGGACGTCCTGGCTGACGCACCAGATCACCAACTGGATGGGCGATGACGGCTTCCTACGGCAGGCCAAGTGCCAGGTACGCCGGCACAATCCCGAGGGCGACATCATCCTGATCCACGGCTCCGTCATCCGCAAGTTCGAGGAAGACGGCCGTTACCTGCTTGAAATCCAGCAACGTGCGGAACAGCAGGATGGGGAATTGTCGGCCATGGGTTCGGCCATCATCGAGCTGCCCAAGCGCTGAGATCGTCAGACGCAACGGCAAGGGAGGAGAGCCGATGCTTGATAAGTTTCTGAGCAAATTGGAGGACATCCTGCATCTCGCAGGGTGCCTCGCCTTGGTGGCAGTCGCGGCGCTTATCAA
>Ga0102938_10002400_pt1 | contig 14163 bp, 11 predicted proteins | sample SalPonR2_B_D2_MG_FD_84516 | JGI IMG/M metagenome (GOLD analysis project Ga0102938, IMG submission 84516) | Salt pond soil microbial communities from South San Francisco under conditions of wetland restoration - Salt Pond MetaG R2_B_D2_MG | ecosystem: Environmental > Aquatic > Marine >...
TGGCAGTGGCGACTGAAAAGCAGCAGCGACCCGGAAGCCAGCCGACAGCTCGACTCGGCCGGCGATGTTTTGCCGACCGTTCCGCCGAACCGTTTCGGAGCCGTCCGGCCGATCCCGGCTCCGGCCGACTATCGCCGCCCGACCGACGCCGCCGAGTCATCGCGAGAGGCACCGGTGACCGCGCCGCCGCTACGTTCCGCTCAGCCGCCGCAGAGGGAAGCCGAAAACAGTTTCACGTCCAAGCCGACGCGTGGCGAAACGTCTCGGGAACAAAGGCTGTCCGTTCCGGTTCGCGAAGCGTCCCTGGAATCTGGCTATCGATCCCGACGCCCGGCCGCTCGCGCGGTGGCACCTCCCAAGGTGAACAACAACTGGCGTGCGGCGCCCTAGCGAACGATCGGAAAAGAGTGTCGACCTTTTTTCCCGTCGGATCGGCCACGGCTGATCGACTCCGGCGAGCGGCCTCCCTACCACAACGCCTTGGCAGGCTGTAAACCATCGTGATCGACCGACGATTCACGCTTGGGGAACATCAGACATGGACAACGCTCGCATCGCCGCCGTTTTCGACGAGATGGCCGAGCTGCTGGAGTTTCGCGGCGAGAACCCTTTCCGCATCCGCGCTTATCAGAACGGAGCCCGGGCGATTCGCGATCTCGACGAATCGGTCGCCGACATCCTTGCCGATCCGCAGCGGGACCTGGCCGAGCTGCCGGGGATCGGCAAAACCCTGGTCGAAAAATGCCAAACTTTGGTCAAGACCGAGACGCTGCCGCAGCTGGAAAAGCTGCGATCCCAGGTCCCCGAAGTCGCCATCCAGATGGCTCGCATCCCCGGCGTGGGCGCCAAAAAGGCCGTCCGTTTGCATGAAGAACTGGACATCGAATCGCTCGACGACCTGCGAAAAGCCTGCCAGGACGACTCGGTCGCGGGCTTGAAGGGCTTCGGTAAAAAAACACAGTCCGCGATCCTGGACGGCCTGGCGATCGCACAATCGGCCGCCCAGCGGATCTACTGGGCGTCGGCCGATCAGTTGGCCGACGACCTGGGCGATCACATGGAACGCTGCGACGTGATTGCGCAGATGCAGTGGGCCGGCAGCTACCGCCGTGGCCGAGAAACCGTCGGCGACTTGGACTTGGTGGTCGTCGCAATCCGAGACGACGACGCGACGCGATCCGAAATCATGGATCACTTCGAAGCTTACCCCGCGCGGACGCAAACCATCGGTCGGGGCGATACGAAGGTAAGCATCCGAGTGGACAAAGCTTTTCAAGTGGACATGCGCGTCGTTGCACCGGAGCAGTTCGGGGCGGCTTTGCAGTACTTTACCGGATCACAGGCCCACAACATTCATGTCCGTCGCTTGGCCAAAGATCGCGGGTTGAAGATCAACGAATACGGCGTGTTCAAGGACGACGATCAGACGCCCGTTGCCGGCAAGACCGAGGAAGACGTCTACGCGGCGATCGGTTTGCCCTGGATTCCGCCGGAGCTTCGGGAAGACCGCAACGAATTCACGTGGGCCGGATCCGGCAAACTTCCCGGACTGATCGCCACCGGGGACGTGGTCGGCGATCTTCACATGCACACCACGGCGACCGACGGAACGGCAACGATTCGCGAGATGGCCGACGCCGCGGTCAGCCGGGGGCTGCGGTACATCGCCATCACCGATCACAGCAAGCGGGTCACGATGGCCGGCGGACTGGACGCGGATCGGCTACGCGAACAATGGAGACAGATCGACGAGATTCGCGGCGAGTACGAGGGCCGCTTGGTGATCTTGAAAGGCATCGAGTGCGACATCTTGGAAGCCGGCGGCATGGATCTGTCCGACGACGTGCTGGCCGAAGGCGACTGGATCATCGCGAGTGTGCACTACGGCCAAAAACAACCCAGAGACCAGATCACCGAACGCCTTTTGGGGGCGATCGAAAACCCACACGTCGACTGCATCGCGCATCCGACCGGCCGCCTGATCGATCGACGTCCACCGTATGATGTCGACATGAATGCGGTGATGGACGCGGCGCAGAAACACGACACTTTCATGGAACTCAACGCCAACCCGGCCCGCTTGGACTTGAACGACATCCACCTGGGCACCGCCCGTCGCTTGGGCGTCAGGATCGTCATCAACACCGACGCCCACAGCCCCGACGGCCTGGACGTGATGAAGTACGGCATCATGCAGGCTCGACGTGCCGGATTGACCAAGTCGGACGTCGCCAACACGTTGCCGTGGGATCAGTTCCCCAAACGCTGACGTCGGTCACTGCTGGTCACGACCTTCTTTCCAACGCGTCGATTCCAAGATTCCGATCAGCAACAACATGCAGGCGACGATCCCCAGCACCGTGATCGCTTGCAACACGCCGACGTGCGTCAACAAGATTGCCGCCAAGCCGCACGTCCCGGTGACCAAATAAATCGTCAGCACCGCCCGCGGTCTGGTCATGCCGAGATCGACCAGGCGATGCGAGAAATGCCGACGGTCGGCGTGAAACGGGCTGCGTCCCTCGCGGACACGGATCCACAACACCGTCGTCATGTCATAAAGAGGCACCGCCATCGCGCACAGTGGCGCGAGCACGGCGTGGGGACGACCTTCGCCGCTGCCGACAAACGTCGTCATCAACGTCGCGACGCTGATCAAATAGCCGACCAAGTAACTGCCCGTATCGCCCATGAAAATTCTGGCCGGCGGTCGGTTGTGCCACAAAAAACCCAGCAAACCGCCCAGCACGACCAACAAAAAGGCCGCCACCAATAACTGCGGTGCGGCCGTCGCCGGGTCCGGCGTCGTCAACATCACCACCGACATCGACGCGGCGATGATCGCAGCAACACCGCCGCTCAATCCGTCCATGTTGTCCAGCATGTTGAACGAATTGATCACCGCCACGATCCACAACACCGACAACAGATTCGTCAACCAGGCCGCTTCGATGTAGGCCGTCAAGCCGATGCCCAGTCCGTAAACCGTGAATGCCGCGACCGCGAACTGAATGCCCAATCGCGACTGCCAAGGCAATCCGCGTCGATCGTCGATGAACCCCGTGACGACCAACACCGTTCCACCGGCCATCAGCATCCACAACCTCTCGACGCGGTTGCGTCCGCCCTCGGCGTAAACCGAAAGCCGCTCGTCCACCTTTTCAGACAAGAGTGCCAGTAAAGCATCGCTGTAAAGAATCGCCGTCGCGATCGCAAAAGTCGCCACGATGCCCAACCATACGCCGATCCCACCGCCCGAGGGCGTCGGATTGTCGTGACCCTTGTGCCCACCGGGGCGATCCATCAAACCCAGCCGAATGGCGTGCTTGCGGATCGGGTACAGCGCCAGCGAGGCGATCAGCATGGCCGGCAGCGTCGTCCCCGACACCAACCACGCAAAAAGTTTCAATGAATCGTTCATCCGTATCAACGTCCCAACGATTCCGCCAAATCTTTCGCGTCATAGATCGTTCGGATCGCTTCCTTGATGCCGACGCCCGAAACGCTGACGGCTCTCGCCTGTTCGTCGGTGTACAGGTAATCCGCGGTCAAGCTTTGGATGTTGCCGTCAAAGATCAGCCCGACCAACGCCCCGTCACGGTCGACGACGGGACTGCCGCTGTTTCCGCCGATGATGTCGGCCGTGCAAACGAAGTTCAGTTGCGTCGACAAGTCCAGTTCTTCCTTGGCCTGCAACCAACTCTGCGGCAAGTCAAAGTCTTCTTGGCCCGCGTGCTCGGACGCGTGGCGAAACGCACCGGCAAAATTCGTCGTCGGCGGGACCTGCCGACCGTCTTCGGTGTAACCTTTGACCACGCCGTAAGCCAAACGCAATGTGAACGTCGCGTCGGGGTAACCGCCGGTGCCTTCGACGGCGGACGTCGCCTCGGTGATCTTGGCGTAGGCCTGTCGTTCACGTTCTTCGATCTTCTCGTTCTTTTCACGAATCCGGCGGTACTCCGGTTCGATGGTTCGCGCCAGTTCGATCATCGGATCCTCACTGCCCAGCGTCGCCGGCTTTCCACCGTCGATCATCGCCTGGCGGAAGGGGACTTCGTCGATTTTCGTCCCCGCCACCATTTCAGCGGCCCGCTCCCGTGGACTTTTGCCGGCCAGAATCTCGGCGACCAATCTATCGTCGGCTCCACGTAATTCGATCAATCGCGCCAGTTCGTCGGCCAGCTTGACGGTTTCCAAATCGTCGTAAAGCGGCGCGGTCGACAGCAAACGTTGCAGCAGCGATTCGCGACCGGCGTCGGTGAATTCTTCCAGTCGCTGATCGTTCGACTTCAAGTCTTCGTCGCCCAGCAAGACGAGGTTCAAGGCGATCGAGAACAGCGAGCTTCGCAGGTTGACCGTTTCCCGCAGCATCGCCGCTTTTTCGCTCTGCACTTCGGCGACTTCCTTCCAAGCCTCCGCCAACGGCGCCAGTTTCTCGTTGTCCGCGATCGCGGCGAGCAAGCGGTCCTCCTGTCCGCGTTTGGCGACGATCGTCTGCGGGTTTTGCAGTCCGGCCAACATTCCCGTGTAAGCCTTGCGAGCGTTCTGGATTCCGAACAGTTCGTCCCGCGCCCGTCGCTTCGCCTCGGCGCCCTCCAGACTGAACTGTTGCATCAAGATTTCCTTGCGTCGCAAGTAGTCCAGAATGTAGGGAAGACGGTCGTCACGAAGGAACTCCAAGGCCGCGACCGTGAAAATCCGTTGCGTCCGTCCTGGGTTGCCGCTGACAAAGACCAGTTCACCGCCTTGCAGCGGCTGGTCGCTCCAGGCCAGATGGTGTTCCAACTCCGCCGGCTTTCCGTCTTCGTAAACTCGCATCAACGTCGCGTCCAAGTTGTATCGCGGGTATTCGAAATTGTCCGCGTCACCGCCGAAGAACGCCGCCGCCGTTTCGGGGGCCCAAACCAATCGCACGTCGGTGTATTTCTTGTATCGATACAGATGATATTGAGCACCGCCGAACAGGGTGATCACGTCGCTGCGGAAACCGGTCTGCTGGAAAGATTCGTTTTCGATGTTCGCGATCACCGCACGACGTTGTTTGAAAGCTTCCTCGGTCGACGCCTCGTCGGAAACCGCTTCCTTGACACGCTCGGTCACGTTTTCGATCGAATGAAGTTGATTCAGCTCCAAATCGGGTGCCTTCAATTCCTCGTCGAGCGTGCGAGCGGTGTAACCGTTCTCGATCAAATTCCGCTCGGGCGTGGATAACTTTTGAAGCGTGTCGCTGGCAACGTGATGATTGGTCAGCACCAATCCGTCGCTGGAGACGAACGATCCGCTGCCGCCGCTGTTGAACCGAACCGATGACAAACGCAGATGATCCGCCCAGTCCTGGGTGATCTGAAAATCATGACGCTCGGCAAGCTGCTGCGCCGGCAAGTCGTTGAACAAGTACATGCCTTCGTCGCCGCGGGCATCCGTCGTCGCGGTGTGATTCATCAGGACCCCCAGGAGTGCGGCGATGACCAGTTTCTTTGCACGGAAAAATTTTGCCATAACGATTTCGGTCCTTGATGCGAGGCGGATCGGCAAGCGGATGAATGTGAAAACGTTAGTCTAACGATTCTGTCCCCTGTTGATCAGTCTGTCATCTGTTGATCGGCGGGCCGCTGTGGCCGAGCCACCCGCTAGCGGAGCGGAGTCGGCGACACGGCAAGTGTGCAGAACTTCGGCCGGCAAGGTTGATCTCGGCCGACAGACTTCACGCAGACGCCGGCGCCAAACTGGCCGACGGGTCGGAAAGCTGGGATCCCTCGAGCACACGATCGGCTTGCTGTTCGTCGGCGGCCGGACTGAGGGTGCCGACGTACCACAAACATGCGATCGCGATCGACAGACTGACCACGACCCACAACGGATGATACTGGGGACCGGCCGCGGTTTGCGTCAGCAGCAAATTGCCCGCCGCGTTTCCCGATCCCGCCACTCGCTCCATCGACACCGACAGCATGTTGTTGGTGAAGTGGATCAAGATGCACGGCAGGATGCTGCCCGTTCGCAACGCGACCCAGCCCAACAGCAAACCCATGAAAGTCGCCGCGATGGATTGTTGCAACACGCCGTGCGACACCCCGAACATCACCGCGGTGACGACGACGGCACGAAAGCGGCCGTTTTCGCGGACCAGACCGCCGAAAATGAAACCGCGGAACGCCAGTTCTTCACAAACCGACGGCACCAAGGCCATCAAAAAGACGACCGACAACCACGGCGCCGAAGAAATCTGATCGGTGAAAGGCTTCATCGCCGCCGCGGCCTGTTCGCTGATCGGATAAACCGAACTGATGAACTGGGCCAACATCACGTAAGTCGGGTGCAAGGAAAACCCGATCACCACCGCGATCGGCAAGGTGGTCCAGTGGGGCATCCGCAGTCGCAGACTGGTCCGCAACGAAGTTGTCATCACCGTCGCCATCAACAACGTCGGTGCCAATATCATGCCGATCTGCGGCATCAAAATGAGTTGAGAGATCCCGACGAACGTTTCAGGAATCTTCGTGACCACCAGCTTTCCGAAAAACAGAGCCACCAGAATGATCGCTCCACAAACAAACGCTTGCCCCGGAGTCGCGGCGGTTTGTCGGTCTCGCCACAGATGCTTCACCCAACTGTTGAGTTCCCATTGGTCGCCGCCGCCGAACAACACCGATTCGCTTTCGAATTGACGTCGTGCCCAGCGGGTCGCCATCAACAGGCAGACGCCGGTGACGATCAGCACGACGGGCAAATGCGCCATCGCATGGACGTATTGACCTTCGACCAACGAACGCACAAGCAAAAACATGCCGGTGACAGGAATGACGCTGGTTCCGGCCGACAACGTCGTGCCGGGCAACATCGGCAGCAACACCAACGGCAACGTCACCATCATCAAGGGCATCAAGTAATACTGACCTTCCTTGCTGCTGCGAGCCATCGCGGCGACGGCCAACGCCAACGCACTGAACAGGGCGGACAGGGGCACCAGGGCGACCAGCAACCAGAGCATCGGCCCGATCGGCGGCGCACCCATCGTCGACATGCCCGCCGGTCCGACACCGATCTGCTTGAACACCAGCGAACTGGTCACCAGCATGCTGCCGGCGTTCAAGATCGCCGTCATCATGCTGAACGTCATCACCGCGCCGAGCTTGCCCCACACGATTTCACTGCGGAGTGCCGGACTGCACAGCAAGGTTTCCAGCGTGCCGCGTTCTTTTTCACCGGCGACCAAGTCGATCGCGGGATAAAACGCGCCCGTCATCGCCCACACCAACATCACGAACGGCAACAACTTGCTCCAAAACGCGGACTCCCGCGTCCGTTCGGGGGCGATGTTCACGTCGGCGACGTCGAACGGATCCAAGACGGTCAGGTCGACGCCGGAATCCGACAGTCGGTCGCGCACCCATCCGGTCCGCCAACGATTCAAGATGCCCGCGACGCGTTCACGCGCGACCATTGATTGATCCGAGGCGACGTTGTAAAGCAGTTTCAGTTCCGCACGCTCCGAGGAATCGGGCGGACCGTCCGGCGGCATCGGGGTCGACGCCGAGGCGGCGAAACCCGGCGGAAACACCAGGACCACGTCGAAATCTCCGCGACGGACCCACAGCGAAGTCAGCGAGTCGACGCGGCGGATTTGTTTCTCCGAGGTCTCGGAATTCGGGAAATGGTCTTTACCCGGCGCCGCAGCGGCATCCTCCCACGTGTACGAAACGACCTCCGTCGGCACGGCGTCGTCGACGAAGTCCTCGTCGAACGATTCCGCATCCGCCAACAGCGGTGGAAGATTTTCTAAATGGTCGCGTCCGACGACGCAGACGGTCGTCGGGTGCTGACGCGTGAACTGGGCGATCTGCAACAACAGCATGCCGACCAGCGGGTACAGCAAGATCGGCAGGATCGCGATCGTGAACAGCGTCCGTCGATCACGCAATTGATCACGCATCTCACGCGTGTAAATCAACACGATCGATGACAATCGGGGTCGGTCGGCCAACAAGGCGCGACGTCGTTTCTGCTGGGCGGTGTTCGTCACGCGGTCGCTCCTTCGTGCGTGTCGGACGCGTCACTGATGTCGGTGTCTCCATCGGGTGGGCCCGAGGAAAGGCCGGCGAAGCTCGCTTCTTCGCGATCGTTCTGCTCGTGCCGACTGAGCAGCCCGAAGAACAATTCTTCGAAATCGTCTTGGCTGTGACGCTCTGTCAGTTCGCCCAGCGTTCCGGTATCCAAAATCCGACCGCGGTGCATGATCGCGATGCGGTCACAAAGCCTTTCGACTTCGCTCATGATGTGTGTCGAAAAAATCAAGCACTTGCCGGAATCTCGCAGCGTTCGAATCACGCCCAGCAAATTGCGGGCGACGAGAACGTCCAGTCCCAGCGTGGCTTCGTCGAAAACCAACACCGGAGGATCGTGAACCATCGCGCGAGCGATCGAAACCTTTTGCCGCATGCCGGTGGACATCTTCGAGCCCGGAACGTCACGAAAATCGTTCATGCGAAGCTGGTCGAACAGGGTTTCCAACCGTACCCGCAGCAAGTCTTTCCCCATCCCGTGCAAGCGGCCGAAGTACTCCACCATCTCCCAGGCCGTCATGCGTTCGTAAATCGCGGTGTTGTTGCTGACGAACCCGATGCACCGGCGGACGTCGGCGGCATCCGATTCGACGTTGTACCCGGCGACGGTGGCGATGCCCGATGTGGGGGCCAAAACGGTGCTCAGGATCCGCAGCACCGTCGTCTTGCCGGCTCCGTTGGGACCGAGCAATCCGAAAATCTCACCCGACCGGACCGTGAATGAGACGCGATCGACGGCAACGAATCGGCCGCGATGCAAATCCTCGTAGGTCTTGATCAGGTGTTGGACGTGAATCACGCGGAAGCGCCGTTTCGGTGGGTGGGACGTTTCGATTTTGCCGGTTTTGTCCGTGCCGACGGCGCAGCCCTCGCCGAACGCCAACACGCTAGGCAAACCTAGCCCCCAAAATGTGGCGGGGGCGGACGAAGTCGACCGACTCGAGCCCCAAAACGGACGGAATCCCTCCACCGGACGGGATCGACGCGAACAGCCGTTAGTCTTTGACCCGCAGTCGCACCACCTCACCTTGGACCATCGGCAGGGCTTCGATCTTTGCGGTCGCGTTCCGCGCGGCACCCTCGCTGGCCGGGTGGGTCATGATCACCAGGGGGACCGACTCCGCGGTGCAGGCGGAAAGATCTTCCGAGTTCTCGTGTTGGATCACCGACGAGATCGAGATCTGATGCTTCGCCAACACGTCGGCGATCGCGGCCAACGATCCGGGATGGTTGCCCACGGTCAAACGCAGGTAAAACCGCCCGGCCAGGGAATCGACGTCGCGTTGCTTGGTCCGTGCCGGGTGATCGGAGGTGAAATACGCCAACGTCTGGAAAGTGATCGCGGTCCTGCCCACGGCGGTGTCAATCAGATCGGCGGCGACCGCCGAAGCGGTCGGCATCTGGCCCGCGCCCAGCCCGTGATAGAAAACGGGACCGACCGCGTCACCGACGACGCGGATCGCGTTGTAAGCGTCCCGGACTTCGGCCAGCGGTGTGCCGACGGGGACCAGCGTCGGCGCGACGGAAAGCTCCAACCCGTCGTCGGCCTGCTCGGCGATCGCCAACAGCTTGATCCGATAGCCGAGTTCTCGCGCATATTTCAAGTCGATCGGATCCAGGCCGTCGATGCCCGTCCGGGGAATGTCCGACCAATGGATCGTGGCACCGAAGGCCAAATGGGCCAAGATCGCCAGTTTCTGCGCGGCATCGGTCCCGTCGACGTCCATCGCCGGATCGGCTTCCGCGTACCCGAGTTCCTGGGCCTTGCGAACGACGTCTTCATAAGCGGACCCGTGCCGCTCCATCTGACTGACGATGAAGTTACTGGTGCCGTTCAGGATGCCTTCGAGCGTCTGAATCTGATTGGCCGACAAACACTGGCTGATGTTGGCGACGATCGGAATGCCCCCGGCGACGGCGGCTTCGAAAGCGATGCTGCGTCCCAATTCCCGTGCCCGCGTGAACAATTCCGGCCCGTGTTCGGCCAGCAACGCCTTGTTCGCCGTGACGATGTCCTTGCCCGCTTCCATCAATTGAAGCATGATCGTGCGAGCCGGTTCCAAGCCCCCGATCAACTGGGCGACCACCGTGATTTCGGGATCCTTCAGGACGTCGTTCAGGTCAGCGGTGGCCACGCCGGCGGGCAGATCGACGCCGCGGGGTTTGGCCAAAGTTCGCACGACGGCTTTTTTCAGCCACAGCGTCCTCCCGGCGTGTCGAGCGGTTCGATCGCCGTGATCCAACAACAGTTTGGCCACGCCGGTTCCGACGGTCCCTAGACCAACAATAGCCACATTCGTTTTATTCATGGCAAGAATCCTAATTCGATTCGCGCCGACTCGGGAGACGGGGTGAAATTTCTACTGACCAACGACGACGGCATCGACGCACCGGGATTGGCGGCGCTGATAGAAAGTGTCCGCGCGGCGCTGTCGCCGGGCGATTCGATCTTGGTCGCCGCGCCGGACCGTGGTCGCAGCGAATGCGGTCACAGCGTGACGACCGGCCGGGGACTGATGACCAAGCGTGTCGACGTGGATCATTACAGCGTCGACGGCACGCCGGTCGACTGCGTCCGGGCTTTCGCGATGTCGCACGGCATCGACGCGGTGCTCTCGGGCGTCAACGCGGGAGCCAACTTGGGTGTGGACCTGCTGGTCAGCGGCACCTTCGCGGCGGCGCGAGAAGCCGCCTCCCACGGAATCCCCGCCATGGCGATCTCTCATTACCGCCGGCCCGACATGAAGAAAACTTGGCTGCACGTCCCCACGTGGACACGCGAGATTCTGGGCGAATTCCGGCAGACCGCTCGGGAAACCGTCCACCCGACGCCCCTGTGGAACGTCAACCTGCCGGCCGTCGATCCAGACGGTCCGGTTCCGGAAATCGTCCAGTGCGAAGTCGACGTGCGGCCCCACGCCCGGGAAGTCACCCACGCCGACGGTGCCGTGACGTTCGGGATGAACTTTCAAGCCCGGCCGCGAGAACCCGGGCGGGACGTCGATCAATGCTTCGCGGGCAAAATTACGCTCAGCCGACTCGGTTTCACGGTCGGCTGAACCCGGTGGTCCCGTCGCCTAGCTGTTGGGCTGACTGGCGATCGAAACGCCCGACATTTCTTCCATGCTCAACGCGTTGGGCGAATCAGCCGATTTGGCGACCTCCCACTTGGCCAACTCGCCACGCACGATGGGCACCTCGCGGGGGGCTTCGATTCCGATCGCGACGCGGTTTCCAGTGATCCGATTGACGGTCAAGACGACGTTGTCACCAATGACCAGTTTCTCTCCAACTTTTCGGCTAAGTACCAACATTTGAAATTCCTTCCCTGAGGGTGTCCTTACGATTCTTGTAAAGGCATGAATACTCGACATCACGCCGTTGTTGTCGAGGGAGCGGATCTGCGAACGTCATGCCAGTTCTGACGCTCCGGCAGATGAAACGAAGGGGACCGAGAAAATGTTTGCGGCAAACTCGCTTTTGTTCAAGTTTCTTGCCGAAAAGGTTAAAGTTTCCTGCTTCCCGTTTCATTTGCTAGCAACGTTGATTGGTCGCAAAACCATCAATCTGCGTTCTCGATTCGTCCCAATTCCGATCAAGCCGGTTTCAATCTGAGACGTCCGAAGTCTCATGATCGCACCCGGCCCTTTCGGCGACACCAAGACTATCGCACCGCGGCGTGACAAGTCTGGTCACGCGGGTCTGAGAAGGTGCTCCGCGACGGCGCGGCTGTCGGGGTGCCGGATCACGCCGCGCTCGGTGACGATCGCGGCGATCAGGTCCGCCGGCGTGACGTCAAAGGCCGGGTTGATGACCTGGGCGGCCTCGGGAACGAATCGGACCCCACCGGGCCGAGCCACTTCATCGCGATCACGCTGCTCGATCGGAATCAGGTCGCCGTGATCGAGCGTCACGTCGAACGTGTTGGTCGGCGCGGCGACGTAAAACGGAACCCCGTGATGCTTTGCCAAGACCGCCAGCGGATAAGTCCCGATCTTGTTGGCCACGTCACCGTTGGCCGCGATTCGGTCGGCGCCGACGATGACCGCGTCGACGCCGCCGCGGCGCATCAAACCGCCCGACATCGAATCGGTCAGCACGGTGACGGGCACGCCGGCATTGACCAGTTCCCAGGCGGTCAGTCGCGCGCCTTGCAGCAGCGGCCGCGTCTCGTCGGCGTACACGTGTAACGATCGGCCTTCGGCATGCAGGTGATAGATCGGTGCCAGCGCGGTCCCCCACATCGACGTCGCCAAGCCACCGGCGTTGCAATGCGTCAGGACGTTCGCGCAGCTCCGCAGCAGCTCGGCTCCGTGCCGTCCGATCCGGCGACAGGTGTCACGGTCTTCCTCGTGGATCGCGACCGCTTCGCTTTTCAAACGATCCGCCAAGGTCGCGTCGTCGGCGTGCGCGTTCATGACGTCCCGCATCCGATCGAGTGCCCAAAACAGATTCACCGCCGTCGGTCGGCTGGTCGCCAGGGATTCCATCGCCGCGGCGTAATCGTCCCGTGTCGGCCGGTGACTCGACGACGGACCGCCGGCCAGCAAGACGCCGTACGCCGCCGCGATGCCGATCGCCGGGGCGCCACGAACGACCAAACGCCGAATCGCCTCGTGCGTTTCGGCGACGGTGGTGCAGTGCAGCCGGGCGAGCGTCACGGGCAGTCGGGTTTGATCCAGCAAGTCCAAAACGCCGTCACGGTACAAGATGGTTTCGCCGGAGACCCGGGTTTCGGCATCCATGACCCGATTCATGACGTCAACGCCTGGTCGTCTTGGACGACGCCGACGGCACGTCGGATTTGGGCGAGATGGTCTTCGCCCAGCTCGCTGAGCATCGGCAGGATCGGCCCGGTCTTGGCGATGCCGGCCAGTTCGACGGCGTGGTGCAACACGCGAATCGGGTTGATCGAATCTCGCAAGTCCTCCAAGGGTTTGAACGACCGGCGCAGCTCTTCGGCCGTTTCGAATTCACCCGCCTGGATCGCACCGAGCATGGCCATCGAACGCTCCGGCGCGACGCAAACGCAACCGCTGGTGAAGCCGGTGATGCCGAAATCGCGAAGGTGAACGATGGCCGGTTGTTCGCCGATTCCGCTGACCATCCGCTCGGCGGGGAACACGTCCAGCAAAGATTTTAGATAATCATCCTGTCGCGGATCTTCACGCACCACCGCGTACTTGATCCAACTGATAACGCCATCGTCGTGCAGGGCCCGGACGATGCGGGGGTCCAACCAGTTGTCGAACTTGATGTACAGCACGACGGGCTTGCCCAACGCATGAGCGATCGTCTTGACCGCCGTCGCGATGCCGACTTGGTCGACGATGTCGCGGGATGGCAACAGCATCACGGTGGGAAACGCGTAGTCTTTCAGCACTTCGATCTGATCCATGGCGACGCCGAACGACGGCCCGACCGATGGAACGACGGTGGTTTCGAAGCCCGCCGCGTCACTGATGATCGACATCAGGTCCTCGTATTCGCTCAGTCGCGTGTGATACAGGACCGCGTTGCCGCCGTACAGCAACGAGCGAACGCCACCGGCTTCCAAATGCCGAATGAGCTTGTCGTTCTCGTCACCGTCGATGACATAGTCCGCATCGCGGGCCAGCGGCGGCACGGCGAAAACGCTTTTGGCAAGGTGTTCGGGATCAAATGGCGTGGTCTTCATGAGTACTTCACTGGGTTAAACGGTCGAGTTCGAAAAGTCCGATGGCTAATGAATCGCGGGTTCTTCGCCGGGCGATCGTCCGGCCAGAAAATCAAAGTCACAGCCCTGATCGGCTTGCGTGACGTGTTTGGCGTACAGTCGCCCGTAACCGCGTGGCGGTGGTTCCTTGGGGGGCGGTGCGGAAGCTTTCCGGCGTTCCAGTTCGGCCGCGTCGATGTCCCAATGTATGCTTCGATTTTGCACGTCGATTTCGATCATGTCGCCGGTTCGGACCAACGCCAACGGGCCGCCCGCGGCACTCTCCGGTGCAATGTGGAGCACGCAAGTCCCGTAACTCGTCCCGCTCATCCGAGCGTCGCTGATGCGGACCATATCCCGCACGCCGGCTTGAAGCAATTTTCTTGGAATCGGCAACATGCCCCA
>Ga0102938_10002404_pt1 | contig 14158 bp, 14 predicted proteins | sample SalPonR2_B_D2_MG_FD_84516 | JGI IMG/M metagenome (GOLD analysis project Ga0102938, IMG submission 84516) | Salt pond soil microbial communities from South San Francisco under conditions of wetland restoration - Salt Pond MetaG R2_B_D2_MG | ecosystem: Environmental > Aquatic > Marine >...
AGGATGTTCGCCCGGAGCTTCGCCCAGCGCCGCTGCCTGCTCCCCGCCGACGGGTTCTACGAGTGGCAGGAGGACCCCAACGGCGGCCCGAAACAGCCCTACCACCTCGCCGATCCCGACGGCGCCCCACTGGTCTTCGCCGGCATCTGGACCTCGTGGCGTGATCCGCAGGACGAGGACGCCGCACCGATCTTCTCCACGGCGATCGTCACCGGCCCGGCACGTGGTGCCATCGCGGACCTCCACGATCGCATGCCGATCATCCTGCCGAGCACCCTGTGGGACGACTGGGCCGGCGCTGACCCCGACGCCGCTCCACACCTGGTGGACGCCGTCGCGGCGCTCGCCCCGCCGCGGCTGCGTGCGACCCCGATCAGCACCCGGGTGAACAACGTCCGCAACGACGGCCCGGAGCTGCTCACGCCCGCCACCTCGCCCTGAGCGGACCCCGGTAGCGAGCTTGGAGCACCGGCGCGTCCCCTACCCCGGTGGTGCCAACTCCACGATGGTCCACGGCGCCGTCGGCGTGCCATCACCGCCACCAGCGCCCAGCAGCCAGGCCCCGCCCTTCGGGAGCCGCTTGGCCGTGAGGTCGATGGCGACCGGCGTCGTCAACTCGCTGCGGCCGGCCAGAACTCCGACCAACGCCGGCAGGAGCTCCCCGTGCGAGCACAGCACCAGGGCACCTCCGGCCGGGGTCCTCGCGGCGGCCTGCTCGAGGGCCGCCCGGGCACGCGCACCGAGGTAGGCGGCATCGGGCCAGCCGTCGCGTGACACGAGCGGCACCTCGAGCTCTGCCAGTCGATCGTCCGTCGCCACCTCCACCCCGAGCGCGGAGGCCATCGGCGCGAGCGTCGCGGTGCAGCGCACCAGCGGACTGGACACCAGCACGGGGGCACCCCGCTGGTCGCCGAGGCGGCCGTGGCCGTGGGCCTGCAGGCCGGCATCGAGACGAGCGTGCAGCCCTGCGGCCTGTCGTCGACCCCGTTCGTCCAGCGGCCGGGTGCGATCATCGGGGACGGCGCCACGCTCACCCGCCCAGGCGTGCCGGACCAGCAACACGGTTCCCGGTCCGTTCACGACCCGGTCCTCGGCGTCGCGTCGGTAGCCCCAGCGCGCAGTTGCCACCGCACGTCGTCGGCGAGCCGGGCGGCGTCCGCGGCCCGGGACGACAGGCCGACGCCGTCGAAGCTCGCACCGCCGAGGTGGAGGCCAGCCGGGCCCTGCTCCAGCAGGTGGCGGATCCGATCGAGCTTGGCGTGGTGCCCGACCTCGTACTGTGGGAGGGCATCGGGCCAGCGCAGCACCGCGTGTTCACGGGCGGGGCCGATGAGCGAGAGCGCGGCCCGGACCTCTGCGTCCACCCTCACCCTGAGCTCGTCGTCGGCCAGGGCTCGGACGCGGTCGTCGTCGATGCGCCCCACGGAGGCGCGCAGCACGATGCGGTCCCGGCCGGCCAGGTGCGGCCACTTGTTCGTACTCAACGTCACGGCCTTGACGAGGCGACCCTCCCCCCGGGGCACCAGCACGCCAGTGGCTGCCGGCAGGCAGGCCGCATCGCCACGGTCGTAGGCCAGTGCCACGACGGCCACCGACGCCGTGCGGATGCCGGCGAGTTCGCGCGCAGCCTGGGGCCACCCCGTCGCCACCAACCGCGCCGCGTCCGCGGACGGGACCGCGAGCACCACAGCGTCCATCTGCTCGGTCCGGTCACCGAGGTGCAGGACCGGGCCCTGCGGCCCGCTGGTGACCGCGCGTACCGGGCTGGAAGTCCGTACCCGGCTCCCGAGCTCACCGGCCAGCCGTTCCACGACCCGCCGAAGGCCACCGCGGACGGTCACGAAGACCGGCCGATCATCACCGGCGGTTCCGGCACGCCAAGCCGCGAGGCCACGCAGCAGGGAGCGGTGCTGCTGGGCGGCGGCCCAGACCGGCGGCAGGGTCGCCTGGGCGGAGAGCTGTCGGGCGTCACCCGCGTACACCCCACCGAGGAGCGGCTCGACCAGCCGTTCGACGACGCGGGCACCGAACCGCTCTCCCACCAGGTCGGCGACGCTGCGATCCCCGGGGACCGACCGCCGTGGCCGGAGGGGCTCGGAGGCGACGAAGGCCAGATCGGCGGGACCGAGCACCCCACTGGCCGCCAGTGCCCGTAGGTCGGTGGGGACCCCGAAGACCGTCCTGGCCGGCAGGCGTCGCAGGCGGTCGCCGAACCACAGCTGCACCGCGCCGGCCGCCGGATGGACCAGATCCTCGGCCCCGAAACCCAACGCCGACAGCAGCTCCGGGCCAGCGGCCTGGCGGGCCAGGAACGCGTCGGCTCCGACGTCCAGGGGCCCGTCGGCGAGATCGATCGTTCGGACCTGGCCGCCGAGCCGCGGGGACGCCTCGTGGAGGACGACGTCGGCGTCCTCGCGCAGATGCCACGCCGCGGCCAGGCCCGTCAGCCCGCCACCGACGATCGCGACGCGCGGCGCCGTCACCGATCCGGCTCCGGCTCGTCCTCTCCATCGCCGCCGTCGACCTCGTCCGAGCCATCATCGAGTTCGTGGCCGGCGACGGTCAGCACCACCTCGGTGAGCAGATCGAGCAGCGTCGCGCGCCCCAGATCGACGGTGGTGAGCCGACAACCGAGCTCCTCGGCGAGTGCGAGCAGCGCCGGGTCGCCGCCGGTACCCGGAGCGACCGGACACTCCACGATGTCCGGGTGTCCGTGGACCTCCACGACGGACCGTAAGGCATCGGCTGCGGTGGGGGTGCGGGTCGTCCCGCGCCAGGCGATCGAACGGGAGGACAGCTCGACGCGGTCGGCCACCGCCTCGGCCACCTCGCGCAGGAACACGACATCGGCCGGGTCGGTGTCGGGTCCGGGATCCGGGGCGGTCAGCATCACGTGGGCGCCACCGCGGGCACCGGGTGCGATCGCACTGGCCAGGGCGTCGGCCAGGGCCGGTAGCGCGTGCCACGACACCACCCCGGTGTAGGCCGGCAGGCTCGCCGAGCCCTGGGCATGCAGGTCGACCTCGTGGGGCCAGGGCACCACCGACAACCCGACGACCAGCGCGCCGTCCAGGCCCAGGCGCTGGGCCACGTCGAGGTGGTCGTCGGCGGTGGTGGCGATCACGGGGACACCCGTGCGCTCCGACAGCGCCCGCTCGAGCCCGCGCCCGCCGAGCAGGGCGATCACCAGCTCCTCAGCCATCGGTGGGCTCCATCAGGGGAGGCTCGCCGGCGACGCCGGGCGGACCGGCGGGCACCTCATCGGCAGGACCAACCGTGGTGACCCGGCCCTCGGCGTGCACGAGCGCGACGAGGTCGGCCAGGACCCCCGGATCGCTGTCGGGCAGCACACCGTGGCCGAGGTTGAACACGTGGTCCACCCTGCCGCCGGCACGCGCCAGGACATCGCGGGCACGCTCGGCGACCTGCTCGAAGGGCCCCAGGCAGACCGCCGGCTCGAGGTTGCCCTGGAGTCCGACGCCTTCGGGGACCCGCTGCCGGGCCTCGTCCAGGGGCGTGCGCCAGTCGACGCCGACCACATCCGCGCCCGCTGCGGCCATCAACGGCAGCAGCTCGCCGGTGTGGACGCCGAAGTGCAGTCGCGGAACGCCCATGCCCTCGAGCTCCTCCAGGACCCTCCGGCTGTGCGGGAGGACGAAGCGTTCGTAATCCTGCGGCGCGAGCGCTCCGGCCCAGGAGTCGAACAGCTGGACCGCGCTGGCACCGCGGGCGACCTGGCCCCTCAGGCTCTCGAGGGTGATCGAGGCCAGGCGGTCGAGGAGGCGGTGCCAGGTCAGCTCCTCGGTGAACATCAACGCCTTGGTCCGCGTGTACGAGCGGGAGGGCCCGCCCTCGATCAGGTAGCTGGCCAGGGTGAAGGGCGCACCGGCGAACCCGATCAGCGGCACGTCCAGCTCGTCCACCAGCAGCGACACGGTGTCGAGCACGTGGCCGAGGTCCTCCTCAGCATCCAGGCGACGCAGCCGTGCGAGGTCCTCGACCGTGCGCAGCGGCTGTTCGACGACCGGACCGACGCCCGGCTGGATGGTCACCCCGAGCCCGATCGCCTGGATCGGGGTCACGATGTCGGAGAACAGCACCGCGGCATCGACCCCGTAGCGACGGACCGGCTGGAGGGTGACCTCGGCCGCCAGTTCGGGGGTGTGCACGACCTCCTCGAAGCTGTGCCGGGCACGGATCGCTCGGTACTCAGCCAGCGCGCGACCCGCCTGACGCATGAACCAGACGGGCACGGTGTCATGCGCGACACCCCGGCAGGCGGCCAGGAAGGGCGAGCCGTCGTGTCGGGCACGCGGGGCAGCCGGATCAGGCACGCGGTCCTCGTCGGGGTCGGGGCACGCACACAGCGACGCAGACCGTACCCGTGGCGCCGACCAGACAGTGGCGTGAAGCCGCTGCCCTCAGATGCGCACCGTCTTCGGTGGGGCCAGCGCCTTCACGCAGCGGATGCGGTGGTTGGTGTCGGTGTGGTAGCCGAGTGCGCCGAGGACGCCGTCCCCCTGGTCCGGGGCGTCGGTCGTCATGACCTCCATGGCGCTGCACTGGTGGCGACGGGACAGTCGCTCGGCCTCACCGACCAGGGCGCGCTGGATCCAGTCCTGCTCCTCGCCGTCGGGGACCCCGAGGAAGGTGATGCGGCCGAAGGGAGCGTCGTGTGTGATCCGCGGGACCACGGTCAGCGCCAACAGCCCCACGGCCTCCACCCCGCCGACGGCGACCAGCAGGTGATCGGCACCGGAGCGGCTGAACCAGCGCAGACGTGCCGCACTCTCGTCGTCGGGGAGCTCGTGGCCGAGTTGCCGCAACAGCCGCGCGATGGCGGCGGCATCGGCGGGCTCGGCTTTGCGTACCTGGAGTTGGTCCATGCGTGCACCCTACGTGCTGCGTCGCCTCGCACCGGACCATCGACCCGACCGGACGGACCGCTGTCCCGCGGCTGGTCCGTGGCTGGTCCGCGGCTGGTCCGTGGCTGGTGGAACTGGGAGGAGTCGGCCGATAAGCCGGATCCTGTCCCCGGGGCCGGTTGCCCGGCCACGGGTGGCGACCATCTCTCTGGGACGTCGGTCACCCGACGCCTCGCGCGGCCTACCCGGGACCATCTCGGCGGGCCACCGTGATCCCTGCTCGGCCTTGCTCCGGGTGGGGCATACCTAGCCGCGACGGTCACCCGCCGCGCTGGTGAGCTCTTACCTCACCGTTTCACCCTTACCGGCGGGCATGGCCTGCCGGCGGTCTGCTCTCTGTTGCGCTTGCCACGTGTCACCACGCCTGGGCGTTACCCAGCACCCTGCCCTGCGGAGTCCGGACTTTCCTCACCCGCCGCCGGTCACCCGACGACGAGCGCGGCCGCCTGGCCGACTCCCCCAGCAGGCCAAGGGTACGTCACCGCGCCCGCTGGGGCAGCCCCGGCGGCTCTCTGGAGCCGACGATCCCCCCGCACCGGGCGTCGGTTGTGGCAGGCTTGCCCCATGGACACCTCCGCACCTCGGCCCTCACCCATGGCTGCCGAGGCCTCCGCCGAGCCTTCCGCTGCCGCGGACGGCCCCGTCGCGCTGGCATGGGCCGATGGTCGTGTGCTCGAAGCGACCGAGGCGACCGTCCCGCTGTCCGACGATGGCTTCCTGCGCGGTGACGCGGTCTTCGAGGCGATGCTGGTGCGCAGCGGGCGCACCCACGCGCTCGAGCTCCACCTGGCCAGGATGCACCGCTCCGCCGCGGCCCTCGAGTTGGCGCTGGACGAGGACACGCTCCGACGCGCCATCGCCGACCTGCTGGCCGCCTGGGGCGGGCGCGACGGCGCGGTCCGGGTCATCACGACCCGTGGCGGGGTGACCCGTGGGATCATCGGCCCCAGCGTGTGGCCAGCCAGCATCGCGCTCGGCATCGTCGAAGCCCCCTGGCGGACCGCCATCTCCGGGGTGAAGACGCTGTCCTACGCCGCCAACCAGTGGGCCGTCAGACAGGCGCGGGCGCTCGGGGCCGACGATGCACTGATCATCGATCACGACATCGTCCACGAACTACCGACCGGCGCCCTGGTGCTGGTCCATGACGGCACCTGCTCCACGCCTGACCCCCGTCGCCTGCCGATCCTCTCCTCGGTGTCGGTCGCGGTCCTGCAGCAGCTCGTCGAGGTCACCCCGACCACCCCTGGCCTCGAGCAACTCCTGGCCGCCGATGAGCTCATGGTGCTCTCCGCGACGCGTCCGGGCCTTCCGGTCCACGCGCTGCACCTGCCGGACGGCCAGCGGGTCGAAGTGCCGGCACCCGGACCGGTGACCGCACGCCTGCAGGCGCGGCTGCAGGAACACATCGCCTCGACGCTGGATCCGACGGTGCGCGCCTGACCGAAGGACGCCGGCTCCGACCGGGGTGCTCAGTAGGCTGTCAGATCGACGAGGAGTCCGCTGTGGAACTGCCCGACCGACCACTCGTGATCGTGGCCAACCGCCTGCCCGTGTCGCGTGGCGAGGACGGATGGCATCCGTCCTCAGGTGGCCTCGTGACCGCGCTGCGACCCGTGATCGAGCAGGTCGGCGGGGCCTGGATCGGCTGGGACGACGACCCCGACGGCGTCCCCAGCCGGGTCGAGGGACTCAACTGCGACCTGCACGCCGTGGGCCTGACCGAGGAAGAGGTCGACGGGTACTACTACGGCTTCGCGAACCGGACGCTGTGGCCGCTGTTCCACGATCTGGTGGAGGAGCCGATCATCGACCGCGGCTGGTGGCGCACCTACGAGGAGGTCAACCGGCGTTTCGCGACGATGCTGGCCGACGTGGTCGCCGGCGCCGATCCCGCCCCCCTGGTCTGGATCCAGGACTACCACCTCATGCTCCAGCCCGAGCTCGTGCGGGCGCTCGCACCCGATTCGCCGATCGGGTTCTTCCTCCACACCCCCTTCCCGCCGCCGGAACTGTTCGCGAGGCTGCCCTGGCGGGACCAGCTGCTCCACGGCCTGCTCGCCGCAGACGCCATCGGGTTCCACACCACCCGGTACCGGGACAACTTCGTGCGTTCCGTCCAGCACCTCTACAACGGCGTCACGGCGCTCGGCGACACGCTGATCCTGCCCGACGGTCGCCAGGTCAAAGCTGTGGCCCACCCGATCTCGATCGACGTGCAGGAGTTCACCTCGCTGGCGCAGAGCCAGGAGACCGAGCGGGAGCTCGCCGACCTCCAGCAGCAGTTCGATGGGCGTACGGTGCTGCTCGGTGTCGACCGGTTGGACTACACCAAGGGCATCCGGCACCGGCTGCAGTCGCTGGAGCTGCTGCTCGAGCGTCGCCCGGACCTCAGGGGCAGGTTCGCCTTCGTCCAGATCGCCGTGCCCTCGCGTGACGACGTCGAGGAGTACCAGCAGCTGCGGACCTCGGTGGAGACCGAGGTGGGACGCATCAACGGCCGCTTCACCGAGCCGGGCAAGGACGTGCCGGTCCACTACCTCTACCGCGGCGTCCCCCGTCCGGCACTTGCGGCGTACTACCGTCTGGCTGACATGATGGCTGTCACGCCCCTCAAGGATGGGATGAACCTCGTCGCCAAGGAGTTCGTGACCGTGCAGTCCGCCGCCGGTGGGGACGGGGTCCTCCTGCTCAGCGAGTTCTGCGGCACCGCCTCGGAGTTCGGGGACGACGCGGTCCGCACGAACCCCTTCGACGTGGAAGGGCAGAGCTACCTGATGGAGTCCGCCATGGAGCTCTCCCGGGATGACCGTCGAGGCCGCATAGCGCGGATGGCAGAGGTCGTACGCGATGCCGATGTCTACCGGTGGGTCGGTGACGAGCTGGCCGGCATCGCTCCGGGTAGCCACGGACCATGACCGTGTCTGACCAGTCGTCCGACCAGTCATCCGGCCAACCGTCCGCTCAGCCGACCGGCGTCCTGGCCGACGGGCCCGACCTCGCTGACCCGGACCAGCTCGGCGTCGGGCTGCGACCACTCGACCGCTGGCTGGTCGTGCTGGACTTCGACGGCACGCTGGCCCCGATCGTCGATCATCCGGATCTGGCGAGCCCGGCGCCGGGCGCCGTGGACACCCTGCGCGCGCTGAGCGCCAGGACGGCGGTCGCGGTGCTCTCGGGGCGGCCCATCGCGGACGTGCGCCGACGGCTGGACGGCCTGACAGCGGCCTACGCCGGTGGCCATGGGGCGGAGCTCTTGCTGGCCGACGGCTCCGACGATCCGCTGGTCGACCCTGACACCGTGGGTGCGACCTTGGACCGCGCGGAACACGTCGTCCGCAACCTGGTCGACGAGGAGGCCGGATGGCTGGTCGAGCGCAAGCAGGCATCGCTGGCCGTCCACCACCGGCTGGCTGACCCGAACAGCGTCCAGACCCACGGTCCGCGCGTGGAGGCGCTCCTCGAACACCACGCCAGCGAGCCACCCGGGTTCGAGGTCCTCGCGGGCAAGGCGGTCCTCGAGCTGCGACCATCAGGTGCCAACAAGGGCCGAGCGCTCACGCGCATCGCCCAGCGCACACCCGAGCTCCTCCCACTGGTCATCGGCGACGATGTGACCGACGAGGATGCCTTCGAGGTGGCACGCTCCCTCGGGGGGCGTGCCGTCCTGGTCGCCGAGACCGCCCGCCCAACCGCCGCCACCGACCGGGTCGCCGACCCGAACGCCGTCGTCCGCCTGCTCGCCGGACTCCTGGGCTGAAGGAGCCGCTCGACCGTGTCCCGTCCAACCCTGTCATCCCGCGCGCGCGGCCTGCTGCTCTCCGCCGCCGGTCCGCTGGACCGACGTCCAGTGCGCTTCACCGTGCTGGGCGTGGCGCTGACGCTGGTCGTGATCCTGCACCTGACGCTGCGTGATCCCACGATCGCCTGGGCCGCCGTCCCCATCGCGGTGCTGGCGGGACTGGCGGGCGGGCGCCGCTCCCCCATCGTCGTCTCCACGATCGCGGCGGCCGCCCACCTCGGTGTCGATCTGTGGCTCGGTCCGACCGCGGCCGAGGTCCCCGGTCTCTTGGTGCGCACGATCGTCCTCCCGGGGCTGGCGTTGGTCGGGATGGCCACCCAACTCTCGGAACGGCAACGTGACACCGCCATGCACCGGGCGGTGAGCGAGGACCCCGTCACCGGGCTCCTCAACGTCCGGGCCTTCTACGCCGAGTTGGCGACGCTGCGGTCCGCGGAGCGTCCCTTCACGATCCTGCTCGCCGACATCCGAGGGATGCGGGCGCTGAACGAGCGCTACGGCCACCCCACGGGCACCGAGGCCATGCGTGCCCTGGCACACGTGCTCCGCCGCGAGGCCGGCACCGACGTGCTGGCCTCCCGGTTGGGCAGCGACGAGATGGCGGTCGCCTTCGTCGACGAGGGGCAGGATCGCACCCGCACCGTCATCGACGGGATCATCCGGCGTCTCCACGACGAGCAGGTGGTCCTGCCCGACGGTGAAAGCTTCGAGGTCCACGCCGCCTACGGGATCGCCCGCTTCCCCGATGACGGTGCCGACGAGGTGGCCGTCCTCCGGGCAGCCGACCGTGCCAAGGAGCAGGCCAAGGTCGCCGGTCTGGACAAGATCGGTTCGGCCGACGGCGGGGTCAGCTGACCCCGTCGGAGCGACCCTGGTCGCCGGGCCGGGCCCGTCCACCCGACCCGGTGTCGTCGTTGGTCACGGCCACCTCGCCCGGAGGGCCTTCCGAACCCGTCCGCAGCGCCAACGCGACGTCGTCCCTGAGCCGGCCCGAGGCCAGCACCCCCGCCGACAGCCACCGGCGTCGCTCGTCGGCGGTGACCGCATCGATCCGCCACGCCCCGGGCAACAGGTAGCCGGTCACACCCGGCCTGTCCGGCCGCCGCGCGATCCGCCACACCCGACCGTCGGGCCCGTGGACCTCGATCACTCCGGCACCACCAGGAGCCGACGGCACTGGGGACATCTGGTCAGCGGCGGACCAGCCAACAGGTCGCCGATGTCCGCTCGGGACATGGTCAACCGACAGGCGGTGCACGAGTTGTCGATCAGCTTGCCCACCCCGGTACCGCCGGCGCGCTCCGCCGTCTCCTCGTACTGCCGCAGGAGTCCCTCCGGGAGCCCGGCCGCCTTGCGATCGCGCTGCGCCTCGAGCTCTCCGAGTTCAGCCAGCAGGTGCATCGCTGCTTCGTCACGGGCACGCTCCAGCTCACTGGCCCGCGCTCGGGTCGACTCACCTTCGGCCACGAGCGTCGCGGCCGTGGTCTCCAGCGCCTCGACCTGCTCGAGCACCTCGAGCAGGAGTTCCTCGTGCTCGTCGATCCGCCGGACCGTGGTCTCGATCTCGGCTTCGACGGCCTTCATCTCACGGGCGTTGACCACGGTGCCGTCGTAGAGTCGGGCACGTTCGGCGTCGCGCCGCTCGGAGAGCACCTCGACCTCACGCTCGAGCTGGCGCTGCCGTGACGACGCCCGCTCCAACTCCACCCGCACGTCGTCATGCTGACGGTCCAGCTCACCGGCCCGTGCCAGCGTCGATTCGAGCTGCTGCTGCTCGGGGAGAGCGTCCAGTTGGTGCCGGAGCTTGCGTACGCGGTGATCCGTCGCCTGCAGTTCGAGCAGCAGATCGAGCTCCGCGCTCGTGGGCTCGGCCACGTTCACCTCCAGGGAACGGTCGGGGTAGTGGAAGCTACCACCGGTGCCCCCAGTCCTACCGTCCGAGCGGAAGTTGCGACCCGCCGTTCGAACACTGGCATCGCAGCGACCTCCGTGGCGTGGTGGCCGGCGTCGATCAGCTGCAGTCCGAGGCTCAAGGCATCGAGCGTCACGTGATGGCGCAGGTCCCCCGTCACGTAGACGTCCGCGCCGCTCGCCCGCGCCGCCTCCAGCAGCGAGTCGCCCGCGCCCCCGACGATCGCCACGCGCTCCACCTCCCGATCCGGGTCACCGGCGAACCTCAGGTGTGGCGCCGGTAACCCGGACCGGATACGTGCCGCCAGGTCCTCGAGTCGCAGCGCCGCCGGCAGGAGGCCGACGCGCCCGAAGCCGGTGGTGGCGCCGTCCAGGAGCGGGAACAGGTCGTAGGCCACCTCGTCGTAGGGGTGGGTCTCGAGGAGAGCGCCGACCACCGCGCCCGCGCGGGACCGGGGCAGCTCCACCTCGAGGCGCAACTCCCGCTCGCTGGCGTCACGCCCGACCCCGGAGCCGGAGTAGGGGTCGGTGCCCGGCAACGGTCGGAACGTGCCGGTTCCCTCGACACGGAAGGAGCACCGTTCGTAGTCGCCGATCCGACCCGCCCCGGCAGCGCTGAGCGCGTCCAGGACCGTCTCCAGGGCCTCCGGCGGGACGAAGGCGACCAGTTTGAGCCGGCCCCCCTCGCGGAGTCCGTTCGTGACCGGACGCACCTCGGTCAACCCCAGCAGCGCCACCAGTGGATCGTTGGTGCCCGACCCGTCGTCGGTCACGTCGAGGTTGGTGTGCGCCGCCGCCACGGCGATCCGCTGCGTGGCCGCCCGTAGCGCCAACCGGCCTGCAGCGGTCTCGGGGGTGAGCCGTACCAGGGGCCTGAACAGCAGCGGGTGGTGGGCCAGCACCAGGGTGTGTGCCACCTCGCCGGCCTCCTCCAGCACCGGCTCGGTGACGTCGAGGGTCACCAGGACCCGCTCCACCGGCCAGTCGGGAGCACCGACCTGGAGCCCGACGTTGTCCCAGCTGGCTGCTTGTGCCGGTGGATAGAGCTCGTGCACCACACACATCCAGTCAGCCACCGTGTCCGCCATCGTCAACCTCCTCCTGCGCGCAGCTCGATGCCTGCTCCCCGAGCGTAGGCAGCACGCGGCTACCCTCGGCCCGTCTCCGGGGCGGAGCTGCCACGAAACCCCGGGCGGGTAGCTCAGATGGCCAGAGCGCCTCGTTTACACCGAGGAGGTCGGGGGTTCGAGCCCCTCCCCGCCCACCAACACCTCTCACGTCCCCTCATGCCACGGAGACGCCATGTCACGCCTTCCTGCCCCGCTCACCCGTGCGGTCGACGCCGCCCTGGAGCTGGCGATAGTGCCCTCCTTCAGCCGGATCGGGCACGCCGTGCGGTCCCGGCTGGAGGACTGGCATCCGGCCGAGCAGCTGCCAGGGGCGGGGAAACGGGTGCTGGTGACGGGGGCCAACTCCGGTCTCGGGTACGCCGCGGCGCGGATGCTGCTCGCCGCCGGCGCGCAGGTGTTGGTCACCGTGCGGTCCGAGGACAAGGCCCGCGACACGCGTCGTCGGCTCGAAACCGATCTCGGCGGCGACCTCGGTGAGCGGCTCCAGACGGATCTGCTCGACCTCGGCGAACTCGCCCAGGTGCGGGCGTTCGCCGCCCGCCGCGAGGCCGAGCCAGCTCCGCTCGACGCCGTCATCCACAACGCCGGTGCACTGTTCGACGAGAAGGCGTTCACCAGCGACGGCCTCGAGCGCACGTACCAAGTGCACGTGGTGGCGCCGTTCCTGCTGACCTCCCTGCTCCTGCCGGAACTCGCGGCCAACGCGCCCTCCCGGGTGGTGACCGTGACCTCGGGCGGCATGTACGCGGAGAAACTCGTCACGGCCCGGATCGACTCACCGGGGAGGTACAACGGGACGGTCGCCTACGCCCGGGCGAAACGGGCCCAGGTCGTGCTGACCCGTGAGTGGGCCCGCCGCTTCGCCGACACCGGCGTCTCCTTCCACGTCGCCCATCCGGGATGGGCGCTGACCCCCGGGGTCGAGTCCTCCCTTCCGGGCTTCCGCAAGCTGACGGGCCCGATCCTGCGCGACGCGGACGAAGGGGCGGACACGATCGTCTACCTGGCACTGCACGAGGAGCTCGGGGACGACGGACGGCTGTGGCACGACCGACGCCCACGCCGCGAGCACAAGGTGCCGTGGACGATCGCCGAGCCCGGCGAGGCGGGCGAGTTGTGGGCCCGTGTCTGCCGGGACGCTGGCGTCGAGCCCGTGGTCCCGAGCAGCGCCGGCTGAGCCGGATCCCCACCACGATGCCGAACGTGGTCGGCTGCGGCGCTCGGAACCACGATACGCAACGTGGCCGCGCACCGAACACCGGTGACCGCCCGTCCGTGCGGCCGACGCCGTCCCCGCCTGGGAGCCCGACGTGAGCGACACCCCCGTCCACCTGATCATCGGCGCCACCGGCGCCACCGGCAGCGCCACCGTCCGTCGTCTGCGCGCCGCGGACGCCACGGTCGTCATCGCGGCACGTGACCAGACGGAGCTGGACGCGCTGGCCACGGAGACCGGTGCCACAGCACACGTGGTCGATGCCCGCGACATCGCCGCCGTCGGGACGCTGGTCGACGAGGTGGTCGAGGAGCACGGCCGGCTCGACGGCGTCGCGAACCTCGCCGGCTCGGTGCTGCTCAAACCGGCGCACCTGACCACGGCCGAGGAGTTCCACGAGACGATCGCCACCAACCTCACCTCAGCGTTCGCGGTGGTACGGGCGGCCGCGCCGGCCATGCGCAACAACGGCGGCTCGATCGTGCTGGCCAGTTCTGCCGCTGCCCAGATCGGGATCGCCAACCACGAGGCGATCGCGGCCGCCAAGGGCGGCATCATCGGGTTGGTCCGCTCGGCGGCAGCGACCTACGGGGCCAAAGGCGTCCGCGTCAACGCGGTCGCTCCCGGGCTGGTCGATGCCAAGATGACCGCGCGTCTGGTCGGCAACGAGGGTCAGGCCGAGGCCAGCCGGAAGATGCACGTCCTCGGACGGCTGGGCACCGGCGAGGACGTCGCCGCAGCGGTGACCTTCCTGCTCGATCCCGCCAACGACTGGATCACCGCGCAGATCCTCGGCGTCGATGGCGGTCTCGGCCAGGTCCGGACCCGCTGACGCTCCAGGCCGTCAGACCGTGGGCAGGTCCTGCAACCGGACGTGGGCGACGCGTCGACCGGCTGCACGCAGGGCGGCGAGGTCCCCGGCGGCCTGCGCCCGTTTGAGCCGCCCGAAGCTGTAGGGACGGCCCGGGATGTCCGCATCCTGGCGGTCGTCGCCGACCACCAGCAGGAACGCGACGCGGTCGCTGCCGCCCTTGTGCAGCTGTCCGGTCGAGTGCAGGTAGCGGGGGCCGATCCCGACGGTGACCGGGACGCCGTAGCGCTTGCGCAGGGCGTTGGCTGCGGCCTGGACCCGCTCCTCGTCCGCGCTGTCGGGCTGGACGAAGGCCAGCAGCCC
>Ga0102938_10002406_pt1 | contig 14145 bp, 11 predicted proteins | sample SalPonR2_B_D2_MG_FD_84516 | JGI IMG/M metagenome (GOLD analysis project Ga0102938, IMG submission 84516) | Salt pond soil microbial communities from South San Francisco under conditions of wetland restoration - Salt Pond MetaG R2_B_D2_MG | ecosystem: Environmental > Aquatic > Marine >...
AACCATCAGCGGTACCTTCTCCGGCGGAGCCGCCGCCTTACCGTTCAGCCAAGCGATGACTTGAATCAAGTACGGCAAGATCGCCAGCGTCAGCCGGCCATCCAGCTGCCGATCGTTCTGTCGCCCGCTGGGCTACGGTTCCGCGGGGATGTAGTCCGTTGGCTGACGCCAACGGCAAAGATGTGTCGCCCGCTGGGCTAAAGACCTGAATGGACAAGAGGCAAACGTTTTGTGTCCCCGGTTGGACTGGTAACATCTTGTTTCGCTCTCCGAGCTATCGGATGTTTTGATAGCCCGGAGGGCGGCAGAAGCATTGCCGGGGACGTAAGTCCCCGGAAAATAGATGAAATGCAGTGAAAGCCCGGAGGGCGGCAGATGTTCGCAACACTTTGTTTCGCCCTCCGGGCTATGGGACGCAATCCTACCATGGGACGCAACCCTACCTGTCCGTTGGCTGACGCCAACGGCAAGGATGTGACGCCCGCTGGGCTAAAGGGTCTAGCTGTCAAACTTGCGCTCCGGCGGGACAAGCCCGCTCGGGGCGGGTTGGTCCGTGTTGCAGTCTAGCTTTCAAACTTGCGCTCCGGCGGGGCAAGCCCGGCGGAAGTCGCCTGCAGGTCTTCTGGTCGTTGACCGTTCCGCCACTGCGCCCTGGACGCGGCACTAGCCTTCGAGCATGCGGGCCTGTGCCATGGCATCTTCGGCTAACTGGATGTATTGCTGATCTTGCGTCCCGGCCCAAGCACGCTGGTACGTGACGCTCATCGCGGTGAAATTGAACGAATCGGTCGGTTCCAATTCGCAGGCACGCTTGCCATGCGCAATCGCTTCGGCGTGTTGCCCGGTCTTGGTATAGACACGCGCCAGCGCTAGGTGAGCTAGCACAAAGCTGTCATCTTCGGCCACGATTTTTTTCAAGCCATCGATGGCTGCCTCGTAGTCTTCCGCGTCAATCCGTTTTTCGACTTCGTTATACGCGGCATATACGTCGGACATGGGAGCGTCTCGCAACTGGCAGGTCATGGAGGTAGCAAAAGAAAAGTGCGACAGACAAACATGTCCATCGCACTTAGAAATTTTATCGTTCGTGGCCGAAACTGGCGACCACCGAATAGCGGTTGCTATTTACGTAGAGCCGATTGAGCGGCTGCTAGACGAGCAATCGGCACCCGAAACGGACTGCAGCTAACGTAGTCCAAACCGACGCGATGGCAAAAATCAATCGACGCGGGCTCACCACCGTGCTCACCACAGATGCCGATCTTCAGTTTCTTTTTCACGCTACGGCCTTTGGTGACGCCCATTTCGACCAACTGTCCAACGCCCGTCACATCGAGCGACTGGAAGGGGTCGACAGGCAACAAATCGTGCTCGAGGTAGTCGGGCAAGAAGGTGTTGACGTCATCACGGCTGTAGCCGAAGGTCATCTGCGTCAGGTCGTTGGTACCAAAGCTGAAGAAGTCGGCGTATTCGGCGACTTGATCGGCGGTCAAAGCGGCACGCGGGATTTCGATCATCGTGCCGATCAGAATCTTCAGGTCTCCATCGAACTTTTTCTGCTCAACCACTTCGGTGATGGTAGCTTCCACCTTCCCCCGCAACACTCGCAGCTCAGCGGCGGTGCCGATCAGCGGGATCATAATTTCAGGCTGGGCGTCGATACCTTTGCCGGCACAGCGAATGGCTGCTTCGACGATCGCTCGCACCTGCATTTCCAGAATTTCTGGATAGGTAACGCTCAAGCGGCAACCACGGTGACCGAGCATCGGGTTGGACTCGTGCAGCGCCTCGGTACGCTCCTTCACTTCCGAAGTCTTCACACCGAGTTCATTCGCCATTTCCTTCTGGGCCTTGTCCTCATGGGGCAAGAACTCGTGCAATGGCGGGTCTAGCAGACGAATCGTCACAGGCAGCCCATTCATGGCCTTGAAGATGCCTTCAAAGTCCTTGCGTTGGAAAGGCAGCAGCTTTTTGAGCGCCGCACGGCGGTCTTTCTCGTTGTCCGCCAAGATCATCGAACGCATATGCATGATTCGGTCACCTTCGAAGAACATATGTTCGGTCCGGCACAGGCCGATGCCTTCGGCACCAAAGTCACGCGCTCGCTTGCTGTCGGCGGGCGAGTCGGCATTGGTGCGAACTTTGAGGGTCCGATACTGATCAGCCCAGCTCATCAATTTGCTGAAGTCACCCGACAGCGTTGGCTCTTGGGTTTCCACTTCGCCAACCATCACTTCGCCGGTGGTACCGTCGAGGCTGAGGGTATCCTTTGGACCGAAAGTCCGGCCGTCAACGGTAATCCTTTGAGTCTTTTCGCTGATCTGGATCGCACCGGCACCGGCAACACAGCACTTACCCCACCCACGTGCCACCACGGCGGCGTGACTGGTCATACCGCCCGTGCTGGTCAGAATGCCGGTAGCGGCGTTCATGCCGTCGACATCCTCAGGGCTGGTTTCTTTACGGACCAGAATCACTTTCTCACCCGCTTCGGCGCGTGCCTTGGCGTCTTCGGCGCAGAACGACAACTTGCCCACCGCGGCGCCTGGCGAAGCTGGCAAGCCACGGGCCAAGACGTCCGCGGCGTTGCGTGCGGTCGTCTTAAAGCTGGGCAACAGCAATTGCGTCAGGTCGTTTGCAGGAACTCGCAAGACCGCTTCTTTCTGCGTGATCAGCTTTTCCTTCACCATGTCACATGCGATCTTGACCGCCGCCACACCGGTTCGTTTCCCGGTGCGGGTTTGCAGCATGTACAGAGTTCCCTTTTCGATGGTGAACTCGATGTCCTGCATTTCCTGGTAGTGGTCTTCCAGCGTCTTTTTGATTTCCAGCAATTGCTTGTGGACTTGCTTGTTCCACTTTGGCATTTCAGCCACGGGATGCGGGGTGCGGATCCCGGCCACTACGTCTTCGCCCTGGGCGTTGATCAAGAACTCGCCGAAGAACTTGTTTTCGCCCGTGTTTGGGTTCCGCGTGAAGGCCACGCCGGTACCCGAGTCGTCGCCCATGTTGCCATAGACCATCGACTGGACATTCACAGCCGTTCCCAACAGACCGCGAATGTTTTCGATCTGCCGATAACTGACTGCACGATGCGTATTCCACGAACCGAAGACCGCTTCGATCGCCAACTGCAACTGCTTGATTGGGTCCTGCGGAAAATCCTCGCCGGTGTGCTTTTTGTAGACTTCCTTGTACGCGTCGCACAGTTCCTTCAGGCCATCTGCCGGCACATCGGTGTCTTCGGTGACCTTGTACTTCTTTTTGATCTTGTCGAAAGCGGCTTCGAAGGTGTGATGGTCCATACCCACCACGACGTCGCCAAACATGTTGATCAGCCGGCGATAAGCGTCGTAAGCAAAACGCGCGTTGTTGGTCGCCTTGGCCAAGCCTTCGGTTGCCGCATCATTCAAACCGAGGTTCAAAATGGTGTTCATCATACCGGGCATACTAACGGCTGCACCGGAGCGAACCGAAACGAGCAGCGGATTGGCATCATCACCAAACTTCTTCTTCAGTTCCTTCTCCATGATCGAAACCGCTTTAGCGACCTCTTCCATCAAGCCCACCGGAAGGCTCTTTTCGTGCTTGTAGTAAGCATCGCAGACTTCGGTGGTGATGGTGAAACCGGGAGGGACAGGCAGTCCAATCGCGGTCATCTCTGCCAGGTTCAGCCCTTTGCCGCCAAGGAGTGCTTTCGATTTGCCGCGACCTTCGGTTTTGGTTTTCCCGAAGTAGTAAACCATCTTTGCGGGAGCAGACGCTTTTTTTGCCATGTTTTCCTCTAGTGATATAGGGTTGTTCTGTGTTGCGATTCAGGTCTGCTCATCGTTCAATCAACCGGGGGGAAGCGAGAAGCGTCGAATCGAAGGGGGTAAAGCGAAGGGAAAATGGAATTTTTGGATGGGAAACCGGCGTCCCAATCTGCCAGGGAAGCGAATCGCACCTCCTCGTCGTCAGGCAATGATTGCCTGCAGTCAAAGCCGGGCGGTCGTCCTGGGAACCTGGCAACCTACTCAGGACATTCTCCTCAGGAGGAAGCACCCTCCTGTTGGGAACGTCTCAAGCGGTATCGCCGCCTACATCGCGGGGGGCTGTTGACGGCAGACTCAAACGCCTGCCATCTCTTTCACAATTCGACGGCACCGTAAAAAACGCCAGCCGAAACCCGCTCGATTTTGCACGAATGTAGAAAGGGAGATGCAAAACGTCAATGATACGCAAGCAAAATTGGCCTTGCAGCGGTGTCCCGGGGGTCCGAATCGTGTCGGTTACCGCGATCGCTCGCCCGCATCCTCAGGCGCAGCACCGGGGACCCTTTGGCGCAGACCTGGCGTCCCGGCAGTGCAGGGGGCGCCAGAGACCGTCGCGAGGCGGTCAACACAACGAAAAAGACTCGTCCGGGCGGCGAACGAGTCTTTGCACAATAATCGTTTTGATCAGTAGGGCCGACAGGAATCGAACCTGCACTCCCGAAGGAACTAGATCCTAAATCTAGCGCGTCTGCCAGTTCCGCCACGGCCCCTTGACGCTCACACACAAAGCGTGAGCGGTATCGTTATCGCATGGCGGCTTGCTCATCGGCACTGACAGTCGGCACGACCCAGACCTTCAGCTCTGCGTCGACTTCGGCGTGCAAGTGTACCTTGACGGTATACAGCCCCAGTTCCTTAAGCGGGCCTTGCAAACGAATCTGATCCTGTGGGACCGTGATTCCGGCGGCCTTCAGTCCTTCGGCGATGTCGTGCGGTCCCACGCTACCGTACAGCAAGCCTTCGTCGTTGGCATTGGCCTCGATGGTGATCGATTGACGACTGATTTCGGCAGCTCTCGAGCGGTACTCGACCAGCTTTTCGAGTTCCAATTGACGCAATTTTTCGCGGTGCTTTTCCACCATGCGTTTGTGATGCTCGGTGGCAACGGTAGCCATTCCCTGAGGCAGCAAAAAGTTATTTGCATAGCCCGACTTAACTTCAACGATGTCACCCTGTTTGCCGAGGTGTTCCACGTTGTGGATCAGCAGCAAGCGGATGCCACCGTTATCACCTTTAGGCAGCGGGTTGAAAGCATTTTTGCGGCGGGTTTTCGTATTCATCGTAGGTCCGGACCTAAACATCGGCTGTCGGAGAAATGGGCTGTCGGCAGCGGCCGAGCACAGCCTGTTGGAAAATAAAAGCGATTGGGAATGAGATTGAGATCGGCGTTCTCGTCCGCAGGGACGCTAGAACGGAATATCGGGATCGTTGTAACCCGCACCGCCACCGGTCGGCTGGGCTTCGCGGTTTCCAGGAGGCGAGTCATAACTGCCGCCCGGCTCGCTGGTATAACCACTACTACTACTGTTGCTACTGCTGCGACTGGCTCCGCCTTCGCCGCGACTACCAAGCATTTGCATACGGTCGCAAACCACGCGTAGCTTCGACTTCTTCTGGCCCTCGGCTTCCCAGGTATCCAGTTTCAGGCGTCCCTCCACGAGAATGGGCGACCCCTTACCAAGGTACTCACTGGCAACTTCAGCCGTCCGTCCCCACAAAGTTACATCGACAAAGGTGGTTTCGTCGACCCACTCACCGGCTTGGTTTTTCCGGCGATCATTGACCGCAATACCGGCGTCGGTCACTGCGGTGCCGCCGGGGGTATGCCGTAGTTCAATGTCACGAGTCAAGTTGCCAACCAAGATGACGCGGTTGTAACTAGCCATGAGGAAACTCCTCGGAAACGGGTAAAGGTCAACGGGGCGGCAAGCTCCAGACGCAGAGCCGACCTAGGTTCCCGATGTTGCAGGAGCGGTGTCTTCCGAAGTCGCCGCGGTTTCGGACGCCTCGGTTTCGCCTTCGCCTTCGGCTTCCGGTTGATACTCGCCACGTGCGTTGGCCAGCATCGCCTCAACCAACCGAGGATCAATCCGCAGCGTCATTTCGCGAACGACCCCTTCATGCAAAGTGAATGCACGATCGAGCTCGGCTAGGCGTTTGCCTTCGGCTTCGAAGTACAGCAACCAGTAGGTCCCTTTCTGGTGGCCATCCATCGGATAGGCCAAGCGTTGTTCCATCCAAAGGCGACTGGCCAAGACGGTGCCGTCGATCGCTTCGACCATTTCGCTCAGTGCGGCGGCAACGCCACCTGGGTCGCGGGCGTACTTGTTACTGTCCAAAATCAACAGCGTTTCGTATACGTTCTTTGCCACGGTGGCCACTGCCTCCAACGGGAATGTATTAGTGTTTATGACTGTGTTTCTGTCGATGGATACCTGCCGGAATCAACCGTTGGGATTGGCGTTGTATCGGTTCATACAGAACGCGATACCTTGCTCCACCCAATCCGCAGCAGCCCGCGACGCAGTTTGCACCGCGTCGGCGATGGTTGTTTGTTCACCCGGCTTGAACTTACTAAGCACATAATCGGGGATCGCCCAACCATCGGGCGCTGGATCGATACCGATCCGCAATCTGGGTACCGACTCGGTTCCCAAGTGCCGAATAACATCGGCCAAACCTTTCTGCCCTCCCGCCGAGCCCTTCGCACGCACGCGAAGCCGACCCAAGGAGAGGTTCAAATCGTCACAGACAACCAACACGTCGGTCGCTGCGAGCTTATAAAAATCAACGGCCTTGCGAACGCTTTGGCCGCTGGCATTCATGTACGTCATGGGGCAAAGCAACACGACCTTCTCGGCTGCCAGCGAGCCCTCGACCAGTTCCCCTTCGAACCGTGTCCGAGGCGTATCACCGCCCACCATGCCAATCATTTCGGTCATCACCGCAAACCCGACATTGTGTCGCGTTTGCTCGTAACGGCGACCGGGATTCCCCAGCCCTACTAGCAATTTCATAGGAATCGCCGCCTGCTCTAACCAGCCGAACTACTCGGCGGATTCTTCTTCACCGGCTTTCTTGCCGATCAATTCAGGTTCGCCCTCGCCACCTTCCGAGGTTTCAGCCGCAACTCGTGGAGCCTCCACATGCGACACAACCGTGTCGGCGTCGGTCACCAACTCCACCCCTGCAGGCAATTCCAATTGTGAAGCGACCGCATTTTCGCCCAAGTGCATTTCACCGACATCCAAACCAACCGACTCGGGGATCGATCCGGCAGGGCAGCGAATCTCCACTTCATGGAAGTTTTCGATCAAAATACCCCCCTCACGAGTCCCCGGGGCTTCGCCATGCAGACGGATCGGCACAACGACTTCCACCAGTTCCTTCAGATTCACCCGTAGCAGGTCGAGATGCAGCACCTCAATCCCCAACGCGTCCCATTGAACGGCGTTCACCATGGCCGTATCGGCAACCGCACCCTGCAGCTCAACCGCTTTGCCATGATGGCGAATCAATGCGTCCACTTCCGCCCGTTCCACCGACAGGTGTTCGTTCGGCTGCCCGTGGCCATACAGGACCGCTGGCACTCGACCACTTCGACGGACGCGAATCGTCGCCGCCGTGCCCATTTTCTCGCGTTTCTCGACGTGTAGAACCTCAGCCATCGTCTCTTAAAATCCTTCGCCAGTCCAAATGCTTATGTCGGTTCGCCAAACGTCCCCCAAGCCGATTAACAAGCTTGGGGGCTGCCGACGGTTTGTTGTAGGCCGTTCCACAATGGAAAACGGGCTAGTATGCCAGTATTCGACGCCCTTGCAAGCCCAACCGGGGCCCTGAAGCACGAAACCTTCACAGTTCTTTCTTAATGGGACGCGTTTTAGCCGGTTTTGACCATTCCCGAGCCCGCTGCGGCTCGCTTTCGCGCTTCCTGTCTCCCGCACGGCATGCCCAGCGGTGCACTGCGCCCCCTGCGGCACCTTCTGTACAGATCGCTGCGGAGCGTCGGGCCGATTCTGTCACAATAGTCACTGCGGCTTGCATGTCCTTTGATTCTTTCGATTGGGATTCCTGTGATGGTCGATGGCACGACGCGTTTGTCTCTCCATTCTCTGCTCGATGCGGCAAATGCATCGCTCTCCGGTGGCGGGGCTGCCACCGGCGTGCCGCTGCCGAGCGACGCCGATGCGGCGATCACGATCGCCAAGCAGTTGCTGCTGCGGTCACGAAAGCTGCTGACTCCCGCGGAGCACATCCAGCAGGCGGAACTCGACCGCATGATCGGCCACGTGGAGGACAAGGCGACGCTGGTGGCGATGACCGACCAAGCTTTTCGCACCAACACGCCGGCGCGCGTCGCCGACCAATTAACGCATATCTTGGATCTGCAGGGAGTGCCGCGCTTTTTCAGCCCGCTCGATCGCACGCTGCTGCGAGGCTTTCAGTCGTTTGGCAACTACCTGCCGGGGGTGGCGATTCCGCTGGTCAAGGAGAAGATGCGACGAGAAACGGCTAACACGATCTTGCCGGGCGAGCCCGAGTTGTTGGTCGAGCACCTGCGGCAGCGACATGCCGAAGGGGTGCGGATGAATGTCAACTTCCTCGGCGAAGCGTTGCTGGGTGAAACCGAAGCCCGGCGCCGCCTGAAGTTGTACCTCGATGCGTTGGCCAATCCCGACGTCGAGTGTGTTTCGGTGAAAATCTCGACGATCTATTCGCAGATTTCGCCGCTCGCCCGACAGCACACCATCGATGTGGTGGCCGACCGGATGGAACTGCTGTATCGAACGGCAGCACGTCATCGCTACCAGCGCCGTGACGGCACGCAGACCAGCAAGTTCGTCTATCTCGACATGGAGGAGTACCGCGACTTGCGATTGACGGCGGACTGCTTGATGGCAACGCTGCAGCGCGACTCGTTGCAATCGGTACGCGCGGGGATCGCGCTGCAGGCGTACGTGCCCGATTCGTATCCCGTGCTGGAGGAACTGCTCGACTGGGCCCGGCGGCGCGTCGCGGCAGGCGGTTCGCCCCTAACGGTGCGGGTGGTGAAGGGGGCAAACATGGAAATGGAACGGGTCGAAGCGGCGGTCGGTGGTTGGCCGCAGGCGCCGTACACCACCAAGACCGACACCGATGCGAATTACAAGCGAATGCTGCGGTTATTGCTGCAGCCCGAACATGCCGCGGCGATCCACACCGGCGTCGCATCGCACAACTTGTTCGATATCGGCTTGGCATTGCTGTGGGCCGAACGTGCCGGAGTCACCTCGAGCGTGCAGTTTGAAATGCTGGAAGGGATGGCGAATCATCAACGCCGCGCACTGTTCGAAGTCGCCGGCGAGATGCTGCTGTACGCGCCGGCTTGCCGACAGGAGGACTTTTTGAATGCGATCGGCTACCTGATCCGCAGGCTCGATGAAAACACGGGCGAAGAAAACTTCTTGCGGCACACGTTTCGACTGCAACCCGACACGCCGGAGTGGGATCAACTGGCGGCCGGCTTTCGCGAATCGCTGCAACAGATCGACGATGTGTCGGTCTTGCCACGTCGCCAACAAGACCGTCGCCATTCTCCGGTGCAACCCGATGTCGGCGGGCGATGGCAAGACTTCCGCAACGAGCCCGATACCGACTGGTCGTTGCCCGCCAACGCTGAATGGGCACAGCAGACGCTTGACCGTTGGAAGGATCGCGTCGATGCGGCGGCGACGGAGATCCCGTTGTCTGTCGGCGAGCAGTCGATCGATGCGTCATCACGTACGGTGCGAAGTTCGCACGATCCGTCACGGCCAGGGGTGGTGGCTTGCCGGTTCACGGAAGCTTCGGCGGAGGACATCCGCCGGGCGGTCGATGTCGCGACCGAGGACCCCGCCGACTGGCGAAAACTGGCTGGCAGCGAGCGGCACGCTCGGCTTCGGCAAGCTGCTCAGATCATGCGTCAGCGCCGTGGTGACTTGATTGCCGCGGCGGTGCTCGACGGTGGCAAGACGGTCGCGGAAACCGACCCCGAAGTCAGCGAGGCGATCGACTTTACCGAGTTCTACCCGCTCTCGGTCGCTCGCTTTGAAGTTCCCGGCGGTGCGCGACCGCTGGGCGTGGTGGCCGTCATCAGTCCGTGGAATTTCCCCGTCGCGATTCCCTGTGGCGGAGTGGTGTCGGCACTGGCGGCAGGCAATACCGTGATCTTGAAACCGGCCAGTGACACGGTGCTGCCAGCTTTTGAGGTCTGCAAGTGCTTATGGGATGCCGGTATTCCACGCACGGCGCTGCAGTTGCTGCCCTGCCGTGGCAGCGATGCCGGCCAGCACTTGGTTTCCGATCCGCGGGTCGACTGCGTGGTGCTGACCGGGGGAACGTCGACCGCGAAGTCGATGCTGCACACCCGCCCCGACCTCGATCTGATGGCCGAGACAGGCGGCAAGAATGCGACGATCGTTACGGCACTGGCGGACCGTGAACTGGCGATCAAACATGTTCTGCATTCGGCGTTCAGCAATGGCGGACAGAAGTGCAGTGCGACGTCGCTGCTGCTGCTCGAACAAGAGGTCTACGAGGACCAACGCTTTCAGGACATGCTGGTCGATGCGGTGCAAAGCCAGCGAGTCGGTAGTGCTTGGGATCTGTCGACCAAGATCGGTCCGCTGATCCGGCCGCCCAGCGATGACCTGGCGCGAGGAATGAAGGAACTGGAACCGGGCGAGTCGTGGTTGGTGATTCCGGAACATGTGGGCGACAACCCGAATCTGTTTCGTCCGGGTATCAAGTGGAACGTTCGCCCCGACAGTTTCACCCATCGCACCGAGTTATTCGGGCCCGTGCTGGGCGTGATGTCGTATCGACGACTCGACGAAGCGGTGCAGATTGTCAACGCAACGGGCTACGGTCTGACTAGTGGGCTGGAGAGTCTGGACGATCGGGAACAAGAAATTTGGCGTGACACCATCCGAGCGGGCAATCTTTATATCAATCGCCCCACGACCGGAGCCGTCGTCTTGCGTCAGCCTTTTGGTGGAATGGGGGCGAGCGCGTTCGGTGCGGGTCTGAAGGCGGGCGGGCCGAATTATGTAGCAGGACTGATGACCCATCCCGCTTTCGACGCCCCTGCGGAGCCTCCACCCGCGGCACGCCAAGAACCACCTGCGGCACGTCAAGATGCGGCCCTTGCACAGCCACTGACCGAACTGCTGGAAGTCGCGGACGCGGGCCTCGCAGCCGGCTGGATGTCGAAGCACAACCTAGTGCTGCTGGCGCGAGCCGTCGATTCGATCGACCGCGCGGTGAAGGAAGAATTCGGTCGCTGCTACGACCCACTGAAGCTGCTCGGTCAAGACAACTTGCGACGTTACTTGCCGGTCCCGCACCTACGGGTTCGGCTGCAGGCGGACGTCTCACCGACCGCCGCCTTGATCGCCGCGGCCGCTGCGGTTTGCGTCGACTGTCGTGCGGTGTTTTCATTCTCCGGCGGACAATGCCCCGACACCGTCAAGGCCCTCGGCGCGGCGATGGAAGCGTGGCAAGGTCGCATTGAATTGCTGGAAGAGACCGACGCACAGCTCGCCGCAGCCATCGAAGCGGGCGCGGTCGATCGGCTACGCATTCTGTCGGACCGCTACGAATCCGACGAGGTCCTCGCTGCGTGCGCCCAAGCCTTCGTGCCGGCGATCCGGCGGCCGGTCAGCAGCGATGGTCGAGCCGAGTGTTTGTGGTTTGTCCGCGAGCAATCGATCTCGCATGATTACCACCGCTACGGCAACCTCGGTGCCCGAGCCAACGAGCCGCGCAAAGAGACCGAACGGGACCAACCACTCGCAAATCCAGGCTATCTCTGAGCTTAGGCGAGAGCGGGTGGTTCAGAATGTCAATCAGAACGGCCTGTGCGAGCCAAGTGATTCCTTGGGCGTTCGTGAAGGACCCGTCTTTTTCAAAAAAAGATGGCTAGGCAGTCGCTTCGACTGCGCACTGATCTAGTGGAAGAGAGCCGCAGGAGAGGCAACCGCCACAGGTGCATCACCCTCGGAGGTCCGAGAAATGAAAAGAGTTCTGTTTTCCTGCGGAGCCCTCTGCCTTTTCAACGACTCACCACGCTGAGGCAATGCATTGTCTTTTTCTTGGCTTGGCCGACAGAAACATTGCCCCCTTTATTGCGAGGGCCAAGGACTGGCTCTGAGTCGTTTCCTGTTAAATCGCCTAAACTTGGACAATCAAATGAAACTACTATCGACTGCCGCTCTAAACGTAGCCTTGTTCCTGATCCTTACCCTGGAAGCCAACGCGGGGTTGATTCAGTTTGATGACGGCACCAAGAACAGCTCGATAGGAGCCTTTTATTCGGGATTAGGCGTCGAATTCACGAATGCAAGTTGGCGAGACAATCTAGGGTACCCAGGGGCATCTGGAACCTTGGCAATCGGAGCCACTGACAATGGCGGCCTTTTAAATCCCTTGGCGTACTTGAGCTCGCACGCAGTGATTGCCACGTTTGCTTCGGACATGGCAAGCATCAGTATCGACGTGCTCGATGTCGGAGACAACGGTTTCCGAATAGACGCTTTTGATTCTGTGGCAGGGGGGACGCTGGTCGATTTTGATGAAGCTCTGGGCACAGGATTCGGGCCGGGGAACCTTGATACGCTTTCAGTCACTGGCAGTGTGATCCGTCGCATCGAAATGTATCAAAACTTCGCTGTCTCGAACGATGGCGTCTTTCTAGATAACCTGAGCTTTACCGCATCTGCGGTGAATGTCGTGCCGGAGCCTAGTGCGATTGCAATTTGGGGCGTCGCATTAATCTGCCCATTCTTTTTCCGTCGACGACTGACGGAATATCTGACCCAACAAAGAGCGGATTGTCTGCGGAGCCTCTATCAATTTTGATCGAAAGGTCGAGACCAGTGAGCGGTTATGGGGGTGACTCATCCGTTGCAAGCGTGGCCGCCAACGGCGCAGTTTGGCCATGACTTAAAAATGGGTCAGCAGCCTTTAGCGGGAGTGGCAGAACTTAGCTCCGCTATGTATTGCTTCACCGCACGTCCGACAACGCACCACGTCGTCCCGGCGGCGGTGAAGTACATTGCGAACGATTCGAACATCACTCGCATTTTGTGCTGCTCATAACCGTCGGGCTGCAAGCCGTCCGGCAAGGCACCGACCAACCCCATGCCAAACACGGCTGCCGCGAGCGCGGGAATCCAAAAGGTAAACAAGGACAGAAAGATGCCTTGCCCTTTCGAGACGCGATGTTGCGGGGGGACTTGGCCGAGCAAGTGTGCGGCCCATCCCCCGCCACCGGTCAGCCCCAGAGCGATGCCGATCCAGCCTGTCAGCACGCAATAGAATCCCCACTCAAAGGAACCGCTCAAGCAGGCGGACACCATCATGCCCAGGCCGATCAGCAATGCCACGCCCATGATACGGCTCATCTTCTCCAGCCCCGCAAGTTTTTGCTCGCTCAGAGGGTGCTCTTTTAAAGGGGCTGCATCGGCGTTACTCATCGGATTCTCCGGGGGAATCTTGAAAACGAATGGTGTTTAAAAACGTGGTGAATTCGTGGTCACGAAACGCGAAAGCGTCGGCATAGGCACTGACCAGACAGACCAGCACGTAGTCCTCTCTTTGGACCAGGACAAAGCGTTGCAGTGTCGGTTTTCCGCCGCCGGCGATCGCCCAGCCGATGCCAAGTCCACCGCTGAGCAACTCGATGGCCGGTTGTTCCGCGACGGTGGTTGGCTGTCGCAGCAGAAAGCCGGCAGCGTAGGCTTGCTCTCGGGAGGCTTGGAATTTGTCGGCTTGTTTTTCAATGTCGTTGTCTTCGTCGTCAATGAAGATTGCGACAAGCGATTCGTCGGCAGCTTGCCAAACCGCCAGCGCTCCTTGGTTCTCGCCGAGGATGCGTTTTGGCAAGGGCTGGAAGAAAGAAGGCGGTCGACAGGTCACGCCGCGCCCGATCGAAACCGGTTTCTCCACAGCCAAGGTTTCGGTCGCATGAACGCGAAGCACGGGAAACCTGCCAACCATGGGATCTAGGTCGATCGCACGCTTGATGGCCTTCTGCAAGATCTCGGGTTCGCCCGCACCGAATGCGGCCAACGCGAGGACCGCAAAATCGGTCGCTTGCTCAGAGCCTTTTGCCATGGCGATAGCCGCTTGATAGGCCTCGTCATGACGCCCCGCGAGATGCAGCAAGGCCACCTTTTGCTGCGGATCGGTCTGCTGATCGGCCTGGTTGTCGAGCGCTTTCCAGCCATCTTGATGAACGTGGAAGTCTTGGTCGCTCAGCCGAATTCTCGTCGGGCGGAACACCCGCCGAGCGAGCTTCCAATCGTCGAAG
>Ga0102938_10002410_pt1 | contig 14128 bp, 14 predicted proteins | sample SalPonR2_B_D2_MG_FD_84516 | JGI IMG/M metagenome (GOLD analysis project Ga0102938, IMG submission 84516) | Salt pond soil microbial communities from South San Francisco under conditions of wetland restoration - Salt Pond MetaG R2_B_D2_MG | ecosystem: Environmental > Aquatic > Marine >...
AGGACTTTCACCTTTTAGACAAAAAGAGCGTCCCTGCTTTGGGGCATTGAAAAAGATTTGTATATTTCAACTTTTTCTGTTGCTTCGAGCAGGGTGCACTGCAGCACATGCAGGGCACACACACCGCCAAAAACTTCGTTTTGACGGCAAAAGTTGTACATTTGTAAAACAAAGTTTTGGCTCTGTGAAGTTTGAACGGTCTTTGTAAGTAAGGCCTTCGCTTCATAACCGCGCACGTTTGCAGCAGAACAGATTGGAAATACAATTTGGAAAGTATCATATAGAAATGTATTTTTAGGTTACTTTGATGAAACACATTTAAGAAGAAAAGAACAAACAATAAGGTTAGGTACTAATTTAGTGTAAAGTCTAATCTTTAACTTTTGTAAAGGATGTGTCTTAACGAACAAATTTGCAGGTTGTGACCGATATGAAAAAATAAAGAAAAGTTTCATTAAATGAAACTTTTTTCGTTTATTTGCGGATAACTATATGAAAGTACATTTAATAAAGAAACAGTCGATTGAAGATTATGTCGTAAAGAATGCAAGAGCTCGAGCATCTTTTGAGATATGGTTATCGATTCTTAAAAGAGCTGACTGGAATGAACCAAACGAGATTTTGTCGACATTTAATAAGGCTGATATAATAGGAAAAGGAACAAATCGGGTTGTTTTTAATATTGGAGGAAACAATTACAGGATGATTTGTAAGTATCATTTTGGAGCAACTAGAGTCCACCTTTTCATTCAGTGGATTGGGACACACACAGAGTATACGAAACTTTGCAATGAAAGTAAACAGTTTGACATTAACAATTATTGATTGAGAAAGAACATTAAAATGGAATCATTAAAATTCACAGTGATAAAGACAATAGAGCAGTATATCGATTATTGTAATATACTTGACGAACTGATTTCTAAAGATGAAATTAAGTTCCAGGATGAAATTGAATTATTGACGTTACTAATTGAAAAGTGGGATAGCGAGAATAATTCATTTAAGGATTCTGATCCAATCGAAATCCTAAAAGCTATCATGGACGAGCACGAGTTAAAGGCTAAAGATTTAGTGACTATTTTAGGATTGACTAAAGGAACAGTTTCTAAGGTTCTAAATTATCAAAAAGGACTTTCTAAGGATACAATCAGAAAGTTATCTGACTATTTTAAAGTTTCACAAGAAGCATTTAACAGGCCATATCGATTGAAGAATGAAGTAAATAGAAGATATCGAAATGCTAGCTTGATGAATACTCGGAAAAATATTACTGAAGTGAGCTAAAACAACTTTGCATAACCTCGGCGATAGAGCATACTGAGCCGCGAAGCTGCGGGCATCAGAGGTTCTTTTTTAACCCCGCCAACCGACCGAAGGGAGCTCAACGGAGTTAAAACTTCGTTTTGACGGAAAATGATTAATATTGTAAAACAAAGTTTTTGGCTACGGAGCAGATTTTGAAGACATTACAAGCAAACCGTACGCTCCAAAGCAGCATACGTTCTGGTGTATTTAAAGAAACTTTTGCCGTCCGTAACTTTTTACCTATCTTTGGCGTTACTAATTTAAGAGATAAGCATGATTGTATCGTTTCGAACAAAGTTGACTGAAAAAATTTGGAATGGTGAACGGGTGAAAAAAATCCCGATTGAAATTCAACAAATCGGACGAAGAAAATTGAGAATGTTGAACAATTCACAAAATTTAGCTGATTTACGGATTCCGCCATCGAATCGACTAGAAAAACTAAAAGGATCGACGGAAAATTTTTACAGTATTCGGATTAACGATCAATGGAGAATTGTTTTTCGTTGGGACAGCAATCATTCACATGACGTAGAGATTATTGATTATCACAAATAAACGACTTGACTATGGACACTTTAACAAACATACATCCAGGAGAAATATTATTGGAGGAATTTCTGAAACCAATGAGGATTTCAGCCTATCGACTATCAAAAGACACTGAGATTCCGCAAACACGAATTTCGATGATCATTAAAGGACAAAGACGGATAACTGCTGACACAGCGCTTCGACTAAGTTCGTATTTCGGGACGACTGCAAAATTTTGGCTAGGACTACAAGACGATTATGACATTGAAGAAGTGAGCAAAGGAAAATCCAATCTTTTCAAGAGAATAAAATCAAAAACACACCAGAACAGCGGTGAATAAAGCAAAGGCAGCACGTGCGTTTTCGCGGATTCGAGGTTTAATTTTAGCACCGCCAAAAACTTCGTTTTGACGGCAAAAGATGTACATTTGTAAAACAAAGTTTTGGCTCTGTGAAGTTTGGAAGGCCTTAAAAAGTAAGCCTTTCGCTAACTAGCAGGAAACGTTAGCAAAAATGCCCACCCAACCTCAACCGTTTAAAGTTCTAATAAAAAACTGCAATTAATTTACCAAATTGGTAACCTTTTTGTATCTTTACCGAATAAATAATTACGGACAATATGAGAGTCATTGCGAAAAAGATACTTAGAGAGTTTTGGGAGAAATATTCTGATTCTGAGAATCAATTAAAAACGTGGTACAAAGAAGCAAGCAAAGCGAAGTGGACTGACCCAAATAACATCAAGAATCAATACCCGACTGCAAGTATTCTTAAAGCAGGACGAGTAGTTTTTAATATATGCGGAAACAAATACCGATTGATAGTGCAAATTAACTATGAAAGACAGTGGGTTTTTATCCGGTTTATAGGAACACACAAAGACTACGACAAGATTGACGCAAATAAAATTTAATTGTTATGGATATAAAAGTGATTAAAACCGAAACAGATTATCAACAAGCATTGGAAAGACTTGAAGAAATCTTTGACGCACCGATTGATTCACCAAAAGGAGATGAAGCAGAAATTTTATCCATTCTGATTGAAAAGTATGAGGATGAAAATTATCCTATTGACGATCCAGATCCTATCGAGGCGATAAAATTTCGTATGGAACAAATGGGAATGAAAAAAAGTGATTTGGCGAAAATCATTGGATATAAAAGTAGAGTTTCTGAGATTCTGAATCGAAAACGGAAATTGACGTTAAGAATGATTCGCCAATTGCATGAAAACCTTAAGATTCCTTACGAATCTTTGATTACGGATTATTAAAGCACTTTTGCTAACACCTGCGAGTGAGCAAAAGGCGCTTGTGGCGGGTTTTAGCGACCGAGGATATTAATTAGCTCCGCCAAATCTTACGATTTGCTCGCAATCTTTTATATTTTTAATGGCGCTCGCGAGCTAAAGGTTGACGGGTTGTTTTTTGAAATGTAAATCGTAAATTTGGCTCAGTGCAGTTTGTGAGGTTTGTAAAAGTAAGCCTTACGCTCTTCAGCAAAAAACATTAGCCCCAATATCGTGAAATCTCTAGTATCGCTTCGCTTTCTGTCGTTGTGTAAAAATGAAAAACTGACATTCAATTCCTTAAGCTTGATCCATGTTACCCGAAATGTGATGATTTCATCACCACGATATATGCATGACTTTCGTTAAGAAACTTAGTAAAATGCTATTTGCAAACCACATTGCAAATTGTTGAAAAAATACTGAATAACCGAAAGCATTGGGATGGAATCTGCTGGTCGGCCTTTCAAATAGATGCAAATCCTTCACATCAGCAGGTAATGCAGAAAACAGAGCTAATTGGTAAAAAAGCACTTACTACATTACACCACGCAATCTAATTTACTATTTTTCTAGCACATAACTCCAGTACTGAAACGTTCCGTTTGCAAAATTTTGGTAACGGGAAGTCCCGATAGTACCGGCAAAGGTCTTGAATGATTTACGCAAGAATCTTGGAATTTTTGCGTCTATAAGGTGTTCCCTTCTTTCTGAATCTTTATCAAGGCCTGCAACAACATTACTCGAGATATTTTTTTCTGAATGGCGCTTAAATCCTGCTTTATCAATTCGCTTATTAAAGTTTTCGAGTTCGCTTGGGTATATCATATCTGCAAGCAAGAGTTTTCCTCCGGGCCGAAGTACACGATATACTTCATTGAAAAAGGCTTGCATATTCCCATAACATCGCGCCGACTCAACATTAACAATACAGTCAAATGAATTATCTTCATACGGAATCGATTCTGCAATTCCGTGAACAAAGCTTAAATTATCAACGTTGTAATGCTTGTTGCAAAAGCTGATACTGCTTTCTGAGATATCCATGCCAATATAACTTTCGGGCTTATAGTAGCGACTAATATAAGAAGCTCCTCCTCCTCTTCCGGAACCCACTTCAAGAACTTTTTTGCCTTTAAGGTCTGCTTGATTTACAACATGATCATAGAGTTGAATGCAATAACGGTCTGTTTCGTCTTCGTCGTTAAGCTCCAGGCGCGCATCTCCATTCAGGCTTTCAAATCCATAATTCATAAAGTTGGCAGCATTATCTCTGTCATATTTATTCATTTTTCTATGCCACCACTGCCACAAAGGCTTTCTTAAAGGCTTTGGCAATTCCGCAAACTTTTCTACAATCTTCGTCATTTAATGTCTTTTTATTTCCATATATGTCTCAACAGTTTCAAAAATATAACAATTTCTGTTCAAAACAATAGTTTATAAATTTACCTTTATTGTTATTGGTATATGTGTAGCTTATTTGTGATGAATAGAGCTATATTTATTCGATTTAATGAGCAAACGAAACCTCCATGATAAGAGAAACACACAACGCCTTCCCCTACCTTCGGCGGTGCAAAGCTTCGCCTTCGCATAGCTATGGCGGAGCGAGGCACGACCATGAGTATTTATAATATTACGGGTAAATGTTTGAATATTATTCACCGACCTTAGGGAGTTCAAGGAAATTAAAACTTAGTTTTAACCCGTAAAAATTCATATTAAAAAAGCTTTGACTACGTTCAATTTGATAAGATATCATAAGCCTTAAAAACTCGCTAACCGACACGCTGTATGGATTTTCACAAAACTGTTTATTTTATAGAATTAAATCTCTATAGTTCTGGTTTAGCAGTTCTTGTTAAATTGTTTGAGTCATATTTTATGCTAAAAGAATGCAATTAGCTTTATCTATCATTCGGGTATAAATTGCAGCTGCAATATTTTTTATTAATTCAATGCTAAAATAAAAAACCATGAAAAATTCACATTAACGCATCGAAAGGGTATTAATTTTGTATCCATACCAGGTGCAACAAACCATATTCTCAAATCAATTTTGCATAACAAAAATGAGCATCATAAACGATATTAATATAGCAGCTAAACATATTCAAGAAGGAAATCTTGTTGCCTTCCCAACCGAGACCGTATACGGCTTAGGTGCAAATGCACTGAATCCAATGGCAGTTGCCAAAATATTTGAAGCCAAGGAGCGCCCATCGTTCGATCCCTTAATTGTACATATTGGCAACCTGAATCAAATAGAACAGCTTGTTAAAAAAAGCGATGAACGAATATATAAATTGGCAGAAAAATTTTGGCCGGGACCGCTCACCATTGTTTTGCCTAAAAGCGATATAATTCCCGATCTTGTTACATCAGGTTTATCTACAGTTGGAATCCGCATGCCGGGAAACGACATTGCACTCGATCTCATACGCACATCAGATTGCCCGATAGCTGCTCCAAGTGCAAATAAATTCGGACGAATAAGCCCTACTACTGCGCTACATGTAAAGAAACAGCTCCCGGGTGTAGATTACATTCTCGATGGCGGAAAAACCACCGTAGGAATTGAATCTACCATAATCAAGCTAACAGATAAGGGTTTCCAGATCCTTAGAAACGGAATTATTACAAAAGAAGATCTTGAAACCATAATTCCACACGATGCAACCTCAAAAACTGAAAGCCTGTCTGCCCCGGGTATGCTAAAGTCACATTACAGCCCCCGAAAAAAGCTCTTGATTGCAGATGTAAACTCACCTAACACAAACCTGTCAAAGGCCGGTTTAATATCGTTTTCGGGAGAATTGGAAAAAGGGTACGCAAAAGTAATAAGGGTTTCAGAAAAAAAAGACGTGAAAGATTATGCTGTAAATATGTTTGAAGCGATGCACACTTTCGAAGATGATGCTGATATCGAAATAATTATTGCCGAACCTGTTGAGGAAACCGGAATAGGAATTGCTATAATGGACAGATTAAGAAAAGCTGAGTTTAATTGGCGGCAGGATTAGCCGTGTATTATTTAGTTTTTGTAATGCAGGAGAAGCTTTCAAGAGAATCTAAGGAGTAAACTACGGTACGAAGCTTCATGATAAACAAAATATTAAGCTAGCTTTGAATTCAAATTTTAGCACCTCTGGCAAATGAAAAAAGTACTTTTATTATTGGCAAATGGCTTTGAGACTTACGAAGCCAGTGTTTTTATTGATGTAATAGGCTGGAACCTCATTGATGGTGATGGCTCCACCCGGTTGTTTACATGTGGTATACAAAAAGAAGTTAACACCACCTTTAGCCAAAAGGTGGTTGTCGATTACCTAATTGAAGAAGTCGATGTGAATTTGTTTGATGCTTTGGCGATTCCCGGCGGATTTGAAGAATATAACTACTATGAGGATGCTTACAGTGAGCAATTTGTAAGTATAATTCGTAAATTCAATGCGCAAGATAAAACAATAGCTTCAGTATGCGTAGCCGCCCTGCCAATTGGCAAAAGCGGAATATTAAAAAACAGGAATGCCACCACCTATAAAGTAGGAAAAGTCAGGCAGCAAACCCTGAAAAATTATGGTGCAAATGTGATTAATGAACCCATCGTTACTGACCGCAATGTTATTTCTTCATGGAATCCGTCAACAGCCATTGATGTGGCATTTCTATTACTGGAATTGCTTACTTCAAAAAACAATACCCAGCATATAAGGGAGATTATGGGATTTGAGCGTAAAAACACTTAAGCAAGTCAGGATCAACAAAAAACGCCAGGTGATAAATCCCTGGCGCATTATTGTATTTTTATAAAACTACTCTATTTTGAGTTGCTCTTTTATGCCCGGCATCAAAGCGTCTTTATGCAACATTATACTCAGTGACTTGTATTTAAAGAAAGCTGCTGATGCGTAAAAATAGCCACCCTGATCGTTCGATTCTCCCCAGGTATTTTTCACTTTAAAAAAAACCTTGCCTGTTTGATCTTTGTAATAACCGACAATGTGCATTCCGTGATCATCCTGCGTGCGATAATCATCAAAAGCTTTTTGGCGCATTTCCTGGGTAATTTGCTTCTCCGGGATGGGCTCTGAAAAATCATAGAGCCGCTCGTTTCTTTCCGAATCAGTCATTGAAGCCCATTTCTTTTTCTCACTCCCACTTAACTCTGCTATTTCACTAACCGGGACAAGTGCTAATGCATTGCGGTTAGAGAAACCCTCATCGCTGACATCCGATCCCCATAGAAGTGTATACCCATTATCTAAAGCATAAATGGCTTGATTAAAAAATTCATCAAGCTTCACATTATAAACTTCTCCAAATGCCCAGTTATCTGGCACTTCCATAATAAACTTCGTATAAAAAGGGTGATGCGTAAATGATGAAAGCTCCACATAGTCAGCAGGGATAATATTCACTTCTTCCTGGAAAGATCGCGGGGTATACTCCTCTCCTTTCCAATGGAATTGAGCCGGTTTTTTCCCCAAATAGGTGTCTAAAACATTATCGAAAGCCTTTATCCAGGCGGTACTCAATTTACGATTTTTGTTTTCAATTACAGCATTCACAATGGCATCGAGGACATTATCCATTTCGCCATGCACATGACTTTCAGTACCATAATTAAGCCCCGGATATGCCTGTTCAGGTACAATACCATATAATTTAATCATATCCATAACATCGTTTGATTCTGCACCCGGGCCAAAACTTATAGCGCCATGAAAGCGCACATAATCCAGTGCACGCTCGTGGTAATCGTGGCGTACGAGCCACATTTCAGCCAAATCAGCCTCAAAATTTTTCATACGAAGCACTTCGCTTTCAAGAAATGAAATACCACTAAAACTCCAGCAGGTCCCAGACCTGTGCTGGTCCTTTATGGGTGTAGCTGGCAAATCGACTAAGGGTTCTAACTCATATCCACCGACTTTAACAGTCTTCTGCTGTCCATAAGCATTAAAAACAATAAAAAAACCAACTAAAACAGCTACAAAACGCATAATTAAAATTTTCCTGTCATTCGAAACCTGCTATTTCTTGTTTACCAGCGCTTTTAAATCTTTATATCTTTTATCTACATCGTCCACAACTTTTTTCAAGAGGTCATTTACAAATTGGCCGGTAACTTTTTCTGCGTGATTCAGTTCACTCACAAAATTTTTGCGGGCTTCTTTTAATTCTGATAACTGCGCTTTGGGTTTTGTGAGCTCCTGATTTTTATTTACAGACATGTAATGAAGAATATCTTCCTCAAGACGTTGATATTCGTCTTTAATTTTCTTTTTTACTGTTCTTTTGTTTGACATGGTCTTACATTTTTATTTAAAATTATTCGACTACTAATATAAGAAAATAATCTGCCAGATAGCATGTGCCTTCGTACATTCGCAAAGAGGAAGCAAAGCTATTACCACTGGAGATTAATTGTTATAAATTCGATTATTCCTTTTGCAGCTCAAGATCTTCCGGATGCAATTTCTGTTCGCTGGCAGCTACAATAGAAGCAATAGTTGAATCCCCGGTAACATTTACCACAGTTCTGAACATATCGAGCGGTCTGTCTACAGCAAAAATTAGTGCAATTCCCGCACTTGGTATACCGATGGATTCGAGCACAATAACCAACATTACGATTCCGGCACTGGGTACTGCAGCCGAACCAATTGACGCTAAAGTAGCTGTAAGAATAATTGTAAGTTGTTGGCCAAGAGTTAAATCATAACCAAAAACGATAGCAATAAAAACGGCTGCTACAGCTTGATACAGACTAGTTCCATCCATATTGATGGTGGCACCAACGGGTAATACGAAACTGCTCACCTCACGGCTAACGCCCAGTTCATTTTCGCATTGCCGCATGGTTACTGGTAGCGTAGCTGCACTAGAGCTTGTGCTAAATGCCAGTAATTGGGCAGGCAAAACACCTTTTAAAAATTGTGCATATTTTAATTTGGTGAACATGGCCAGCAAACCGGGGTATATAAACACGACAAGAAACAACAAACCTGCAATTACCACCAGCGCATACATGCCAAGGCTTTGGAGTAAGCCAATAGAAGAAGCCGGATCATCTCCAGCCAGCTCAACCATCAGGCTGCCCATTAATGCAAAAACCCCGTATGGAGCAAATTTCATAATGAGCCGAACCATGGCAATAATTACTTCATTAACGCCGCTGACAAATTTATGCACAGTTTCTACTTTGTGCCTTTCGAGCAAAACAAGGGCTATTCCAAACAAAATAGCAAAAAATATCACCTGCAGCATATTCACATTGCTCGATGCTGCTCCGATAATGTTGTCTGGCACAATATCTACAATAAATTTCAGGGGCCCCTCTTCGCTGCCATGTGCCAAATTGATTTTCGACGCTGCATCACCACCGTATATTTCCTGAAATTCGGCTTTTTTATCTTCAGGAAAGTCGGAACCGGGTTTTATCAAATTAACCAACCCTAACCCCACAGTAATAGCAATAACAGTAGAAGCCACATAGAGCATTAGTGTTTTGAGCCCCATGCGCGACAATTTGGAAATATTTTGCAAACTACCTATGCCCTGCACCAAAGAAAAGAAGATAAGCGGCACTGCAATAAGCTTAAGCATTCGAATGAAAATGGTTCCCCAGGGTTTTATCCAGTCCAAAGTGAAACCTTTCCAGCCGGCTGCCGACGCAAGAAAGCCATAAGCTATGCCTAAAGCCAAACCACCCAGAATTTGCCAATGTAGCGCTATTTTTCTTCTTTTCATTTTTTTATTGCTAGTTCGAAAATCAGACAACAATGATAGGAAATTACAGGCAATAAAAAAAGCGCCTTCATGCGAAGACGCTTTCTATATCTTAAATTTTTAAGTACTAACATTCACTACAATTTCCATTGCAACTGCTGCAGTCTTCATCATGGTTATGCTGAATGGCTGCCAGCTCTTCGTCTGTAGCTTCTCTTACATTCAGTACATTACCTTTGAAATGCAAATCTCTTCCTGCCATTGGGTGATTAAAGTCCATTTTTACAGCTTCATCGCCAATTTCCAGTACAACACCGTTAATACGATTACCGGCTTTATCCATCATAGGAATCATAGCACCTTCTTTAACGATATCATAATTCACTGCACCATCTACTTCGAATACATTCAAAGGAAGGTCCATAATCATTTCATCTGATTTTGAACCATAAGCTTCCTGACTTTTAAGTTCAAATTCGAAATCATCTCCGGGGTTCATGCCTTCTATGTTTGACTCGAATTTGGGAATCATTAGTCCAGCGCCAAAAATGAATGTCAATGGACGCTCTTCTGTTACTTTTTCAATTGTTTCACCATTGGCAGTCTGGTCTTTGAGTTCGTATGTAAGTTCAACTACCTTGTTCTTTTCAATCATCATAATTGGTTAATCTTTAGATTTTATTTTGCGCAAATAAACAATTAATTACCGATGCTTCAAAATTCTTGCCGTTAATTAATTGCTTGTAATACAATTCTAATCACCCCAAAAAAGATTCCAACTTGTCACATCCTGGCAAAAACTTCGTCATGAAAAAAATGTTATGTGACACCCCGTGTTCGATTATGGACACAAAGCAAAAATCAAGAAATAGATTAAAACACTGAAATACAACAAACTATATTGCTATGGCATATCTATTGACATATTAATAATAACCCAACACCCTTAAACCATGAAAAACCCAATTTTAATCTATTTAACCGCGATTTTATTATCCACTGGACATTTTTTGCAAGCCCAAAAACAGTATTTATCCCAAAAAACTGACATCGAACCACAAATTGATGGCCTATTAAACGATCAGGCCTGGGAAAAAGCCCAGTGGATCAATGAATTTACCCAACGTTCACCCTATGAAGGAAATTCACCTTCACAAAAAACCATTTTCAAAATATTATATGATGATGATTTCATTTACGTTGGCATCAGAGCATTTGATGATGAGCCACAAAAAATTGAACGACAACTGTCAAGACGCGATAACCTGCAGGGAGATTATGCCGGGATAACGTTTGACAGTTATAATGACAAACGCACCGGATTTCAGTTCAGAATAAGTGCAGTTGGAGTAAAGGCAGATGCAGTAATAAGCAATGACGGTTCCAATACAGACAGAAACTGGGATCCGATCTGGTATGGAAAAACAAACATAGACGATAAAGGCTGGACAGCAGAGATGAAAATTCCCCTTACACAATTGCGCTTCAGTAATGAAGAAGAACAAACCTGGGGAGTTCAGCTTACACGCCACATATACAGACTCGAGGAAGAAATACAATGGCAACTAATACCCAAAGAGGCAACAGGCTGGGTCAGTGAATTTGGTCAATTAAAAGGAATAAAAAACATTGAACCCAAAAAAGAGGCCTCATTAACCCCTTATGCAGTAAGTTCATTAGATCAGTTTCAGAAAGAACCAGATAATCCATTCAAAGACAAAGGTTATAAATTGAAACTCAATGGAGGAGTGAACGGAAAATTTGGTATTACCAATAATCTTACGCTGGATATGGCCATTAATCCGGATTTTGGACAGGTGGAGGCCGATCCTTCACAGGTAAACCTAACGGCCTATGAAACCTTCTATAGCGAAAAACGCCCGTTTTTTATCGAAGGGAGCAACATCATGAATTTCAGGCTCATGCCAATGGGTAATTTCATGACAGATAATCTTTTCTATTCCCGTCGAATTGGAGGACGCCCTCATTATTCCCCGGACCTGGCAGATAACGAATACAGTGAATCTCCACAGAACACATCCATACTTGGAGCCTTAAAACTCACCGGTAAAACCAAAGATGGTTGGTCAGTGGGCATTTTGGAATCGGTTACGCAAAAAGAGTTTGCTACAATAGACAATGGCACTGAAGGCCGGCTGGAGAATATCGAACCTCTGACGAATTATTTTCTTTCTCGCGTTGAGCGGGATTTTAACGAAGGAAATACCATGTTGGGTGGAATGTTTACAGCCACCAACCGAAAAATTGATGCAACGCAGCTCGAGTATTTGCACACCGGCGCATACACAGGAGGATTAAATTTTAAGCACTTTTGGCAAGATAAAAAATATGTTTTCGAGGCGCGTAGTACATACTCTCATATTGTGGGATCAGAAGAAGCAATAACCCAAACGCAGGAGTCATCAACCCACTATTTCCAGCGACCTGATGCAAATCATTTACATCTTGACTCCACACGTAACAGCCTTACCGGTTATGGCACAAGCATGATGTTTGCAAAAATGGGTAAAGGAAATATCAAATATGCTTTTTTTCTAAATATGAAATCGCCTGAATTAAACATGAACGATATGGGCTACCAGCGCGAAGCCGATCATATCTCAGAACTATTCTGGATTCAATACCGCATTCTGGAGCCGATAGCTATGTTCCGCTCTTTCTATTTCAACGTAAACCAATGGGAAATACACGACTTTAATGGAACACGTCTTACAACAGGAGGAAATTATGGCGTAGGGATGCAACTCAAAAACTATTGGTACATAAATTTTGGCACCAGTTTTAACCTTGAACATTTGTCAAAAACCGCCTTATTCGGAGGTCCGTATTTAAAACTACCTCATAATATAAACAACTGGGTATCGATTAGTTCTGACAATAGAAAAAAATTCAGGATAAGTTTTGGTGGTTCATCAAACTCAGTCGGTTCAGAAAAAACAGATTATTATAACACATGGATGAACCTGAGATATAAGCCACATGAAATGATAGACCTTTCTTTAAACCCTTCCATTTCATTTAATAATAATAATTTGCAGTATGTATCACAGGAATCTTTCAACAGTGAGCATGTTTACATTATGGGGCACCTTGATCAAACAACATTAAGGATGTCTTTCAGAGCCAATATCAGTCTTACGCCAAATTTATCAATACAATATTGGGGACAACCCTTTATTAGTGCTGGCAAATATGAGGAGTTTAAGCGTATAACAGATCCAAGAGCCAATAAATACAGTGATCGTTTCCATGCATTCAGTAATAACGAAATTAATTACAACAGTAATAATGAAGCATACGCAATAGATCATAACGCAGATGGAACTGTTGATTATAATGTTGACAAACCCGATTTCAACATAATGGACTTCATATCCAACCTGGTAATTCGTTGGGAATATACACCCGGATCAACGGTATACCTTGTGTGGACACAAAACCGAAGCGGAAATGACGGAAAAGGAACGTTTAAATTTAACGATAATACCAGCGACCTTTTTAATATCTCACCTTACAATGTATTTTTGATAAAAGCTACGTATAGATTTAGTTTGAACTAGTTTTGCAATTAAATAGCGGGTGTCTATCATTAGTCATTGGATGAATTGTTATTTTGGTTATTCATCCGATGACTGCGTATGTACGACCTAATCCATGAGTATATAATCTTACTTTTATTGATACAGATTTAAAAAAAGCAGCAAAAACCTGTTCATACAAACAGGCAAAAACCAGACGCTCACATAAAAAAAGTCAATAAATAAAAATAACAGAATACTAAAACATAAAAAAAAGTGCCCCGCTCAAAACAAAAGTCTCACACCTTAACCAGCTTGATTTTTTTATACATTTGCATAGGACACCAATACACAATTTTTATGAAAATAACGGTTTTAAACGACAATATAGCCAGTGGTATATGCAAGGCAGCCCATGGCTTATCGTGGTTTGTAGAGGCAAAAAAAAACATTTTGTTTGATGCCGGACCATCGAAAATTGCTTTTGAAAATGCAGAAAAAATTGGTATTGACCCCAATGATGCAGATTTAATTGTGTTAAGCCACGGGCACTGGGATCATGGAAACGGACTGGAATTTATGAGTGGTGGTAAGCTAATAGCCCATCCTGAAATACACAGAAAACGGTACAAAGAAAGTAACGGGCGCAGTATTGGTCTTGATTTACCCCAAAAAGACATTGAAGACAAATTCGATGTGATGTACAGTAAAAGTCACCT
>Ga0102938_10002411_pt1 | contig 14127 bp, 10 predicted proteins | sample SalPonR2_B_D2_MG_FD_84516 | JGI IMG/M metagenome (GOLD analysis project Ga0102938, IMG submission 84516) | Salt pond soil microbial communities from South San Francisco under conditions of wetland restoration - Salt Pond MetaG R2_B_D2_MG | ecosystem: Environmental > Aquatic > Marine >...
CGGTTCTGGTTTCTCCGGCGACATACAAATCGACTTCGACCTTCTCTTTGCCTTGGGTGTCGCGGAACAAGTGACCGCAGGTCATCACGAGGGCTTCGTCGCCATGCGAGTCGATGATGGTCCCCGTACCCACGCCGAAACCGTGGCCGTCGTGAACCCGAAGCCGAACCGTCGCGGCGCGGGCCCGTTCGATCGCGTCGGCGGTGCCCAGGTCGGGCATCGATTCGGCCGAGCTGCCCGTGTCGCCGCTGACGCCTGTGTTGTTGGTACGACCCAGCGCGGGCAAGTGCGATTCGGGTTGGCGACCGACGGCGGGGCCGAGTCGCGTTTTGGGGGTCTCGCGGAAGCCGGCCGAAGCGACATCGCCCCCGGCCGGCGGCGCGGCGGGATAGCCCTCTTGCCTGGATCGCGTGTCCACCAAAGGGCCGCTCGGGTTGGTCCGCAAAGCCGACATCAGTTCCTCGGCCGTGTGCGTCCCGACCAGTCGCGTGACTTCCTTGCCGTCGGCGACCACCAGATACGTGGGCGTCTGGCGGATGCCGTAGCGACGCACCAAGTCGGGTTCCTCGCGGACATCGACGTGGCGAATCGCAACGCCGGAGCGTTCCAATCGCTGCAGCACGGGCTGCATCGCCACGCAGTGCGCGCAATGTGCCGACGTGAACTCGACCAAAATGGCGTCACCGCGGACCACCGACGACGCCGACAACGACGTGGCCAACAACATCAAAGCGAACTTTGGGTACATCAACGTCGTCCCTCCTTGGACGATGAATGATCGTTTCGTCTTCGTTATGCCGTGTTCCCGGCCCTCCCGGCCGGGTTCACGCGACGCGCAGTCGCCTGCGGGGCTGATGGTGCGTGATCGTGACGACGCGGGGCAAGTGGAATTGCCACGGAGACTCCGAAACTTGAATCTTTTTTCAGTTTCACGTCAGGATTTTGAAACAAGCCGGGCCGTCCGACGGACGCGGGCGTGGGGGTACGCCAGACCGAATTCGTCCCGTCGCGCCGTTCCAGGGATCCAGCGGATCGGACGCATCGTCGGTTCTGCTTCCGCTGGCTACAATCCGTCCTCTCGATTCCGTCCTTCGCCTCGATATCTCCATCTCCCATGCTTGATCTTCCATGACACGACGTCTGCTGGTGACCAGCGCGCTGCCTTACGCCAACGGTCCGATCCATATTGGTCACTTGGTCGAATACATCCAAACCGACATCTGGGTGCGTTTCCAAAGACTGATCGGCAATCGTGCGCTGTACATGTGCGCCGACGACACGCACGGCACCGCGATCATGATTCGTGCCCGCGCCGAGGGCCGCAGCGAAGAGGACTTGATCGCCGCGATGAGCGAGTCGCACCAACGCGACTTCGCCGGATTCGGTATCCGGTTCGATCACTACGGCAGCACGCACAGCGAGGAAAACCGTCGGCTCTGTCATCAGTTCTGGCAAGCGCTTCGTGACGCCGATCTGGTCGCCGAGCGGAGCATCGAGCAACTGTTTGATCCCGAAGCCGAGACCTTTCTGGCCGACCGTTTCGTCCGCGATACTTGTCCCGCGTGCGGTCTGGAGGACCAAGCCGGTGACAACTGCAACAACGGCCACACGTATTCACCGACCGAGCTGGTCGATCCCAAAAGCACGCTCAGCGGCGCGACGCCGGTGCTGAAGGAAGCCACCCATCTGTTCGTCGAATTGGAAAAGCTGCACGGGTTCCTGGACGGGTGGGTCGAAAGCAGCGACGCCCTGCAATCGGACACCGCGAATTATTTGAAGGGCTATTTCCTGTCGCAAGAACTGAGGGACTGGGACATCAGTCGGCCGGCACCGTACTTCGGTTTCGAAATCCCCGATTCGCCGGGCAACTACTGGTACGTTTGGTTCGACGCGCCGATCGGTTACATCGCCGCGACTCGGCAGTGGTGCGACGCCAACGGCGAAGACTTGGCCGATTGGTGGAAAAGTAAAGACTGCGAGGTCCACCATTTCATCGGCAAAGACATCACCTACTTTCACACCCTGTTCTGGCCGGGGATGCTCAAAACCGCCGGCTTCAGCTTGCCGACCAAGGTCCACATCCACGGGTTCCTGAACGTCGATGGCAAAAAGATGTCCAAACGCGACGGCACCTTGGTCGCCGCGGAAACGTATTTGAAACGCTTGGACCCCGGCTACCTACGGTACTTCTACGCCACCAAGCTGACGCCTCGGGTGGAAGACCTGGACCTCGGGTTGGAAGAATTCACCGACAAGGTCAACAGCGACTTGGTCGGTAAAGTCGTCAACCTGGCCAGCCGTGTCGGCAAGTTCGCCTCGTCGCTAGGACTGAGCCCGAGCTATCCCGACGACGGGGGACTGTTTGCGGCGGCGGCCCGGCAGGGAGACGAAATCGCCAAGGCCTACGAGCAATGTGAATACGCCAAAGCGATGCGGCTGGTGATGGAACTGGCCGACGCCGCCAACCCCTTCGTCGAACACGCCAAGCCGTGGGAGATGAAGAAAGACCCGGCGCGGCAAACCGAACTGCAAGACGTCTGCACGGTCGCACTGAACTTGTTTCGGCAACTGGCGATCTACTTGTCGCCGGTGCTACCGAAATTGGCCGAGGACTGTGGCGAACTCTTGGGCGATCCGATCACTTCTTGGCAACAGTCCCAGACACCACTGACGGGCACGCCGGTCCGTCCCTTCCGACGCATGATGAACCGAGTTCAAATCGAGGATTTGCAAAAGATGATTGACGAGAGTAAACCCGACGACGCCGACGAATCGGCTTCCCCCGCCGCCGCCACCGCGGGCAAGTTTGGCGATTCGGCGCAGCCGTTGAAAGACGAACCGTTGGCCGATGAAATCACGATCGACGAGTTCATGAAAGTCGACTTGCGAGTCGCCCGGGTGTTGTCCGCCGAACACGTTCCCGAAGCCGACAAGTTGCTCAAACTGACGCTGGGTTTGGGGGGGGACGAAACACGCCAAGTCTTTGCGGGGATCAAAGCGGCTTACGATCCGGAAACATTGGTCGGCCGTCTGGTCGTGATGGTCGCCAATTTGAAACCACGCAAGATGCGATTCGGGCTCAGCGAGGGCATGGTCACCGCGGCCGGCCCCGGCGGCGAAGAAGTCTTCATCCTGGGCATCGACGAAGGTGCCAAGCCGGGTCAACGGGTTCACTGACCGTGGCCGCTGCCCGAGACGGCCAGCGAGACGGCCAGCGAGACCACGAACCGGCCGGCGGCGTGATCGTGCGACCGGCTCTCGCCGATGATGCCGAAACGATCGCGCGGATCTACAACCACCATGTCGACGCGGGCGGGGCGACGTTTGACACGATCCACTGGGACGCTCCGACGGTCCGCCGCTGGCTGCCGCCGAGTCCGCCGGCAGCCTGGTACGTGGTCAGCGACGACAAACGATCGGCCGACGTGATCGGATGGGGAACGCTGCGGCCGATCAGCGAACGAAACGGCTTTCGATTCACCTTGGAATCGGGCATCTATTTGGCCGCCGAAGCCGTCGGCACCGGTGTCGCCGATCCGCTGCAGCGACGGTTGCTGGATCACTGTCGAGAGCACCACATTCATCACGTGATGGCGCGGATCATCGCCGACAACGCTCGCAGCATCGCGTTCCATCGTCGGCACGGCTTCGAGACCATCGGCGTTCAAAAACAGATCGGGCATCTGCAAAACCGCTGGGTCGACTTGGCCGTGATGCAGTGCTTGCTATAAGTCGGATAGCGAATTCGCTACAATTCGCTTCACCGTCAAGACGAATCGTGGCGGCAATGATCGGACCCGAAAGGCGAGGCAGCTTGGCGTGACGGACCAACTTTTCACGGACGATCCGTCCGAATCGGAAGCAGCCGTTGTCGGCCGGAGTATCCGTGATGCCATCCAGTTGGCGATGCTGCCCGGACTGGGGCCGCGAACCTTGGCCGCGTTGTTGGATCGATTCGAGGATCCGGGACGTGTGTTGCGGGCCGATCCGCACGAACTCGGCAGCGTTCCGGGCGTCGGTCCGAAACTGGTCCACACGATTCGCACCGCCACGGACTTCGTCGACGTCGACGCGGTGCTGGCTTGGTGCGGCGAAAACGAATCGACGGTGGTTCCGATCGATGACCCGCGTTATCCGATGTCGCTGAAGGAATTGGACGACGCGCCGCCTTTGTTGTTCGTCCGTGGCGACCTGATCCAGACCGACGCGTTGTCGGTGGCGATCGTCGGCACGCGTCACGCGACGTCTTACGGATTGCGGCAAGCCGAGCGGATGGCGTACGGCCTGGCCAAAGCCGGTGTCACGGTCGTCAGCGGGCTGGCTCGCGGCATCGATTCGGCGGCGCACGCCGGCGCGATCGACGGTGGCGGGCGGACGATCGCGGTCTTGGGCGGCGGGCTGGGTGAGATCTATCCGCCGGAGAACAAGGGCTTGGCCGCGCGCTGCGCCGCCTCGGGGGCGGTCGTCAGCGAACAGTCCCCGCAAACCAAACCTCGCGGCGGCTTGTTCCCCCAACGCAATCGCCTGATCGCCGGGATGACTTTGGCGACGCTGGTCATCGAAGCCCCGGATCGCAGCGGCAGTCTGATCACCGCGCGATTGGCCCACGAACAGAACCGGGATGTCTTGGCGTTGCCCGGTCCGGTGACCAGTCGCGCCTCGCGAGGATGCAACCAACTGATTCGCGACGGCGCGGTGTTGGTGCAAACCGTCGACGATGTTCTCGAGGCCATCGGGCCGATGCAGACGCCATTAAGAACCGACGACGGCAACGAAGTCCGACACGGCGCGGAACTGCAACTCAACGAAATCGAGCAAGCGGTCTTGCAAGCGATCGACGCGGAGAGCACTTCGATCGACACCGTGATCGCGAAAAGTGAATTGCCGGCCCACCGCGTGATGTCGACGATTAGTGTGTTGGAGATGCGTCGCCTGATCCGACGGCTCAGCGGACAATACGTTTCACGAATTTGAGAGTACCCTTCATGTTGCGCCTCGTCATTTGTTTCTTGCTTGCTTCGGTCGTGCCGCGATGCTTGCCGGCTCAGGGACGGCCGAATCTGCTGGTCATCTACCTGGATGACTTCGGTTGGCGGGATTGCGGGTTCATGGGCAGTGATTTCTACGAAACGCCGAATCTGGATCGATTGGCCGGCGAAGGCATGGTCTTCACGGACGCCTATGCCGGGGCGGCGAACTGTGCGCCGTCGCGGGCTTGCTTGATGTCCGGCCGGTACACGCCCCGGCACCAGATCTACAACGTCGGCACCGGGCCGCGGGGAAAGGCGAAGCATCGGCGATTGCTTCACGTCCCCGGCACCGACGTGTTGGATCCGAACCTCAAGACTTGGCCGGCACGTCTGCAGGACGCGGGGTACGTGACCGGAACGCTCGGCAAGTGGCACCTGAGTGACGATCCGCTGCCCTACGGTTTCGACGTCAACGTCGCGGGGACGCATTCGGGAAGCCCGCCCAAGGGGTACTACCCGCCGCATCCGAACGTCCCCGGACTCGGCGATGCACCGGAGGACGAGTATCTGACGGACCGGCTGACCGAGGAAGCCGTCGCGTTCATTCGCGGCAACGCGGCGAAAGACTGGATGCTTTACCTGACGCACTTCGCCGTCCACACCCCGCTCAACGCGAAGAAGGAATTGCTGGCGAAGTATGAGGCGAAACCGCCGGGGAAATTGCACGATCACGTCGCCATGGCGACCATGGTCCAAGCCGTCGATGACGGGATCGGCAAAATCCTGGCGACGCTAAAGGAATTGCAGTTGGACGAGCGCACGGTAATTCTTTTCACGTCCGACAACGGCGGGTACGGCCCGGCGACCGACATGCGTCCGCTGAAGGGATACAAGGGAACCTACTACGAAGGCGGCATCCGTGTGCCGATGTTCGTCCGCTGGCCCGGGCGAATCGAAGCCGGACGCCGCGTGGATCAGCCCGTGGCCCAGATCGACTTGTATCCGACGATTTGTGAATTGGCCGGCATCCCCGGCGATGCCGACGACCCGGCACGGCCGCTCGATGGGATCAGCTTGGTGCCGCTGTTGACCGGCCAGACGGATCGCTTGCCCGAGCGGTCGCTGCATTGGCATTTCCCTGCTTACCTGCAAGCCTACCGTGGCGTCACCGACGAGCAACGTGACCCGCTGTTCCGCAGTCGGCCGTGCGGAATCATTCGTCACGGCGACTGGAAACTGCATCAGTACTTCGAGTCGGGGGACTTGGAACTGTACAACCTTCGCGACGACATCGGCGAGACGACGAACTTGGCAACGTCGCATCCCGAGAGGCGCGACGAACTGCTGCGGCGAATGACGGCTTGGCGGAAACGTGTCGGTGCTCCCGTTCCGGCGACGCCCAACCCCGACTTCGACGCGGCGGCCGAAGCCGCAGCCGTCGCGTCGCTGCGTTGAGCCGACCGCGGGGGGGGCCGGTGGTGACATCCGCGTGCCCCGAACGCCCAGAAAGGCGGAACTAGAAGCCGAAAAAGACGGACACGCCGCCGCGATTGATGCCCAGGCCGCTGCCGCCGTAAGGATATCCGCCGAACGGATAGCCCCCGAATCGGCTCGATCGTCCGTAGTACCCGCCGCCGTAGTACCCGCCGCCGTAATAGCTGCGATAGACGGGCGGGCGATAAACGGGGACGGGGACCGGAACGACGGCGGGGCGACGGCTGTAGACCGGAGGGCGATACACACGCACGGGAGGTCGATACACGGGCGCGACGACGACGCCACGACCGCGATAGAACGGGCGTCCGGCTTCGGCCGTTTCCGTCGTCATCCAGCCACCGGCGACGGTGACAATGGCCGCTAAGCAAGCTTTCTTGAACATCAGAGTGGTTTCCAAAAAATGGGAGGGAGGGCTTCACGGTCCTCCCAACAGTCGCCGTCGCGGCACGACAAAAGACGTCGCCGAGTCGACAGAGAATTGCGGGAGAAGACCCAAGGCGGATCGACAAGAATGCATCCGGTGTGCCAGACCCGAAAACTCCGTCGAAAAACCGTCGAATCGTGGTGCAATGGCGTCTTGCCACGCCTCGAAGCCGATCCGAAGCGTTTGCGGCGCAATCAGAGTGACGGCGCTCGGGCGTTCATTTTTGAGACGCCGCCTGGGGATCTCCCATCGTCGGGCGGGGCGAAATCCTCGGACCGTTCGGCTCCGCGGCCCGGATTCGGCGACCGGCAACTGTCAACCGGCTACCTGGCCACTTCGGGGGCACCGGTCAACGTGACGCCCTTTCCGTCGTGGAAATAAACACGGTTTCGGCCGATGTTCTTGGCGGCGTAGAGCGCCTCGTCGGCGCGGCGGATGATCGGGGCGACGACGGTATCGTCGCGAGGTTCGCTGACCCCGATGCTCATCGTGATTTCCAAGGCCAGCGAGCCGACCTCGATTCGCTGACCCGCGAATTCTTTGCGAAACTGGTTCATCTGTTCGGCCGCGCGGCGGAGAGGTCCGTCCAGGACGACGGCGAATTCTTCCCCTCCGAAACGGGCCACGATCAGGGCCGCCCGCAACTCGTGGTTGAGCTTTCCCGCCAGTTGTTGCAGCACGTGGTCCCCGATTTGGTGGCCGTGGTTGTCGTTGACCGATTTGAAGTGGTCGATGTCGATCAACGCCAGCGCGAACGATCGCCCGCCCTTTCGGTACGCGTTCAACAATTCGTCCATCTTTTGATCGAACGCGCGGCGATTGGCCAGTCCGGTCAGGGCGTCGGTGCGGGCCTCGGTCAAGTAGCTTTCGATCTGTCGGGTTTGTTTGTCGAGTTGTTTTTCGGCGGCTTCCAAACGTGTTTGCAACTGATCGTTGCTGTTCATGATCTGTTCCAACAGCGTCAGCACTCGATCGGCGGGCGCTTCGGCGTTGCCGCTGGTTTCGACCGCATGCTGTAATCGTCCCAGTTGATCCTGGTACTGCGACACGCTGCCGGAATACTCGCTGGTCCAGTCGCCCAAGTTGGACAACAGATGCCGCACCCGTTGGCGATCGCCTTCGGTGAAACCGTTTTCGGGCGTTTTGTTCTTGCCGTATCGGAACCCGACAAGGGCGGCGAAAGCCGTCAGGATGAATCCCAGCAGTCCCGCGATGATGGTGATGGTTTGGCCTGTCATGGAAAGCTACACCAAGGCTTCGCTGCGGATCGCTTCGCCTCGAGCGATGACGACGATTCCGCTTTCGGTGATCGTGAAGCCGCGTGCCCGATCGGAATCGACGTCATAGCCGATTTGTGTGCCGGCCGGAACGTCGACGCCCTTATCGATGATGACGCGTCGCAATTTGCAGTGCCGTCCCACGTTGACGTCGTCGAACAAGATGCTGTCTTCGACGTTGGCATAGCTGTTGATGCGGCAACCGGCCCCGATGATGCTGCGGGCGACTCGACCCCCGCTGACAATGGCTCCCTGACAGACGATCGAATCGAGGGCTTCGCCGACACGGGTGCTGTGACCTTCGCTGCCGAAGACGAACTTGGGCGGCGGCAACATCGGTTGATGCGATCGCATCGGCCAAGCCTGATCGTACAGGTTCAATTGCGGGTCCACGCCCGTCAGATCCATGCTGGCTTCGTAGTAGGCGTCGATCGTACCGACGTCTCGCCAGTAGGCGTCGGCGGCCGAGTCCGATTGGAGCGGGTCTTTGCGATTTTCGTCCAGGAACGGAAACGCAAAAACGCGGCTGTCCTTGATCGCATCGGGGATGATGTCTTTGCCAAAGTCGTGCCGGCTGTCGGGCCGGGTCGCGTCGTCGCACAGCCGTTCGTACAGGAAACGAGCTTTGAAAACGTAAATGCCCATCGAGGCCAAGCAGACATCGGGATCCTCCGGCGTGGCCGTCGGCTGATCGGGTTTTTCTTGAAAGCCGTTCAAGCGTCCGTCCGCGTCGACTTGCATGACGCCGAACTGACGGGCTTCGTCTCGGCCGACCCGCAACGCTCCGATGGTGATGTCCGCGTCGGTGGCACGATGGAAATCCACCATCGTCTTGTAGTTCATTTTGTAAATGTGGTCGCCCGCCAGGATCACCACGTGCTCGGGCTGCTCACGCTCGATCGCATAGATGTTCTGGTAGACGGCGTCGGCGGTGCCTTGGTACCAGTTGTCGTCGATGCGTTGCTGCGGCGGGACGACATCGATGAATTCCCCCAACTCGCGACAGAAATAGTTTCGCCACGCCAGATGGACATGACGGTCCAGCGACTGAGCCTTGTACTGGGTCAACAACAAAAGCTGTCGAATGCCGCTGTTCAAGCAGTTGCTCAGCACAAAGTCGATGATCCGGTACAGTCCGCCGAAGGGCACCGCCGGTTTGGCCCGGTCGCGTGTCAGCGGTTCCAGTCGCGACCCGCGACCTCCGGCCAAGATGACTGTCAATGTGTCTCGCATGGGGACTCTCCGTGCCGGCGGTGCGTGTCGTGGGTGCGTGCTGTGTTCTTGGCCTGGGTGCCGTCTACTCCGCGAAACGGTTCCGCGAAACTCGTCCCATCGGCACGGCTAGCGTACCAAACTGACATCGTCTTGGCGTCGCGAGCCGCCTGGGTCACGCCGCCGGGACCCCGTTTTTGGCATGTCGTTTGCGGAGATCGCACGACCGTTCGTCGGAGTTTGCCGCTTCGGCAGACTCGATCGGACCCCGTCGGGGAGCAAGTTTTCTGATTATTTCATTCCGTTTTCTTTGCCGAATGTCGCCTCGGTGATGAACCGTTCCCCCGGGTCGTCTTGTAGTAACGTCAGTTCGTTTGTAACTCATCCCTCCACAAGATCCAACGGCGTTTCAAGCCGCTGTCGGTCGCGAAAAATTCTTTTCCTTCCCGATTCGCAGCCCTTCGGGTCGCCTCGTTTCGATTCGTCCATTTGCATGAACCACAGGAGTTCAACTGAAATGCAGAACCAAACCAAGAAGGTCAGTCTCGTGCTCGGCGCGATGCTGACCGGCGCGCTTCTGACCGGCGTCGTCGTCAGCTTGCCCGAAGGCATGCGGGGCGACGTGTACGCCGACCAGCAGGCCCAGGCTCGGGTCGCCCAGCAAAACCTTGCCCAGCAAAATCTGTCCACCGCCCAGGACCTTTCGACCGCGTTTCGAAACGTCGCCGAGGCGCTCAAGCCCTCGGTCGTCAGCATCAGCACGTCCAAGTCGATGCTGGTAGGGGGTCGTGGCGGTCGCGGCGGCTTTGACGGCATTCCGCCGGAATTGCGTCGGAACTTGCCTCCCGGTTTCGACGACTTTTTCGATTTCGGCACGCCCGATCGCGGCAACGGACGATCTCAACCGCAGCGTCGCCGTCAGCAAACCGGGATGGGCAGTGGCGTCATCGTCCGCGACGACGGATACGTCTTGACGAACAACCATGTCGTCGCCGGTGCCGATGAAGTCACCGTGGAACTGAGCGACGGTCGCGAACTGACCGCCGAAGTCGTCGGCACCGATCCCCCCACCGATCTGGCCGTGCTGAAGATCGAAGCCGATCAGTTGCAGCCGGTCACGTTCGGAAACAGCGACAAAATTCAAGTCGGCGATTGGGTGCTGGCCATCGGCAGCCCCTTCGGTCTGGATCAAACCGTGACCGCCGGCATCATCAGCGGAAAGAACCGTGTCCAAGGCATCGTCGGTGGCGGCAACGGCTACGAAGACTTCCTGCAAACCGACGCGGCGATCAATCCGGGCAACTCCGGCGGACCGCTGGTCAATCTGCGTGGCGAACTGGTCGGGATCAACACCGCGATCGCGTCGCGCAGTGGCGGGAACAACGGTATCGGCTTTGCCATCCCCGTCACGATGGCCCGGCCCGTCTTGTCGTCGATCATCGAAACCGGCGACGTGCAACGTGCCTTCTTGGGCGCCCAGGTCGCCGACGTGACGAGGGAAACGTCCGAAGAATTCGGCTTGAAAGTCTCGCAAGGGGCGCTGATCCGCGGCGTCTTGGACGACCAGCCCGCCGCGAAAGCCGGTCTGCAACCCGGTGACGTCGTGACGGAACTGGACGGCAAAAAGGTTCTCGGCGGAACGCAATTGCGAAACTACATCGCCAGTCGCAGGCCGGGATCGACCGTCAGCATGAAAGTGAATCGCAACGGTGACACCCTGAATTTGTCCGTCAAGCTGGACGAACTGACCGAGGAAGCGATCGCCATGTTCGATGGAGCCGGCGGCGGAGAACTCGGCGCGACCTTGGAACCGTTGACGCCGGAGACGGCGGAAGAATATGGCTATGATTCGCGGCAAAGTGGCTTGGTCATCACGGCGGTCGAAGACGGCGGGCTGGCCGCCGAAGCCGGTCTTCGCGCCGGGGACATCATCCAGGCGGCCGGTGGCACCGACGTGACGAGCGAAAAAGAAGTCATGGAAGCCCTGGCCGATGCCAAGGCCAAGGACCAGCCGCTGCGGCTGACCGTCCGACGTGGCAACACCGTCATCATCGTCGCGGTTCGCTGATCGACCCCGGCGGACCACCCGGTCAACAATAAAAAAAACCCACCGTGTCCTCGTCGGGCACGGTGGGTTTTTTGTTTGTAGCGTCCGATCCCGCAGGGCCGTTCTTACAGGATTCTGCGATCGGGCGATCGGACTCACTTCGCGACGAAGCGATAGATTCGGCCGCCGCCGGACTGGGTCGTCATCAAGACTTCGCCGCTGTCGGTTTGACCGAAAGTGAAAACGGGCAGATTTTGCCAAGCGATTTCGCGGTTTTCGGTGACCTTGTTGGCTTCGCGGTCCCACTTCAACGCCCAGACCTTGCCCGAGACGTAATCGCCGTACAGGTAATAGCCGTCGAGCATCGGCGTCGCCTTGCCGCGATACACCGCGCCGCCGGTGACCGACTTGCCCCAGTCATCGGTGTGAGGGTATTCGACCAGCGGTTCGATCAGGTCGGCACGCGGGCCGGAACCCTTGCCGCCGCCGAGCGTGAAGCTGTGCGAGCCTTCGCGAAGGCTCCAGCCGTAGTTGCCGCCTTTGCGAATCACGTCGACCTCTTCCCATTCGTTTTGGCCGACGTCACCGGCCCACAGATCACCGGTCGCGGGATCAAAGGCCATCCGCCAAACGTTGCGAAGCCCCCAGGCATAGATCTCCGGCCAAACGCCTTGCTGGCCGACGAGCGGATTGTCGGTCGGAATCGAATACGCCTTGTCGCCGGAAGCCTGATTGACGTCGATGCGGAGAATCGAACCGAGCAGCTTGCTCAGGTCTTGCCCGCTCTTGAGCGGATCATTCGCTTTGCCGCCGTCGCCCAAGCCGATGTAAAGGTAACCGTCGGGACCGAACACCAGCGTGCCGCCGTTGTGATTCCAAAACGGTTGTTGGATCCGCATCAGCTCGACTTCGCTGGTCGGGTCGCCTTGGTTCGGATCGTCCGCCTTGACGTTGAACTGGCTGATCACCGAAACGTGCGGTCGCTGGGTCGTCGTGTAATAAACGTAGAACTTGCCGTTGGTTTTGAAGTTCGGATGGAACGCCCAGCCGAGCAAGCCTTCCTCGTTTTCGCGATCCTTGTAGCTGACCGCCTCGTTCAGGTCCATGAACGGTGTCGGCTCTTCGACTTCCGTGTCACTCTCGTCGATGAAGTACAGCTCGCCGGTTTGCGAAGCGATGAACAGCCGTCCGCTTTGATCGCCCGCGCCGGTGACGACGATGGGGCGACTGACCCGCAAGCTGGGATACGCATCGACGATCTCCACGGGCATCGCGGAGGTGTCCAGATGGGCCGGCGGATCAGCCAAATTGATCGTCGTTCGCGCGTCGTCCGCGGCAGAGACAGAAAGCCAAGTCGATGTCAGTCCGCCCAAGACCACCAGAACACCGAGTACACGATACGGTCGAATCATCGAAAACCACCAAGAGAGGAAAGAAGTAAAACACAACGCACGGTGAACCGTCCGTACCGAAAATCGGTCACGGCGTCGCCGGCTTTTTAGACTTTCGCCGTCCGAGTCGCCACGCCCCGTTGACGCCGAGCGTCGTCAACAAGGCCAGCGAGCCGGGTTCCGGCACGGCGCTGGCCGAGACGAATTGAATGCTGTCGATGCCGAAGAATTCCGACGCGCCCAAAATTTGTGGGGTGCTGATCGTCACCGAGTCGAAGCCGGCCGGATCGGTCACGCCGAAGAAGTACCTGAAATTGTTGCCGACTTGGACTTCATTGTCGGGAACCCCGTCAGCGGGTGCGAAGTCAGGGGCGAAATTGGTCGTCAGTCCGTTCACGGTGATCCGAATGTCATCGGCGAACAGCCCGAAGTCGGGCGCCACGACTTGAAACGACAAGGCAAAGAATGCCTCGGTCGATGAGATCGAAAACGACAAATCATCGCCCAGCAAACCGTTCACGTCCGAACCCAGATAATTGGATCCCGTCGTGGCCAGCGACGAGTCGGCGACGACATTCAACTCGTTCGGTTCTAGCCCGCTGACGTAGGTAAACATCAGCCCGTCGACCATCCCGCCGTCGGCGATCGGACCCGGTGCGACCGAATCGAAATCGACGTCCGACCTCGGAAAAGCGCCCACCACTCCGTCAAAGGTCGCTTGGTCGAAAACCCAGTTCGGAGCGGCGAATGTCGATCCGCAGGTCAGGACGAAAACACTCAACAAGACAAGGCGTTTGGTAAACATGGCGGCGGTCGGGGCGATGGGGAAAAGAGGAGGGCACGACGTGGGCGGACGAGACGACGCGTTTCAATCGAAACATCATAAACCAACCCAAGCCTCGGTTCAGAAAAAAGCCCACTCGCGGCCCGATCGAGCGTGAGGCCCATCGCCTTCGCTGAACGGATCGCCTTCGCTGAACGGGCAGCCGTTCGGCGGTACGCCCCACGCCCCGGCGACGCGTCCTCGAATGGAAATTTCCCGTCGTTGGCTCGGCGCAGGAGTCATTCGTCGCTTCTCGCACGCTGACCCGTTGCCGAGACCGCAAACGCTTCGGTCCGTGTGATGCCGCTGTCGCGACCCTCCACCAGGGGGTGGGCTGGGGCGGATGGCGGTGGGGGGGCAGAGGCGATGCCTTGGCGGAGCGGACCGCCGCTGTTCACCGTGAAATCACCAGGCGGCGTCGAGTTGCGGGATCACGACAGGCGCGGGCAAGTCGACAGGCGCGGGCAAGTCGACAGGCGCGGGCAA
>Ga0102938_10002414_pt1 | contig 14121 bp, 11 predicted proteins | sample SalPonR2_B_D2_MG_FD_84516 | JGI IMG/M metagenome (GOLD analysis project Ga0102938, IMG submission 84516) | Salt pond soil microbial communities from South San Francisco under conditions of wetland restoration - Salt Pond MetaG R2_B_D2_MG | ecosystem: Environmental > Aquatic > Marine >...
CAATCCGTGGGTCGTCGGCATGGCGTTCCTGGTCAGCGTGCTCACCGGCGTCGTGTTCGGCGTCTGGCCGGCGCGCCGGGCGGCGGCGCTGAGCCCGATCGAGGCGCTCCGCTACGAGTGAGCCCGTGCGGGCTCCGCACGGCGTGTCCGCCCGTCGCCCGAACCTGGGCCGGGCGACGGGGCGGACCGCCGGGGCCGTGCTACCCATGACTGGACGAACGCACCGATTCGTGAGGAGGAGCGTATGAGCCACCCGTCCACGCACGTTCCCGCCGGCGCCAACGCGTTTCCTGCTCGCCTCCTCGGCCTGCTTCTGCTGGTCGCCGGGATGGCGGGCCTGGCCCAGGCGGCCACCTTCCGCGCCGGCGACCGTGTGGTCGTCGCCGCGGACGAAGTGCTGGCCGACGACCTCTACGCCACCGGCTCGAACGTCGAGATCCTCGGCCGGGTCGAGGGCGACGTCGTCGCGGCGGCAGCGACGGTGACCGTCTCGGGCGAGGTGACGGGAGATCTCATCGCCTCCGCCTCGACCGTCCGGGTGGACGGCCGCGTCGGCGACGACGCCCGGCTCAGCGGCGGGCTGGTGCGCGTCGACGGAACGATCGAGGACGACCTGGTCGGCGCGGGCGCCAGCATCGAGCTCGGCGCAGGGGCGACGGTCGGCGGCGACTTCGCCGCCGCGGCCGGTCAGGTGCTCGTCGCCGGCGTGGTCGCCGGCGACGCTCGTCTGGGGGCCGGCGCGGTCGAGCTGCGAGGCGGCGTCGACGGGACGCTCCACGCCGAGGTCGGCGGCCGGCAGGGTCTGTCGCCGACGATCTGGCCCGGCGTGCCGGACGAGCTGGAGCGCGTCGCCGACGGCTTCACCTTCGGCGCGGACGCGCGGGTGGGCGGCGACCTGACGATCGTGGCGCCCGGCGAGCCGCCGGTCGACACCGAGCGTGTCGGCGGCCGGTACGCGTTCGAGCCCGATCCGGGGCCCGCGCCGCGCTCCTGGGCGGTGCGCCTCGTCGAGCGCTACCTCCTGCTGCTCCTGGTGGGGGCCGCGGTCTGGGCGCTCGCGCCGCGGTGGACCACGGCCGGCGCCGACCGCGTGGCCGGCGCCCCCGGCTCGTCCGGTCTGCTGGGCGCGGCGACGCTGGTCGGGGCCCCGCTGGCGCTCGCCCTGTTCCTGGGTCTGCTCGCGGCCGTCGCAGCCGTCGCGGCGCTGGCCGACCTTCCCGGCCTGTCGGTGGGACTCGTGTTCGTCGGGATCGCCGTCGCGATGGTACTGGCGGTGCTTCTCGGCCTCGCGTCGGCCGTGGTGGCGCCTGCCGTGGTCGGACTGACGCTGGGTCGCTTGCTGCTGAGCCGCTCGGAGGCCGGAGCGGCGACCGGCCTCGGGGCGCTGGCGCTGGGCCTGCTGCTGGTGGCTCTTGCCACCTGGCTGCCGGTGTTCGGCGCGCTGGCGGGCCTGCTGGTGGCCGCGCTGGGTATCGGCGCCGGCCTGGCGCAGGGGTGGTCGGGCTGGCGGGCGGGCCGGCACGAGAGCCGGACGACAGGCGAGGCGTCCGCCTAGCCTCGCCCGGCGGCGGTCCAGCGGTCGCGTCGGACGTGCCGGCGACAGGTCGCGCGTCCGACCGGCGCGGGTGCCGGCGGTCCAGTAGGCTTCTCGTGTAGGGCGCCGATCGAGCGGCGTCGTCCACCTTTCGGAGGTTCCCATGCGCAGACTCGTGCTGTCCCTTCTCGTGCTCTTCGCGGTCGCGTCGGCGTCGGCGCAGACGCTGACCACCGCGATCGGGTCGAACCCGCCGACGCTCGATCCGCACAAGACGTTCAACGGCTTCTCGTTCTCCGTGACGAACCAGGTGTACGAGGCGCTTTTCGACGTCACGCCCGAAGGCGAGATCGTCGGGCGCCTGGCGGAGAGCTGGGCGTTCGTCACCCCGTCGCGTCTCGACGTCACCGTCCGCGCGGGCGTGACGTTCCACGACGGCAGCCCGCTGGACGCCGAGGCCGTGAAGGCGTCGCTGGACCGGCTGCTGGACCCCGACACCGGAGCGCCGGGACGGTTCGTGGTCTCCGCCATCGACGAGGTCGTCGTGACCGGCGAGCGGACCTTGACGATCGACACCGGCGAGGCGTTCGCGCCGCTGCTGGCGCACCTCGCCCACCCGGTCACGGCGATCGTTCCCGCGTCGCTGGGCGACCAGCTGGGCCGCGAGCCGGTCGGGACCGGTCCGTTCCGGTTCTCGTCGTGGACCGACGGATCCGAGGTCGTGCTGGAGCGGAACGACGCCTACTGGGGCGGCGCGCCGGAGCTGGACGGCGTGACGCTGCGGATCGTGCCGGAGATCTCGACCCAGATCGTGGAGCTGCGGTCGGGTGGCCTGGACATCATCTTCAACCTCCCGCCCGACGCCTACCGGTCGATCTCCGAGCGGGACGACGTGGTCAGCGACGCGTTCCTCGGCTGGGGCTCCGCCCACCTCGGCTTCAACGTTCAGCACCCCGAGCTCCAGGACCCACGCGTTCGCCAGGCGCTGGCGTACGCGATCGACAAGTCCCTGATCATCGAGGAGTTCCTCCAGGGGCTGGGACAGCCGGCCGTGGCCCCCATCCCGCCGACCGTCCGGTTCGCCGCCGCCGAGCTCGACGAGCCGTACCCGTACGATCCGGAGCGGGCGCGCGAGCTGCTGGCCGAGGCGGGCGCCGAGAACCTGTCGTTGCGCCTCGACATCTTCCAGAACCCGGACCTGGAGTCGGTCGCGCAGATCGTGCAGTTCATGCTGTCCGAGGTCGGCGTCGACCTGGACATCCGGACGCAGGAGTACGCCGCGTACGCCGAGGCGATCCAGCAGGAGGACGCCCAGCTGTACGCGACCACCTGGGGGACGGTCACGCTGGACGCGGACTACACGCTGTACGCCTTCTTCCACTCGAGCCAGATTCCGCAGAACAACGCGTCGCGCTACGCCGATCCGGAGGTCGACGACTGGCTGGACCAGGGCAGGGGAACGCCGGACGAGCTGGTCCGCGCGAACGTGTACCGCCAGGTCCAGCAGCGCGTCCTCACGGACCTGCCGATGGTCACGCTCTACTACCCGCTTTCGACCTACGCCAAGCGCGAGGCGCTCCGGGGCGAGATCGTCGCCTACTCGTGGATCGATCTGGATCTGCGGAACGCGACGCTGGACGAGTGACCCGCTCGCGGCCGGGCGCCGCGAGCGGACAGGGCGCTCGTGACGGGCGCATGGGACGCTGGATGTGACGACGTACGTGCTGCGCCGGCTCGTGGGACTCGTTCCGGTCCTGCTGGGCGTCACGCTCCTCGTGTTCGCGATGGTCTGGGTGTCCCCCGGCGACCCCGTCCTGGCGATCCTGGGCGAGTCGGCGCAAGGCATCGATCGCGCCTCGCTCGAGGAGCTTCGCCGCGCGTACGGCCTGGATCGGCCGCTCGCGGTGCAGTACCTGGACTACCTCGGCAGCGTCCTGCAGGGCGATCTGGGCGTCTCGGTCCGGAGCGGCCGGACCGTGGTGGCCGAGATCGCCACCCGACTCCCCGCGACGTTGCTGCTGGCCGGAGCGGGGATGACGATCGCGATCGCGATCGGACTGTCGCTGGGCGTCGTCGCAGCGCTTCGTCGCGGCACCTGGATCGACTACCTCGCGGTGCTCGTCGCGCTTCTGGGGGTCAGCGTCCCGGTGTTCTGGTCGGGGCTGCTGATGATGATGCTGTTCGCGCTCACGCTCGAGTGGCTCCCGGCGTCTGGGATCGGCAGCTGGCGTCACCTGGTGATGCCGGCGGCCGCGATCGGTTTCGCCAGCTCCGCGTTCATCGCCCGCATCACCCGCAGCAGCATGGTGGACGTGCTCCGCCAGGACTACGTCCGGACCGCGCGCGCCAAGGGCCTGCCGCCTGCCCGGGTCGACCTGGGCCACGCCCTGCGCAACGCGCTGCTGCCGGTCGTCACCGTGGTCGGGCTGCAGTTCGGGTCGCTGCTCGGAGGGGCCGTGCTCACCGAGACGGTGTTCGCCTGGCCCGGCATCGGCCGCATGCTGGTGGACGCGATCCGGAGCCGCGACCTTCCGCTGGTCCAGGGCACGGTGCTGTTCGTCGCCACCGGCTTCATCCTCGTCAACCTGCTGGTCGACCTGTCGTACGCCGCCCTGAACCCGAGGATCCGCTATGACTGACGCCGTCGGTCGTCGCCCCGGCCCGCTGGGGCTGGCGGCCCGGGCGTGGCGCTCGAAGCCCGCTCTTCGCTTCCGCCGGAACCGCGCGGCGATGGTCGGGTTGGCGCTGGTCCTCGTGCTGGTCGCCGTCGCCCTGTTCGCGCCGTGGCTGTCGCCGATCGAGCCGGATCGCCAGAACCTCCGGATGCGGCTCGAGCCGCCCTCGCTGGCGCATCCGTTCGGCACCGACGAGTTCGGACGCTCGCTGCTGGCGCGCGTGATCCACGGCGCGCGCATCTCGCTGCTCACCGGGCTGGTGCCCGTCGCGGTGGCCGGGACGATCGGGACGACGATCGGGCTGCTGGCCGGCTTCTACCGCGGGCGCGTCGACACCGTGCTGATGCGAGCGATGGACGTTCTGCTGGCGTTCCCGTCGCTCCTGCTGGCGCTGGCGGTGGTCGGCGCGCTGGGTCCGGGACTGCGGAACGCGGTGATCGCCGTGGCGCTGGTCGGCATCCCGCAGTACGCGCGGATCGCCCGGTCGGTGGTGCTCGCCACGCGTGAGGAGGAGTACGTCCAGGCCGCGCGGGCGTTGGGGGCGCGCGACGGCCGGCTGCTCCGCCGTCACGTGCTGCCCTCGACGATGGGGCCGCTGACCGTGCAGGCGACGCTGGGGATCGGCTTCGCGATCCTGAGCATGGCGGGACTGTCGTTCCTGGGCCTGGGCGTGCAGCCGCCCACGGCCGACTGGGGCGAGATGCTGGCGCGTGGACGGCGCTACCTTCCCGACGCCGGCTGGCTGCTGGTGTTCCCGGGTGCGGCGATCTCGCTCACGGTGCTGGGGTTCAACCTGCTGGGCGACGGCCTGCGCGACGCGCTCGATCCGCGCGACTGAGTCCGCCGAGTCCGCGCGCGCGAGCCCGCGACACGCGCCGGACCCGCGCGACCGAGCACCGCGTATCCGACCGCGTCGCAACCGGCCGCGTCGCGCCCGGGCACCGTGCGATCGCGCCCGGCGCGACGCCGCCGCCGAGGAATGCCATACTGATCGCCGCCCATGCTCATCTTCCTGTTGCGGCGCCTGCTGCTCACGATCCCCACCCTGTTCGGCGTCGCGCTGATCGTCTTCGGACTGATGCGAGCGATTCCCGGAGACGTGGTCACCAGCCTGGTGGGCCTGCAGGGGAACGTGTCGGCCGAGCGTCTGGACGAGCTCCGGCGCATGTTCGGGCTGGACCTGCCGGTCCACGTCCAGTTCGGGCAGTGGATCACCGCGGCGCTGCAGGGCGACCTGGGCAGCTCGCTGCGGACCGGCCGGCCGGTCGCGACGGACCTGGCGCTCCGCTTCCCGGTGACGCTGGAGCTGACCTTCCTGGGGCTCGCCATCGCCGTGATCCTCGCCGTCCCCCTGGGCGTGATCGCCGCGCTCCACCGCGGGCGCTGGCCGGATGCGGTCAGCTCGCTGTTCGCGCTGCTGGGCCTGTCGATCCCCGGGTTCTTCCTCGGCATCCTGCTGATCCTGGCGTTCTCGCTGCGGCTCGGCTGGCTGCCGCCGGCCGGCTACGTGCCGTTCACCGAGTCGCCGCTGGACAATCTGCGTCACATGCTGCTGCCCGCAGCGTCGCTGGGCCTGATCCTGGCGGCGGCGACGACGCGCATCGTGCGCTCGTCGCTGCTCGAGACGCTGGGGCGCGACTACGTCCGCACCGCCCGCGCCAAGGGCCTGCGCGAGCAGGCCGTCGTGTACCGGCACGCGCTGCGGACCGCGCTGATTCCGGTGGTGACGGTGGTCGGCCTGCAGTTCGGCCAGCTGCTGGGCGGCGCGGTGATCATCGAGCAGGTGTTCAGCCTTCCCGGCGTCGGCCGCTTCGCGCTCGAGGGGATCAACCTGCGCGACTACCCGATCGTCCAGGGCGCGGTGCTGCTGATCGCCGCGGCGTTCGTCGTCGTGAACCTGCTGGTCGACGTGCTGTACGCGGTGATCGATCCGAGGGTGCGCTATGGCTGACGCGGCGGACCGATCGAGCGCGGCCGCCCGCGCGGCCGTCCCCGCCGGGCGGACGGCGGAGATCGCACGTCGCCTGCTACTCGGCGTGGGCGGCGTGGGGCTTCTGTTGGTGCTGGCCGCCGTCGTCGCCGCGGTGGCCGCGCCGTGGGTGGCGCCGTACGATCCCATCGCGCTGAATCCGCCCGCCCGGCTTCAGGGTCCCTCGCTCCAGCACTGGCTGGGGACCGATCAGTACGGCCGCGACACGCTGTCGCGCATCGTGTTCGGCGGGCGCGCGTCGCTGTCCGTCGCGTTCGCCGCCACCGGCTTCGCGCTGCTGGTCGGCGGCAGCCTGGGCGCGCTGGCGGGGTTCTACCGCGGCGTGACGGACGCCCTGATCATGCGCGTCACCGACGTGTTGCTGTCGTTCCCGGCGATCCTTCTGGCGATCGCGCTGCTGGCGTTCCTGGGTAGCGGGTTCGTGAACCTGGTCCTCGCGATCGGGGTGGTGTACGTCGGTCCGTTCGCGCGCGTCGCCCGGGCGGCGGTGATGACGGTTCGCGAGGAGCAGTTCGTCGAGGCGTCCCGGGCGCTGGGCAGCCGCGACATGCGGGTCCTGCTGGGCGCCGTGCTGCCGGCCGCGGCCGCGCCGATGCTGGTCGAGACGACCCTTCGCCTGGCGTACGCCATCCTGGCGGAGGCCTCCCTCTCGTTCCTCGGGCTGGGCACCCAGCCGCCCGCACCCAGCTGGGGGATGATGATCGCCGAGGGTCGGCGCTTCCTGGCCCTCGCCCCATGGGCGACGGTCGCTCCGGGTCTGGCGATCATGGCGGTCGTGCTGGGGTTCAACCTGCTGGGCGACGGGCTTCGCGACGCGCTGGACCCGCGGCTCCGCCGGCGCCGCTGACCGCGTTGGTCCGGCTCGCCTCGACTCCCCGTGACCGGCTCCGGCACCCTTCCGCTCGTCTCAGCGTATCCTCGACGCTCACGTCGCCCGTTTCCCGTTTCCGCTCTCACTCCCGGAGGTAGCTCATGATTCGTCGTCTCCTCGTTCTTCTCGCCGCCGCGGCGCTGGCCTCGCTGGCGCTCGCCCAGCCCACGATGGGCGGTGTCCTGCGGGTCGGCATGCAGACCGATCCGGTCGGGCTGGACCCGCACATCACGAACGCGACCTCGACCCGCAACATGCTCGAGAACGTGTACGACACGCTGGTGATGTTCGACTCCAGCCTGCAGATCGTGCCCGGCCTGGCCGAGTCGTGGACCGCGTCCGACGACGGCCTCACCTGGACGTTCACGCTGCGAGGCGGCGTGACGTTCCACGACGGCACCCCGCTGACCGCGTCGGACGTGGTCTTCTCGATCCAGCGCATCGGCGATCCCGCCATCGCCTCGCCGCGCGGCGACGACTTCGCGGTGGTCGAGGAGATCTCCGCGCCCGACGACCGCACCGTGGTGATGAACCTGTCCGAGCCGTTCTCGCCGCTGCTCTCGAAGCTCGCGGCCAGCCTGAACGTCGTCGTCAGCCAGGCCGCCGTCGAGCGCTACGGCGACCTGCAGGAGAACGTCATCGGCACCGGTCCGTTCCGGTTCGCCGAGTACCTGCCGCAGACCCGCATGATCCTCGAGCGGAACGACGACTTCTGGGGGACCGACGACGCCGGGAACGCGCTTCCTTACCTCGACGGAATCGAGTTCGTGTTCTACCCCGATCCCACGGCGCGCACGACCGCGATCGCGACCGGCAACGTCGACTTCATCGAGTACGTGCCCGCCGCGGACGTCGAGATCCTCACCGTCGATCCGAACGTCGCGGTCGTCGGCGGCCTGTCGGCGAACTTCCGCAGCATCTACTTCAACGTCGAGCGTGCGCCGTTCGACGACGTGAACGTGCGTCGCGCGATGTCGTACGCGATCGACGAGCAGGCGGTCGTCGACCTGGCGCTGTTCGGGACCGGCGGGGTGCCCGCGACCGGCACCACCATCCCGTCGTCGAACTACTACGGCGTGAGCGACAGCCCCTACGTCGGTCGTGACGTCGAGGCCGCCGCCGCGGCCCTGGCCGCCTCCGGCTACCCCGACGGCTTCGAGTACGACCTGTACGTGACCAGCACGTACGACTTCCTGCGGACGCCGGCCGAGGTCATCCAGGCCAACCTGGCCGACATCGGCATCACCACGAACATCGTCTCCGAGGACTGGAGCATCTACCTGCCCAAGGCGCTCGACGGCGAGTTCCAGGCCACCCTGCTGGGCGAGTCGGGGCAGAGCGATCCGGACGACTTCCTGTTCAACGTGTTCTACACCGACAACGGCGGCAACCTCGGGAACTATTCCAACCCCGAGCTCGACGCCCTGCTCGAACAGGGTCGGCAGGTGTCCGAGCAGGAGGAGCGCCGCGAGATCTACGCCCGTGCGCAGGAGATCATCCTGGACGAGGCGCCGCACGTGTTCCTGTTCCACTCCTCGCAGTTCGAGGCGCTCAGGCAGGACGTGCGAGGCTTCGAGCACTTCCCGAACACCAGCTATCTCGGCCTGAGGACCACCTGGCTGGACCGCTGAGCGGCGCTTCTCGACCTGCTCGCGATCGAACGTGACCACCGGCCCCGCTTCATGAGCGGGGCCGGTGGTCGTCGTGGCGTGCTCGCTGGTGGCGGGTCGTCGGGACCGGTCAGCGGGGCTGGTTGAGGCGCAGGTACCAGCGTCGGTAGTCGTCGTAGGCGCCCGGATCGTCCGCGCGGATCTCGTCCATCGTCTTGGGCGCGCCGACGATGGCGGGGTCGCCCGGCTGCCAGTCGGCCGGCGTGCTCATTCCTTCGGCGTCGCTGAAGCGGAGCGCGTCGAGGAAGCGGAGCACCTCGGGGATGCTGCGTCCGACGCTGAGCGGGTAGTAGAGCATGCCGCGCAGGACGCCTTCGGGGTCGATCAGGAACACCGCCCGCACGGCGGCGGTCTCGGACGCGCCGGGGTGGATCATCCCGAACGTCCCGGCCACCTTCATGTCCAGGTCGGCGATGACGGGGAACGGCACGGGGACGCCCGCCATCTCTTCGAGGTCTCGGAGCCAGGCGAGGTGGGCGTGGACCGAGTCGATCGACAGGCCGATCAGCTGGGCGTCGCGCTGCTCGAAGGCGTCGGCATGCTGCGCGAACGCCAGGAACTCCGTCGAGCACACGGGCGTGAAGTCGGCCGGGTGGCTGAACAGCACGACCCACTTGCCGCGGTAATCGCTGAGCGAGATCACGCCCTGCGTGGTGGTCGCGGTGAACTCCGGCGCGGGCTCGTTCAGCTGTGGAAGGGAGGGGGCTTTCTGGCTTTCCGGGATGTCGGACACGGCTTGCCTCCTTGGAAGTGGCGCGTCGAACGCCGCTTGAATACCCCCCAAGGGTATAGCTGCACGATCGATAGGTCAAGAGATCGGAACGATTCCGAGTTGTGCACGGAGTCCGTCCGGATCGCCGCGGATGCCCGTGCGGACGCCGCTGCCAACGCGCGGCGTCTGCCTTCGAGCCGGTCGACGCCCCTCTTCAGCTCACGCTTCGGACGGTTGGCCGGCGGTTCGATCTCCGCCCGGAACGCGCGTGAGAAGCTCGCTGAGCGCGCGGTCCCACGCGCCCAGACGGTGCCGGGACGCTGCGTCGTGCGCTCGGCGGGCGTGATGATCGGCTCGAAGCGCGTCGCCCGCCGCCCTGTAGAGCGATTCGGCGGCCCGGCGGGCGGCCAGCTCGTCGACCGCGACGCCGTGCTCCCGGGCGTCGAGCAGGGCCTCGTGAACCTGGGCCAGGCACCACTCGGCAGACACCCCCGCGCGTCTTGCCGCGCACGCCCCGAGTGCACGGTGCGGGGTGCTGGCGAACGGCAGGCCCATGGCGCGGAGCCAGCCGTGCGAGCGATCGACCGCGACCGCGAAGTGCTCGGCGGCGGACGCGTCGTCGGCGGCGGTCACCGCGATGTACCCGAGCGCACCGTGGCGGACGCTGTCGATCCAGGCGATGTCGGGGCGTCGGCGCCCGTGTTCCCGTGCGAACGTCGCGAGCTGACCGGACGCCGCGCGGGGGGCGTGGCAGGCCAGAATCTGCGCCCTCACGGACGCCAGCATCGTCGCTGCGTCGCGTCGGGACACCGGCGAAGCGCCCTCGTCGACGTCGCTCGCCTGGGCGAGAAGCGCGCGGGCAGCGCGGGCGTACCGCTCGGCGTCGGCGAGGTCGCCGGTGAAGAGTCCGGGCATCGTGCAGACGTCGCCCAGGTACAGGGCGAGCTCGATCCGGTTCAGGTAGCTGCCACCCGCCCGAGCGAGCAGGCCTTGGACGCTGCGGGCGCGGACGCCGAACGTCCCGGCGTGGTGCCAGAGGTGCAGCATCGCCCGGATCAGCTCGGGCAGAGCGGGCACGTCGCGGTGGTCGAGCCCCAGCTCGGCGGCGCGCGCGATCAGCGCGGTCGCCCGCTCGGCCAGGTCGGCGCGTTCGCGAATGGGGAGGGTCGGGGCGAACGCGAGCGCCAGCGGACCGGCGTAGATGTGCCAGTCGCTCGCGGCGCCCATGTGACGGGTGAGCTCGGCGGCGAGCCGCTCGGCGATCCGTTCGATCCGGTCCACGCGGTGCGCCAGATCGTGGTGCACTCGAAGTTGCTCGGCATGCCCAGGGGCGATCCGTTCGACCTCTGTGATCAACCGCTCGGCGATGCGGGCGGAGACGTGTTGTTGACGTCCGCGTCGCCAGTTGCGGGCGCTGGCGACGGACACCCCGAAGCGGGCGGCGACCGCTCGGTCGCCTGCCCTCAGCCCGTGGCCCGGCTCCAGATCCCCGCGTTCTTCGAGCACGCGGACCAACACGGCGTAGCTCCGTTGGGCCAGGGTGGCGTCTTCCACGCCGCACCGTAGCAGACTTACCCCGGCCGCTTACCCCATGAACGTCGCGTGCTAGCGTCGATGCGTAAGCCACATGTTCGGGAGTCCGCTCCGGCCGCGACAGGCCGGACCGCGAAGCGACGGTCGCTGCGCGGAGGCCCGCCATGGCTTCAGGGAGGTCTCGCATGACACGGATACGCACCCTCGTCCTCGCCCTTGCCACGTTGGCGCTCGCCGCTGGCGCATCGGCTCAGACGGAGGTCTCCGTCTGGTTCCACAGCGGCAAGGGACCCGAGCGCGAAGCCCTGAACGCGCAAGTCGACGCGTTCAACGCCATGCAGGATACGTACGTCGTCGCTGCCGAACAGCTCCCCGAAGGCACCTACAACGACCAGGTTCAGGCCGCCGCACTGTCGAACGACCTGCCCTGTCTCCTCGACTTCGACGGTCCGTTCATCTACAACTACGCATGGAGCGGTTTCCTGCAGCCGATCGATCGCTACGTGAGCGCGGAGATGCGCGCCGACATCCTGCCCAGCATCCTGGCCCAAGGCACCTACGACGGCGACCTCTACAGCCTGGGGACGTTCGACAGTGGCCTGGGTCTGTACGGCAATCGAGCGTACCTCGAGGCGGCGGGCGTGCGCATCCCCACGTCGGTCGAGGACGCCTGGACGCTCGAAGAGTTCGAAGAGGCGCTGGCCGCACTGACCGCCCTTCCCGAGGTCGAGTACGCACTGGACCTCAAGTTCAACTACGGTCAAGGCGAGTGGTTCACGTACGGCTTCGCGCCCATTCTCTGGAGCGCCGGGGCCGGTCTGGTCGATCGCGACACCTACCTGAACGCCGATCCGCTGCGCAGCGACGACGCCGTCACCGCCATGGAGCATTTCCAGAGCTGGTTCGAGAACGGCTGGACCACGAACGCCCCCGCGGGCGACGTCGACTTCCATGAGCGCAAGATCGCGGCGCTCTCCTGGGTCGGCCATTGGCAGTACAACCCGCACGTCGAGGCGCTGGGTGACGACTTGGTGCTGATGCCGCTCCCCGACTTCGGCGAGGGCTCGGAGACCGGGATGGGATCGTGGAACTGGGGCATCACCCGTAGCTGCGGCGAGCCCGACGGAGCCTGGGCGTTCCTCGAGTTCCTGATGCAGCCCGAGGAGATCCTGCGGATGACGAACGCGAACGGCGCCGTCCCGGCACGCTTCTCGGCGATCGCGGCGTCGGATCTGTACGGCGAGGACGGTCCGCTGGAGCTGTTCGTCGAGCAACTCGAGATCGCCGCCGTGCCGCGGCCGCAGACCCCGGCCTACCCGGTGATCACAGATGCATTCGCCGAGGCGGTCGCCAACATCGCGGGCGGCGCCGACGTCGCGGACGAGTTGAACCGCGCCGCCGACCGCATCGAGCAGGACATCGAGGACAACCGGGGCTACCCGACCGAGTGACCCGACCCTCGTCTCGACGGGGCCCGCTCGCAGTCGCGGGTGGGCCCCGCTCGTCCGGGCCCCGCGGCGCCCGTCAGGAGGACGCACCGTGACCACCCGATCCACCGCCTCCGGACGCGTGGGTGCGCTCAGGCGCAACGAGGTCCGTGCCGCCTGGGGCTTCTCGCTCCCCGCGCTGCTTCTGCTGACGGCGTTCCTCATCGTGCCGTTCGTGCTCGCGTTCGTGCTGGCGTTCACCGACCAGCGCCTGATCCCCAACCCGAGGCTGCCGACCGAGTTCGTGGGGCTGCGAAACTTCCGGCGCATCCTCGAGGACCCGACGTTCCAGCGGGCGTTGCTGAACAACTTCGCGTTCGCGGCGTTCGTGGTGCCGATCCAGTCGACGCTGGCGCTGGCGATGGCGATGCTCGTGAACATGAAGATTCGCGGCTCGCTAGTGTTCCGCACGATCTATTTTTCGCCCGTCGTGACCACCATGGTGGTGGTCTCGGCGATCTGGTTTCTGCTGTACAACCCCGACGAGGGGTTCATCAACGCTTTCCTGAGCGCGATATCGTTCGGGACGATCCCCGTCATCGAATGGCTGCAGGATCCCCGGACGGCGCTCCTGGCGATCGGTATCCTGTCGGTCTGGCAGGGGGTCGGCTTCCAGATGGTGATCTTCCTGGCTGGGTTGCAGGAGATTCCCGAGCAACTCTACGAGGCGGCCCGGATCGACGGCGCCAGCCGCCGTCAGTCGTTCTGGCACATCACGCTGCCCAGCCTTCGCAACACCACCATCTTCGTGGTCATCTCGACGACCATCCTGGCGTTCCGCCTCTACGACCAGGTCAAGATCATGACGCAAGGTGGGCCGCAGGACGCCACCCAGACGGTCGTCTATCAGATCGAACGGGTCGGCTTCTCCCAACTGCGGGTCGGCTACGCATCGGCGCTGACGGTGGTGTTCTTCCTGATCGTCCTGGCCATCGCGCTGCTCCAGCGACGCTTCCTCCGCGAGGAGAGGACGGTGCGCGAATGAAGCGAGGCACGCGTCGGGCCCTGCTACTCGACTACCTGCTGATGATCGCGCTGGCGGCGTTCTTCCTATTCCCGGTGGTGATCATGCTGGTCGCCAGCTTCAAGCCGGACGACACGCTGATCATGCGCCACATGAGCTCACCCCTGGCGTTCGTCCCGACCGAGGTGTCGCTCGGCAACTACCTCGACGTGTTCGACAACGTCGCCTTCGGCACCGCGATGCGCAACTCGGTCGTGATCGTCGGGTCGATCGTCTCCGTCGGCTTGTTCGTCAACAGCCTGATCGCCTACGGTCTGGCGCGCTTCCGCTTCCGCGGGCGCGCTTTCCTGGTCGGGCTGGTGATCGCCCTGATCATCATCCCGTTCGAGTCGATCGCCGTGCCGCTGCTGTTGATCGTCAACCGCTTCGGTTGGCTCGACACCCTCTACGTCCAGGTGATCCCGTTCGTCGCAGACGCGTTCTCGATCTTCCTCTTCTACCAGTTCTTCATCCAGATTCCGAGCGACCTCGAAGAGGCCGCGATCGTCGACGGCGCCAGCCGCCTACGAATCTACTGGTCGATCGTCCTGCCGCTGTCGCGACCGATCATCGCGACCGTGACGATCCTGCTGTTCCTGCGCCACTGGGGTCAGCTCCTCTGGCCGGTCATGGTGGCTCGAAGCGA
>Ga0102938_10002416_pt1 | contig 14116 bp, 14 predicted proteins | sample SalPonR2_B_D2_MG_FD_84516 | JGI IMG/M metagenome (GOLD analysis project Ga0102938, IMG submission 84516) | Salt pond soil microbial communities from South San Francisco under conditions of wetland restoration - Salt Pond MetaG R2_B_D2_MG | ecosystem: Environmental > Aquatic > Marine >...
AAGCTCCTGCCACGAATTCCAAAATGCGTCCAATGCCGAATTTAGCCCCGTGTCGCTGGGCTCAAGCAATATCATCTCCACCTGTTCCAAAGCGGCGCCGCTGGCTTTGTATCTTCCGTCCATGGCGTTTTCGAGGCGTATCTGTGCGTCAAGGAAGTCGTCCCTCGTGCGCGTTATGGACCCTACCTCTACCCCTGTACCGAACTGTCCGATCCCTGCGTAGGTAAAGGGCTGGGTCGTCTCAAGATTGACCCTTTGCCTCGAGAAGCCTTCGGTGTTTGCATTTGCGATGTTGTGGCTTGCCGAATTAACGGCATTCTGCTGGGCCTGCATACCCAGTTTTGCTATATTGAACGTTTGAAATATGCCTGACATTTCTTTCCCCCTAAACCGACCTGTCGATGGATGCCATTACTCCTTGCACGCTTTCCACGGCTCCATTTTGCCCATAGGTAATCCCACTCTTTCTTACTGTTCTCTGCAATATGTCCATAAGCTTCTGAGAATACGCAGCCGACTGGCGCGTAAGCATCATGTTGGTCTCTTGCAGCTCCTTTATTTCATTAATCAAAACGGATATGCCCTTGCCCCTTTCGATGAGTTTTCCGCCGTTTTTTTTATCAAGCCGACCGGCAATCTCACCGATGGAATGCTTTCCCCATTGTTCTTTTCTAAAGACTTCCGTGGCTTCCAATTCATCCTGGAGGCTTTCCTTTATCGCTACAATCTCCATGAGCCTTTTCCCGTCTTCTCTTATGAGGACTTCCTTTTCCTCCCTAAGCAAGGCCGCAAGCCGCCTGAGCAATCCCTCCTGCCTCTTTAACAAACTATCCACGGCCTATTTACCGCTTCCAATCTGCCCTCTGATTTCAGACAGTATGCGGTTGGCCAATTCCTTCGAGGAAACCTTGTAGGTTCCGGATGCAAGGTTTGTTTTTATTGCCTCGACCTTGTCCAAATTAGAAGACTCCATTGTCTTGACAACTTCTGCGTACTCCTTTATTTTTTTTGAAGCATCGGACAATTCAATCGTGTCTTTTCCATCAGGCCTTATTCCCGACTTGCCGACACTCTTGCATTTTTCAAGTTTCTGCACAAGCTGTGCATATCCAATTCTATCAATTTTCATGTCATCCCACCTTTTATGCTCTCTTGTTTCTTCCTTTGTTTTCTTATCGGCATTCAGCTGCCGTCAGTTTACATCTAAAACAGGCTTTTTTGCTAACCCAGTTTTCTGGCCCTGTCCTCAGCGCTTAATATGTCCGTAATCCTTATTCCGAATTTCTCGTCCACGACTACCACCTCTCCAAGGGCCGTTCGCTTGCCGTTGACAAATATTTCGAGAGGTTCTTCCACAAGCTTATTCAATTCCACTATGCTTCCGGGCTCAAGGGCCAGTATGTCCTTTATGCTCATTTTCGTCCTTCCCAAAACTACGCTGAGTTCGAGGGGTACGTCAAGAATCAATTCAATATTTCTCGGAGCTCTTTGCCTCGGCTGTTTTTTTAGCTCTGCAAAAACGGGCTCCTGTATTTTGACATTGCTTTCCTTATATTCCATTTTTGAATCAGTGTATTCCGTCATGGGCTCTCCATTCACTTTATGCTCTTGCACATAAGGCTTTTCAGATTTTTCCGTTTCGGATTCGATTTCACCTATGCCATGGAGCGCAGTTTCAGCTATTTCCTTGACCGCATCCAATGTATACAATTGCATCATTTCACCGTCAATCAAATCTTCAACAATCAATCGGGATGATATTCTTACCATAGTCGTGTCATTTGAAACACCGAGTATGGAAATCTCCTCACCGTTCTTCCAAATCTGCGTCATCGGAGGATCGATCTCAACAGCTCTTGAAAGTAGTTTTGCAATGGATGTCGATGCCGTACCTACCATCTGGTTCATGGCTTCTGATACAGCGCTGAATTCGATTTCCGACAATTCCTCTCTTTGGTCGCCTCCGTCGCCTCCCATCATGAGATTGGCTATTATGGAAGCATCGGCTATTTCCATCACAAGCATGTTGTTTCCTTTTAAACCCTTTTTAAATGGAACATGCAGCGAAACGTAGGAACTCTCAATCCCTGCTGTCAATTCGCCAAGGCTTATCGCCGAAATTTCAGATACTTTTATTTGAACATTCCTGCCTGTCAAATTGGACAATGCGGCGGCAGAAGCGGACATCGTCATATTTCCAACCTCTTCCATGATGTCTTTTTCTTCAGAGCCAATATCAGATTCTTCCGTTTCATTCAGTTCGTCAACTTCCTTGTTCTTTTTAAGTAACGAATCGATTTCTTCCTGAGATAAAAAATTGTCTCCCATCTATTCCACATCCTTTCCCGCATAATCTACAACCTGAACGGCCAGCTTGTCTTTGTAAATTCCCGGCTGTACATACAAATGTTCGTAATCTTCAACGTAGATTTTCATGGGCTCCCCCGCCATTATGTCCAACTGAAGCACATCTCCACATCCAAGTTCCATGAAATCCCCAACTGTTATTTCTGTTTTGCCCAATACGACTCTCATATCGACCTTGCTCTTGTTTATTGTTTGTTCTATATCAGAACGGTAACGAAATTGATTTGTCATTTTTCCCGCGATGTTATAGTGGTTTGAGTGGAGCTTGTCAATGTGGCCGCCAAAAGCGATGTATGGAATGCACAAACTCATTACGCTCTGTTCCTCATTTATTTTAACATTTAAGGTAATAATGGCCATAGCCTCCTCGTAGGGGAAAATGTGGTTCAACTGAGGATTTACAACTATTCCTTCGACAACGGGGTCCAAGTCCAATATATCTTTCCATGCATCCTTGTTCTTGTCTATTATTGAAGTCATTACATCCTTCAGTATGCTTATTTCTATTTCGGTAAATCCTCGCAGCTCGATATCGTTGTGGAGAGTTCCACCAAACAGAAGGTCAACTACCTGAAAACCGAACCGTGGGCTTACTTCGAGAAGCATAAAGCCCTTGAGGGGCTCCATGCTGAATATAGCCATCAGAGTCGGATTCGGAATTGAACGAATGAATTCTCCGTAGCTTATCTGTTCAACGGATATCACCGAAATATCCACATCCGTCCTAAGAGAATTAGAAAGAGTATTTGTGATGGTTCTTGTGTAATTGTCATAAATTGATTTTATGGCAATTACATGGTCTTTCGAAAACTTGTTGGGTCTTCTGAAATCATATTTCCTTGCACGCCTTTTTTCCTCCGATTTCAACAACTCGTCCGCTTCTACCTCCCCGTCCGATATTGCAGTTATCAAGGAATCTATTTCCTGTTGTGATAATGTCTTTTCCATAGGAACACCTCGTTTTGGGTTTATTTCAAGGCCTTGTTGATGGCTTCGACAACCCGTTCTCCGTTAAACGGCTTGACTATAAAATCTTCCGCTCCCGACTTTATGGCCTCTATGACCATCGAATGCTGTCCCATTGCACTGCACATAACGACCTTAGCATTGGGGTTAATCGTCTTTATGCCCTTAAGGGCTTCAATCCCGTTCATTTCGGGCATTGTAATATCCATCGTCACTATTTCGGGTCTCAGTTCCTTGTAGGCCTCGATAGCCTTGATTCCGTTTTCGGCTTCTCCTGCGACGGTATATCCGTTTTTTTCCAGTATGTCCTTTATCATCATTCTCATAAACACTGCATCGTCCACTATCAATACACCCTTTGCCATCTGCAATCCTCCTGGAAATTCGTTTCCTGTTCTATATGTTTTTTCTGACCGGATTTTTCAATGGCCAAACCCATTGCTATTACCATCGGCAATTCCGTCCATTTTTTTAATAACTTAATCATCTTTTTTTTAGCTATATGCATGTTTTTTTGATTTTAATCCATTCTAAAGAAATTTTGTCAGCAGTTTTGGTTTTTTCATCGAATCCGCCTGTCGATCCCGGATAAAAAAAGAAGCCTCGGATTTCGAGGACGCTTTTTTTGTGCCTTTACAATAGCTCGTAACTGCTTCCTATCACCGGGAGGTTCAACGTGCTTAAAACCCGCTCAAGCAAAACTCCCTCGCGTTTGGGATACTCGAATCCATAGCTCGCACGTATCGCGGTTGTTATGAACTGCACCGCCCTTTCCATTGCAACGGGCAGGCTGTCTCCCTGAAGGAGGCTTCCCACCACTATGCTAGCAAAAGCGTCTCCTGTTCCGGGAAAATGCGCCGGTATGTACCTGCAGCTTACTTTCCAGTACTTGTCGTGCCTCTTGTCGTATGCTATGACGCTTGTATTCTTGTCCCCGACCGGATTAGGGACACTTGTCAGTATTACTGTTCTCGGTCCCATTTGGGAAAGGCGCTTGAGCCAGCACTTGACACCCGCCCCGTCTATCGACTCGTCGTATTCTTCCCCAAGCAGATATGCCGCTTCGGTGAAGTTTGGCGTTATTATGTCGGCCTTTCCCACAAGATTGCGCATGTTGACAACCATTTCATTGCTCATAGTTGCATAAAGTTCTCCGTTGTCACCCATTACGGGATCGACCAGTACTAGATTTTCGCTGTTTCCGAAAAAATCAATGAAGTCGGAAACTATCGCAATCTGCTTTGGCGAACCAAGGAAACCGCTGTATATTGCATCGAATTCAATTTCGAGTTTTTTCCAGTGGTTTACATACGCTTCAAGCTGGTCTGTAAGGTCGACAAACGTGTAGTCCTTAAAATCCCCGGTGTGGCTGGAGAGAACAGCCGTAGGAACCGGGCATACTTGTATTCCCATTGTCGAGAGTATGGGTATTATGGCCGTAAGGGATGCCCTGCCGAAACCCGACAGGTCATGAATTGCAGCCACCTTTTGAACAGGAATTTTCATTGGCCCCTCCCCTTTCATTTCATTCTGTATGTTACATATCCTTTGTATTCCAGCTTGTCTATTGTTTCATCCGCACCCAGGCGGCCGAGAACTTCTTCCGGGTTTCCACCGCGGCTTTTTATGAAGCTCGATATCTCATGCTGGTTCATGGGGTGCCTTCCTATTATGCTTATCACAGCCTTAAAATCGTCCTTGATTCCACTTGAGAACTCGCTTTCGGTAAGATGGTTTATCGAATAGCCATTCAGCCCTCTTGCGAATTTTTCAATCACATCATCGTCGGGAGTCTCTACGTATGATTCCGCGGGCGGCCTGACAGGAGCATTTATGAAAACTTTTTCGTATTTGATTTCGCCAAGCATTCTCCTGAATGCCTCAAGAGCTTTTTGTGAATCGTTCATTCCCTTGACGAGCATTATTTCAATCCAAAGCTGTCCCCTATACTGACTTGAAAACTTTTTCAACCCATCTAAAACTTCATCGAATCTTATTGTACCATAAGGCCTGTTTATGGACTTGAAAGATCTTTCGTCATATGCGTCGAGCGAAGGCAATACGATATGGGCCTCGCAAAGATCCTCCCTCACGGATTTTTCGTACAGGAGTGCGCCGTTTGTTATTACGGCAACCGGTTTGTCTGTAATTGCCTTTATGCCTCTTATGAGGTCCCCAAGGCCTTCAAAAAGCGTCGGCTCTCCGTCTCCCACAAGCGTGACGACATCGTATTCCTTTACGTCCCTAAGATACATTTCGAGTTCTGAAAGCATATTTCCCACTTCAAAGAAAGGCTTCCTTTTGTTGCTCATGTGTCTTGTCCGCCCCAATTGGCAATAAACACAAGAATAGTTGCATGTATCGGCTGGAATCGGTTCGATTCCCACCGAAAGTCCCATTCTCCTTGAAGGCACCGGCCCGTATACGTAATTATAATGCACTCTTACCATCCCCTTTTAAAGTTTTATCAATTCATAATCCGAACTCCCCAAACCTATTTCCTCTCCATAGCTTATCTGAAGCTCCCCGTATGTCCCATTTCTCATTGCCTTGAAATGGTCATCATGGCATTTACATTCGCTATCTACACATGTTCTGTCGTGGAGCATTGAATTCCTGAGCGCCGGTTCGCCATTCACAAGGTCAAGGCTCGCCTTGTCTATTGCGACCGGATCTGTCGATGCCAATATTCCAATGTCGGGAACTATCGGCGCATCGCTCCAAGGCACACAATCGCAATCCGGAGTTATGTCCATGAGGAAATTGAAGTAAAGGGTTTTTCCTTTCTTGTCTTTTACGGCCGCATATGCGTATTCAGTCATCTTTTCAATGAAATCCCTTGCCTCGCTGCCCCATTGGTCGAGCTTTATAGCCTGCACGGGACAAACAGTAAGGCATTCCCCGCAGCCTATGCAGCTGCCTTCGTGTATCAATGCCTTTCCGTCGTTCATCTTTATGGCTCCCTCAGGGCATACATTCGCGCAAGCTTTGCAGCCTATGCATTTGTCGCCATCCACCTTCGGGCGTGTCGAATGCTGGTCTCTTTTTCCTATTGCCGGGGCGCATCCCATTGCTATGTTTTTTATGCTTCCTCCAAATCCAGCCATTTCATGTCCTTTGAAATGGGATACCACTACCATGGCGTCAGCATTTACTATATCTGAAGCTATTCTTGCGATGCTGAAATGCTTCAAGCCCAAGTCTTCAATTTCGAAACTGCCGCTTTTAAGGCCGTCGGCAATGATAATCGGAGCTCCTGCAACATGCGGAGTAAAACCGTGTTCGTATGCCGTGTTCAAATGATCTACAGAATTCTTGCGGCTTCCGCTGTAGAGAGTGTTCGTATCCGTAAGGAATGGATTGCCTCCGGCTTCCTTTATCTTGTCGACTATAGGACGGATAAAAATGGGCCTTATGAATCCGTCCCCTCCGCTTTCTCCGAAATGCAGCTTGACTGCCGTCAAATCCCCATTTGAAATAACACTTGATGTCTCAACAGCGTCGAAAAGACGCATTATCTTGTTTCGCTTGTTCTCTTTTTTTCTTCTCGACCTGAAATCCATAAAATATACATTGCTCTTCATTTCCATTCCTCTCTTTCCATATATTCTCTCAATTCAAGACTTTTTTCCGCCAAAATGTACGGATCAACATAGACACCCATCAGCTGTGTCTCAAAATGCAGATGGGATCCGGTTGAAAAGCCTGTGCTTCCCATTGTCCCTATTTGCTGTCCCCTGTTTACGAAATCGCCTTTTTCCACCGACATGGTTTCAAGGTGTACATAAGTTGTGAGCAGACCGCGCCCATGGTCTATCACTATTGTGTTTCCGGTGAGGCTCTGGATTTCGGAGAGCACAACCTTTCCAGCATTTGCAGCCTTTATTGGCGTTCCAAGCTTATTTGCCAAGTCAATTCCTGAATGTATGTATCCGTATCCTCCGTTTAATGTCCTTCTTGCGCCGAATGGAGTAGAAAGCCTTCCCTCAACCGGCATCAAGAATTGCTCATCCCAGTATATTTCATCCGATCTGACCGACTTGGCAAGTGTCATTCTGAGCTTTTCGCCACCTTTTGACAAGGCTTCAATACGTCTTTCAAGAAGGCTTTGGGATATTCGAAGCTCCTGACTTGAAAAATTTCTGTCCGAAAAGCCTATGTCAAGCTTCTTTCTGAATATGTTTCGTCCATCCCTCTTGACGTTTACAATGAATGTGCCTTTTTTACCCGAATTGAGGGTATCGACGGCAAAAATCCTGTTCCATACGTCCTCATCCTCCGTCATTCGGAAAAACGTCTGCATATGAACCATGTCTGTTTCTATCCGTATCTGGTCGCCTTTTTCAAGATTTTTCATTTCGAGCGAAAATACCCATCCCGGAACTGTTCCGGACATCGATATCCCGGCTTCCGGCAAAAAAACTTTTTCTTCGATTTCCGCCTCTTCCAGTTTTCCTGCCGTGCAGGCGGCAAGTATCATCGCAGCCATTATCAATGCCACTATTTTAAACTTCTTCATTCCTTCACCCATTACCCTTTTTATTAAATTATATCACAGAAAAACGAAAGGGTTTGCGATTTAATATCCGCAAACCCTTATGGTATCTTGCTTTTTTATGATTGTTTTAATTTCGAAAACAGAATAGCTATTTCATCATCTGTGCCTGAAGCACTGTAAGAGCAACTGTTCCCACTATATCCTCGGCAGAACATCCTCTTGAAAGGTCATTGACCGGCATTGCCAAACCCTGGGTTACAGGTCCGTAGGCATTTGCTTTAGCCAATCTCTGCACAAGCTTGTATCCGATGTTTCCTGCATCAAGGTCGGGGAATATTATTACATTTGCCTTGCCTGCAACATCGCTGTCCGGAGCCTTTTTCTTTCCTATTGCCGGTACGATTGATGCGTCGAATTGAAGTTCGCAGTCTAATTTAAGGTCCGGAGCCATTTCCTTTGCAAGCCTTCCGCCTTCGATTACCTTGTCTACATCTGGATGATTCGCGCTGCCCTTTGTCGAGAATGAAAGCATGCTCACTACAGGCTCAACACCGGTGAGTGCTTCAAAGGTTGCGGCTGAACTTATTGCGATGTTGGCAAGCTGCTCTGAATCGGGATTCGGATTTAGTGCAGTATCTGCAAATATGAAGATTCCGTCCGATCCGAACTCGCAATTCGGAACTTCCATAAGAAATGCCGCTGAAACAAGTTTTGTTCCCGGAGCAGTCTTTATGACCTGGAGAGCCGCCCTCATTACATCAGCTGTTGCGTTTACCGCTCCCCCAACCATTCCGTCAGCATGGCCAAGTTTGACAAGCATGCATCCGAAGTAAAGAGGATTGGCAAGAACTTCTTTTGCCTTCTCAGGAGTCATTCCCTTTTTCTTTCTCATCTCGACAAAAGCGTCTATGAATTCACCCATTTTTTCGAAATTTGCCGGATCAATGAATTCAGCTTTTGACAAGTCATATCCTTCCGCTTTCGACAATATCTCTTCTTTATTTCCCACAAGAACTATTTCAGCCATTCCGTCTGCCAGAATCATGTCGGCAGCTGCAATTGTCCTCATATCTTCCGTTTCAGGAAGTACAATCTTCTTGATGTCTTTTTTCGCCTGAATCTTGATTTTTTCCAAAAGTTCATATGTAAATTCCCCCTTGTTTTGTTTTTTCAAGTCTTATTATATGTTAATTCTTTATCTGTTTCAATGATTGCAGCCGTTTTTGCATAATGTATACAGAAATACTTGATTGGATTCCATTCGATAGTTTTTACCGAAAATAATAAGAAAGAACCGCCCACTAAATTGAGGCGGTTCTTTGATGCATGCTGTGAAACAGTTGTCGGCAGATAGTGATCAGTTGGCAGCAGGCAGTTGGCAGAAAGTGCAAAAGCCTTAAGACCCAAAATGCCTCAAAAAGCTGTCAGTAGTCAGCGGGCAGGAAAAACCTGACACCTGACATCTGAAATCTGATATCTGCTCTTTCCACTTTTTTTGCCCTTCCCTCGACTTGTTCGCTTGCTGTGCCCTTCGCCTATTTTTCAATAAGCCCTATCTTTCGGCAAAACCTGTAATCCACGAACTTGCTTCGTTTCAACCAGCGTGGATTTCTTACGGTTTCGCCTCATACATGGCTTTGATACCCACAGGGCACGCGAAATAGCGGCTCGGACAACGCTCCACAATCAAGCGGGAAAGCCCACTGATTTTGTCTTTTGCTTTTGCTCTTCCTGACATCTAACAACTGACAACTGATATCTGTACTTTACGCTTTTCCTTTCCACTTTCCTCTTTCCACTTTCTACTTGCTACGTTCCACTGTACTTTACTCTTTCCTCTTTCTACTTTCTACTTTCTTCTGTACTTTACGCTGCAAACTGCATACTGCTTTTCCTGACACCTGACATCTGATATCCGACATCTGCTTTAAAAAAATGGAGCAAAAAATGTCTGTCCCTTTTTAGTTTTTGTTTTTACGCTTTTTCTGCCAGCTGCCCACTGCCTGCTGCATGCTTTTTATTCTTTGGTCTTTGTTCTTCCTTTCCACTTTCTACTTTCTACTTTCCACTGTACTTTACTCTTTCCACTTTCCACTTTCCTCTTTCCACTTACTACTGTATTTCTCTGCCCACTGCCTGCTGCACGCTTTCTTTTCTACTTTCTACTGCTCTTGTCTTTTGCTTTTGCTCTTACTGACATCTGACAACTGATATCTGCTCTTTCTACTTCACTACAAGAATCGGTATTTTAACATGATACACGACTTTGTTTGTTATGCTTCCAAGTCTCAGCCGTTTCCCCGCATTCATCCCATGAGAAGTCATTATAATCAGTTTGAAATCATCTCTTTCCGAAATTTCGAGTATTTTTTCGGCTATGTCGTTTGATTTTTCAGTTCTCAATATTACGGGTATTCCTCTTCTTTTGAAGAACTCCTCTGCACGCCTTAGGATTTCATCGGCAGGCTTGTCTCCGTCATACATTTTTTTTTGAACATTGAGGACGGTTATCTCCGATTGGTATTTTTCGTAAAATCGGTCCGCATACTCGAAAGACTTCATGGAATGCTCGGATTGATCAATCGGAATAAGTATCTTATTCATTAAATCCACCCCTTCCATTCTTTTTACTGTTTATACCCCAAAGATTCACTTTCTACCAGCTTCCGCCACCACCGCCGCCGGCTCCTCCTCCCGAGAATCCTCCTCCTCCGGAAAAACCTCCTCCTGAGGATTTTGTGGAAATCATGTTTGCCGAAGCCGTATTAAGATTCCTGTTCATCGCTCCTATAAACACCATTGTTCTGAAGCTCCCTCCCGGATAGCCGTAATACCATGACGGAGGTTCAGTCAGAATGCCGTCAAACTTTTTCGCCCATTTTTTTGTAGATCCCAAGACAACCGCGTACGATAAGACATCGTAAAAATAAGCCGGATTTTCGTCAAACAGCATCTCAAGCTTGGGTTTCTCCGCAGTTTCAATGAATTGCTTGAGCCCAAGTATCTTTTCCATTACTTTTTTTCCATATTCCGTTTTCTGCCTCATTGCGGCTCCCAACACATAAATTCCTGTCGACGCTGCGACTCCCAAAATAAATGGAATCATCGTTGAATTGACCCCGTAAGCCTTTACGATTGTATAGAGCGCAAAGCCTACAATGAGTCCCAATGCAAAAATCACAAGCAAAAACAAGAATCTTAAAACAATTGATCCCTTGCTGATCACATAACGCTTTTTAAAGCCTTCTATGAAAAGTGCAACGGGTATGAATATTGCAAATGCCGGAACGAGCGACGAAAGAAGTATTGTCGGATTCATTCCGAAAACGGAATTGAGGTATCTTGCAACCATAAGATAAAGGGGCAGAAATGCCAGAGCCTTGAAAAGCCTCCCAAGATTCTTGCTTTTCTTCGTATACAATGGTTTTTCTGCATGTTTCGTCAATCCGTCTGCGATTTCACTCTTTACTGCACTTATTGTATCTGCAAACTGATATTTCAAATCCTCTGTCTCGACCTTCCCGTCTTTTCCATGCTCATCGAAAAGGCTGGCGAACATTATTTTTTCAAACTGCTTGAAACTGTCGTCGGCGTCTTTCAATTTGTGGAAACGCACGTTATGCTTGTCTATTTCCTCAATAGCCATGTAACCCTTTGCGGCCCAATAAATCAAAAGCGCCGTCACGTCCTTGTTGTCCATAGTGGAATCAATGATGTATCCCACTTCCGCCGGAGTCATTTCATCGGGCGGATAGAATTCGGGAGCAACAAACATTTTTTCATCGCGCCCATATTTTCTCCATGTCAAGAATCCGGCTGCAAGCAAAAGTACTCCCAATAATACATATGCATAATCAAAGAAAAAATCAGTCAATTTCGACATGAAACTCTCTTTGAAATATCCGTCCTCGAGTTCTATGCGAATTGTGACGCTTTCCCCGGGCAAAAGCATTTTAAGTGTTTTTCCACTCACACCGCTCGACCCGACATTGAAATCGACACCTTCGGAACTTTCGCTTCCATATGGGCCTGAGTAAACAGAAACATCGCCAGAGTCAAACGGCTTTGGCATGTCGACGGAAAAGCTGACATTGTCTATCGAAACCGGCCATTCATTTCCAATGAGGTTGAAGTAGAATTCATCATATTCCTCGCTCCTGTCGGGAGGAAGTTCGTAACGATAGGAAATTGCGTAAGTTTGATTGCCGCTTACATATTCATCCTCGCTGCCGATTCTTATAACAAGATTTTGAGAATCGGTCGAAGTCTTTATGTCCCATCCAGCAACCCCTATTTGCTTTATATTTGCCCTGCGTCCGTCATACGAAAGCGGAATCGTCCTGTAAATTCCATGCCTCGGCTCGGAAAACTCCACCTTTATCATTTCAACAACTTCGTAGGCGTTGTCTTCCCCTACAGAAACTTTCACATCATAATCCCTTATTTCAAATGCCTCCGCTCCATGACTCTGAAGCGGAATGAGCGCAAGCGAAATTATGAAAAAGGCAAGAATCCATTTTTCAACTCTAAAACTGCACCTTGACATTTTCACGTTCCTCCTCAGCAGCTGCAAACATGGCTTCATCATGAAAACCCATTATCGACGCCACAAGAACTGCCGGAAACTTCTGGATGGAAGTGTTGTATGTTCTTACGACAGCATTGTAGTATTTTCTTGCGTTAAGTATGTCTTCCTCCACTTTCGTCAAATCGCCCTGAAGCGCAAGGAAGTTTTGGTTGGCTTTGAGGTCGGGATAAGCTTCGGAAAGGGCAAACAGATTTTTGAGCGCGCCGCTTATCATGTTTTCGGCCTGACTCTTTTCCTCGACCGTTGAGGCCGACATTGCCCTGCTCCTTGCTTCAATAACACCTTCAAGAGTCTCCCTTTCGTGGGATGCGTAGCCTTTGACCGTTTCCACCAAATTTGGAATCAAATCGTGCCGTTTGAGCAAATATGCATCCATAGTGCTGAATGCTTCTCTCACCCTGTTTCTAAGGGATACCAGATTATTGTAAAGAAGAACTCCTCCCAACAAGACTATCGCAAGAACCGCTAAAAAAGCTATCATTCCAATCACTCCCTATGTTTTTTTATTTGTTGTGTTTTGCCTGGTTTCTATTCGATACCCCCGCCTTTTTGAATTATTCATCCAATGTGTTCAAGCCTTGGCCAAAAGGGGTATCTATATTCTATTCAATGAAAGATACGCCTATCCTTCAACTGAATTGTTAATTTTTTGTGATTCTTGCTTTTTTTAAAACCTGTGTTATACTTTCCAATTGTATTTGAACTACCCCCGCCTACGCTACGCTTAGAGGTGGGAGTGTTCTTGCCGGAATTTTGATAAAACGAAAGGAAGTGCTTACGTGATAAAACACATATGCGAGGAATCGTCCAGATGCCTCCAGTGCAAGAAACCCTTCTGCCAGGACGGATGCCCTGTAGGAACCCCCATACGCGAGATGATCCGTTTGGTTCAGGAAAACAAAATAAACGAAGCGGGCGAGATGCTCTTTGAAAACAACCCGCTTTCTGTAATATGCGGCATTGTATGTCCACACGAATCATTCTGCGAGGGTCACTGCATACTTGACCGAAAGGGAAATCCTATCCATATAGGAACGATAGAAAACTATGTTTCCGACTATTATCTGGACAAAGTTGAATCAAAAGTTTCAGTTGACCCAAATAAAAAGGTCTCAATTATCGGCTCAGGGCCTGCAGGCCTTACTGCGGCAATACTTTTGGCGAGAGAAGGCTTTTCTGTGACCGTTTTCGAATCCCATGAAAAAATCGGAGGAGTGCTTCGCTACGGAATACCCGAATTCCGTTTGCCAAAAAGCCTTCTCGACAGATACTCTAAACTGCTGGAAAAATTAAAGGTCAAGGTGCGGCCCAACACCGTAATAGGTCAAGTCCTGACTTTGGATGATCTTTTCCGAGACGGATACAAGGCGGTTTTTGTAGCTACGGGTACTTGGAAGCCCAGAAAATTGAACATTCCGGGCGAAAGCCTCGGTCAAGTATTTTACGCAATAGACTATCTCAAAAGCCCCGAAACCCATAGCACAGGTGAAATTGTCGCTGTAATCGGAGGAGGAAACGTGGCACTCGATTCTGCCCGAACAGCCATCAGAAGAGGGGCAAAAAGGGTTGTTGTTTTCTACAGAAAGCGTGAAAGCGACATGCCTTCAAGCAGCTATGAAATAAAGTATGCCAGACTCGATGGAGTGCAGTTCGAATTCAACAAAATTCCGACTGCAATAACAGACGAAGGACTCATG
>Ga0102938_10002420_pt1 | contig 14100 bp, 10 predicted proteins | sample SalPonR2_B_D2_MG_FD_84516 | JGI IMG/M metagenome (GOLD analysis project Ga0102938, IMG submission 84516) | Salt pond soil microbial communities from South San Francisco under conditions of wetland restoration - Salt Pond MetaG R2_B_D2_MG | ecosystem: Environmental > Aquatic > Marine >...
CGAGGCACGCCACGAGGCCATCGAGCGGTTGCTGCTCGACGGCGACCCGCCGGGGTTGCGCGAGGTGCTGCGAGGGATCGGCGACCTGGAGCGCATGCTCGCCCGTGTCGCACTGCGCTCGGCGCGGCCGCGCGACCTGGCGGGCTTGCGCGAGGGCCTGGCCCGCCTGCCGGCATTGCGCACGGCCCTCGCCGGAACTCATGCCCCGCGGCTGGGCACGCTCGCGGCGGAATGCGGCGAGCACGACGATACGCATGAGCTGCTGGAGCGCGCCGTCATCGACAACCCGCCTGTGCTGATCCGCGACGGCGGCGTCATCGCCGCGGGCTGGGACGCCCAACTCGACGAACTGCGCGCCCTGTCCACGGAGGCCGACGGCTTCCTCGCCGACCTGGAGACGCGCGAACGCGAACGCACCGGCCTGGCCTCGCTCAAGGTCGGCTACAACCGCGTGCACGGCTATTACATCGAAATCGGCCGCGCGCAGGCGAAAAACGCGCCGGCGGATTACACCCGTCGCCAGACGCTGAAGGCGGCCGAACGCTTCATCACGCCGGAGCTGAAAGAGTTCGAAGACAAGGTGCTGTCCGCCCGCGAGCGCGCCCTCGCCCGGGAGAAGGCGCTTTACGACGCACTCGTCGAGACCTTGGTGGAGAGACTCGGGCCGCTGCAGATGATGGCCCTCGCGGTCGCCGAGCTCGACGTGCTGGCGAACCTCGCCGAGCGTGCCGCGGCGCTGGATCTCAGCCGCCCCCGGCTGCTCGACCAGCCGCGGCTGGAGATCCGCGGCGGGCGTCACCTGGTGGTGGAACGGGTCTCCAGTGAACCCTTCATCCCGAACGACCTGGCACTCGACGGGCAGCGCCGCATGCTGGTCATCACAGGACCCAACATGGGCGGCAAGTCCACCTACATGCGCCAGGCGGCGCTGATCGTGATCCTGGCCTGCGCAGGCAGCTTCGTGCCAGCCGCAGCGGCCGAACTGGGGCCCGTCGACCGGATCTTCACCCGCGTCGGGGCCTCGGACGACCTCGCCGGCGGGCGGTCCACGTTCATGGTGGAGATGACCGAGGCGGCCAATATCCTGAATAACGCGACGAACCAGAGCCTCGTGCTGATGGACGAGATCGGGCGCGGCACGAGCACCTTCGACGGCCTGTCGCTGGCCTGGGCCTGCGCGCATCACATCGGCGCCGAAGTGGGCGCGTTCACGCTGTTCGCGACCCATTACTTCGAGCTGACCGCACTGGCCAGGGAGTTGCCGGCCTGCGCGAACGTGCACCTCGACGCGACCGAGCACGCCGGCAAGCTGGTGTTCCTGCACAGCGTGCGCGAAGGCCCCGCCAATCAGAGCTACGGCCTGCAGGTGGCGGCGCTGGCCGGGGTGCCGCCCGACGTCATCCGGCGCGCGCGCGACTACCTGCGCGAACTGGAACAGGACCGCGCGGCAGCCAGCGGGCCCCAGGCCGAGCTGCCCCTGTTCGATCCCGCACCCGCCGACGCCATCGCCGAAGAGCGCGCCGACGCCCTCCGCGCCCGTCTCGCGTCCATTGATCCCGACACCCTGACGCCCAGGGAGGCGCAGGCACTCCTCTACGAACTGAAGGCGCTTACAAAGTCATGACCCTGCTGATCGTTTTCTTCTGCCTGGCGATCGTCGTGTCGTTCGCCTGCTCGATGTGGGAATCGGTGTTGCTCTCCATCACGCCGAGCTACGTGACACACGCCAACGCCGAAGGCACCGCCACAGGGCGCCTGCTGATGGAGTTCAAGCAGGACATCGACCGGCCCCTGTCGGCGATTCTCACGCTCAACACCATCGCCCACACGGTCGGCGCCATCGGCGTCGGGGCCCAGGCCAGTCGGATCTGGAGCAGCGAAGGCTTCGACGTCTTCGGTGTCGTCATCGGCTTCGAAGCCATCGTCGCCGCCGTAACGACGCTGGCGATCCTGGTGCTCTCGGAGATCATCCCGAAGACCATGGGTGCCAACAATTGGGAGCGCCTCGCGCCGTTCACGGTCGCAAGTCTCAAGATCCTGATCTTCGTGCTCTGGCCGCTGGTGTGGATGAGCCAGGTAATCACCCGTCACCTGAAGAAAGACAAGTCGCTGCCGGTCTTCAGCCATGCCGAGTTTCTCGCGATGACGGAGATGGGCCGGGCCGAGGGGCAGCTGGACGAGCGCGAGGCCGCGGTGATCAACAACCTGCTCAGCCTCAACCGGCTGCGGGTGCACGACGTGATGACGCCGCGGCCAGTCGTGGTGGCCGGCGACCAGGCCGACACGGTGGAGGAATTCCTGGCGGAGCATCCCGAGCTGCCGTTTTCTCGCATCCCCGTGTACGACGGCGAAATCGACAAGGTCACCGGCATCGTGTTCAAGGACGATCTGCTGGCCGCCCTGGGCACGGGTGACGGACATCGCACGCTCGCGGAACTGGAACGCGAAGCCCTGTTCGTGCCCGAGAGCCTTTCCCTGGCTACGGTGCTGCCGCAGTTGCTGGAGCGCCGCCAGCAACTCGCCGTCGTCGTGGACGAGTACGGCGTCACCGCGGGGGTGCTCACCGTGGAGGACCTGCTCGAGACCCTGCTCGGCATCGAGATCCTCGACGAGAAGGACGCGGTGGCCGACCTGCAGCGCCTCGCGCGGGAGCGCTGGGAGAAACGCCACCGGCAGCTGAGCGGCGGATCCTGAAGCGGGTCGCTGCCCGGCAACCGCCGGGTTCCGGGGGCGCCGCTCCAAGGCAGGCGCCGGATTCCGGATGCGCTGCTCAGCAGCTGGCGGCGAAGCGGCCGATGAGCTCGATCGCGGCGCGGTTGGTCGGCGAAGTCGCCCGTTCCAGGGCCGCCGCCAGCGGCAGCCACTCGTAACGCACATGCTCGGTAGCGTCGAGCGTGATCTCGACCCGCTCGGACAACCGCAGGGCGAAGGCATGCTCCAGGTTCTCGGTGACACCGGGTGCAAACCGCTCGCGCCAGGCCGGCGCGATCTTGAAGCGCTCGTTGACGCCCAGGTCGAGCAGGCCGTGCGCGCTCAGGCCGGTTTCCTCGTGCAACTCGCGCACCGCGGCTTCCCACGGCTGCTCATCCGTCTCGAGACTGCCCGTCACTGACTGCCACCAGCCGGCCGGGTTATGCCGCTCCAGCAAGAGCACTTCAAGGTCCGCGGTGTAGACCACCACCAGCACGGATTCGGGTCGCTTGTGCGCCGCGCCTGAAGGCCGGGATCCGTTTTCCGTCATGCCTGGGAACCGCCGGACCGGGCGCCGCGCCGGTCCTACTCGGCCACCGGCTTGCGCACCCGGATGGACAGCTCGCGCAGCTGCTTGTCCGGCACTTCGCTGGGCGCATCGGTCAGCGGACAGCTGGCCGTCTGGGTCTTCGGGAAGGCGATGACTTCGCGGATGCTGGACGCGCCGGCCATCAGCATCACCATGCGGTCGATGCCGAAGGCGATGCCACCGTGCGGCGGGCAGCCGTACTTCAACGCTTCCAGCAGGAAGCCGAACTTCGCGCGCGCCTCATCTTCCTCGATGCCGAGCAGCTGGAACACGGCCTGCTGCATGGCGCGGTCATGGATACGAATCGAACCCCCGCCGATCTCGGAGCCGTTGAGGACCATGTCGTAGGCGCGCGACAGGGCGTTGCCCGGGTCCGCCGCGAGCGCCGCGTAATCGTCCACGGCGGGCGCGGTGAAGGGGTGATGCAGGGCGAACCAGCGCTTCTCGCCCTCGTCCCACTCGAACATGGGGAAATCGACCACCCACAGCGGACGCCAGCCGGGCTCGAGGAGCCCCAGGTCGGCGCCGAGCTTGTCGCGCAATGCGCCCAGCGCATCGTTGACGACTTTCGCCTTGTCGGCGCCGAAGAACACGAGGTCGCCCGCCTCTGCAGCGGTGCGAGACAGGATCCCGGCGATGGCCTCGTCGGGCAGGAACTTCAGGATCGGCGACTGCAGGCCGTCGCGTCCCGCCGCCGGGTCGTTGACCTTCACGTAGGCGAGGCCGCGCGCGCCGTAGCGCGCCACGAAAGCCGTGTAGTCGTCGATCTCCTTGCGCGACAGGCGTCCCCCGCGGGGTACGCGCAGCGCCGCCACGCGGCCCTTCGGATCGGCCGCGGGACCGGCAAAGACCTTGAACTCGACGCTCGCGACCAGGTCGGCGATCTCCACCAGCTCCAGCGGGTTGCGCAGGTCCGGCCGATCCGTGCCGAAACGCTCCACGGCTTCGGCCCACGCCATCCGCGGAAAAGACTCCGGCAGCGCCACGTCCAGCACGTCGCGGAACAACTCCCGCACCATCGATTCCATCAGTCCGGTGATCGCCGCCTCGTCCATGAACGAGGTCTCGACGTCGAGCTGGGTGAATTCCGGCTGGCGATCGGCGCGCAGGTCCTCGTCGCGGAAACAGCGCGCAATCTGGTAATAGCGATCGAGCCCGGACATCATCAGCAGCTGCTTGAACAGCTGCGGCGACTGCGGCAAGGCGTAGAACTTGCCTGCGAAGTTGCGCGCAGGCACGAGGTAGTCGCGCGCACCCTCCGGCGTGGCCTTGGTCAGGATGGGCGTCTCGACATCGACGAAGCCTTGCCCATCGAGGAAGGTGCGCAACGCCCGCGTAACACGGTGCCGGAGGCGCAGATTGTCGAGCATCTCGGGCCGGCGCAGGTCGAGGTAGCGATAGCGCAGGCGCAGGTCTTCGCCGGCGGGCTCGTCGTGGTGAAACGGCGGCGTCTCGCTGCGGTTGAGCACCGTCAGCCGACGCGCCACCAGCTCCACCTGGCCGGAAGCCAGCGACGGGTTCACCGTACCCTCCGGCCGCGCGCGAATCTCGCCGTGGACCTGCAGGACGAACTCCGAGCGGGCGCTCTCCGCGAGGGCGAAAGTCGCCGCGTCGTCCGGGTTGAACACGACCTGCAACAGGCCCTCGCGGTCCCGCAGGTCGATGAAAATCACGCCGCCATGATCGCGCCGCCGATGGACCCAGCCCACCACGGTGGCTTCCCGGCCGATCAGCGACTCGTTGACTTCGCCGCAGTAGTGGCTACGCATGAGATTCGGTTCCTCGAGGGCTGCGCCCGCCGCCGCTGCGGGAAGACGCTGAAGGGAGCGGGATGTTAAAGACCCTCCCGGGGCGGCGCAAGACTGGCCTTGGCGGCGTCCGGACTGGTCCAGCGCGGCACCGCCACGCCGAGCGAGATGATCATGCGCAGGCCCTCGTCGACCCGCATGTCCAGCGGCACGAGCTCCTTGGACGGGACGAACAGGAGGTAGCCGGAGGTGGGGTTCGGCGTGGTCGGCAGGAACACGCACACCACGTCCTCCTCGGTGCGGGCCTGGACTTCGCCGACCGCGTCGGACGTCTGGAAGCACATGCTCCACACGCCCTCGCGCGGAAACTCCACCAACAGCACGCGCTTGAAGGCCGTGCTGCGATCCGCGAATACCGTCTCGACCACCTGCTTGGCACCGGAGTAGATGCCGTTGATCAGCGGGATGCGATTGACGATCCGGTCGCCGAGATCCACCAGGCGGCGCCCGGCAAAATTCGCTGCGAACAAGCCGGTGACGAGCAGGATGCCCACCGCCAGTAACAGACCGAGGCCGGGAATGCTGAAGCCGAGCAGCGCCTCGGGGCGCCACGGCGCCGGCAACAGCAACAGCAGCTGGTCAACGAAACGGATCAGAAAGCGCACCACGAGGAACGTGACAAGCAGGGGGATCCACAGGATCAGCCCCGTGACGAGATACTTCCGGAACGTCTTAAGCAACGCCGCCTGCCTTGCCGACACTTCCCCTGGAGTTTTCTCCAGCGGGTTTCTTCACTGCGGCCGCGGGGGGATCGGCCTTGCCGGCGCCCTTGCCGCCGTCTTTGCCGCCATCTTTGCCGCCGCTCTTCTCACTGCTCTTTCCGGCCTCCGGGCTGCCGCTCTTCTGCTCGCCCTTGGCGGCAGGCTTCGCTTCTGCGCCCTTGCCCTCCGCGGCGGCGCCCCCGTCGCCCTTGCTGTCCGATTCGGCGATGTTGCGTCGCTTGTCGTTCTTGAAGTCGGTCTCGTACCAGCCGCCGCCCTTGAGGCGAAAACTGGGCGCGGACATCTGGCGTTTCAGCTGCGGCGCGCCGCAGGCGGGACAGTCCACCAGCGGGGCGTCCGCCAGCCTCTGCAGGGCGTCTAGCTGATGGCCGCACGCAGCACAGGCGTATTCATAGATCGGCATGGTCTGGATCCTCGTCGCCGGGCCACCGCGGCCCGCGTCGATGCTTCATGGGGCTGACGCCGCAAAAATCAAGAGTATACGGTCGCGCTCGCGTTTTGGCTCGACGCGGCGATCAGCCCGGGCGCTTGTCAGCCCGCGACGCCGAACTCCAGGCCGTCCGGGCCGGCATCCACGCGCACCGTCACCCCGGGGACGAACTCGCCGCGCAGGATGCGCTGCGCAAGCGGGTTCTCGACCTGCTGCTGGATGGCGCGCTTCAGAGGCCGTGCGCCGTACACCGGATCGAAGCCGGCCTCGGCGAGCCGGTCCACCGCCGCGTCGGTCAACTCCAGGCGCATGTCCCGCTCGGCAAGGCGCCGGTGCAGGTGCGCCAGCTGGATATCGACGATCACGCGGATCTGCTCGCGGCCCAGGGCATGGAACACCACCACGTCGTCGACGCGGTTGATGAACTCGGGACGGAAGTGCTGCGCCACGACTTCCATCACCGCGTCTTTCATGCGGTCGTAGTCGGCGCCCGGGCCGAGCTCCTGGATGCGCTGCGAACCGAGGTTCGAGGTCATGACGATAACCGCGTTCTTGAAATCCACCGTGCGGCCGTGACCGTCGGTGAGGCGGCCGTCGTCCAGGATCTGCAGCAACACGTTGAACGTGTCCGGATGCGCCTTCTCGACCTCGTCGAGCAGGATCACCGAGTAGGGCCGGCGCCGCACGGCTTCGGTCAGGTAACCGCCCTCCTCGTAGCCCACGTAGCCCGGCGGCGCGCCGATCAGCCGCGCCACGGAGTGCTTCTCCATGAACTCCGACATGTCGATGCGCACCATCGCGTCCTCGGTGTCGAACATGAACTCGGCCAGCGCCTTGCACAGCTCGGTCTTGCCGACGCCGGTCGGCCCCAGAAACAGGAAAGAGCCGATCGGGCGGTTCGGGTCCGAGAGCCCGGCGCGCGAGCGGCGAATGGCGTTGGACACCGCGAGCAGCGCCTCGGCCTGGCCGACGACGCGCTTCTCCAGCGCCTCCTCCATGCGCAGCAGCTTGTCGCGCTCGCTTTCGAGCATGCGCGACACCGGGATGCCCGTCCACTTCGACACCACCTCGGCGACTTCCTCGTCCGTGACGCGGTTGCGCAGCAGGCGCGTTTCGCGCGGCGCCTGCTCGCCCGCGGCCGCCAGCCGCTTCTCGAGTTCCGGGATGCGCCCGTACTGCAGCTCCGACATGCGGCCCAGGTCCCCGGCGCGTCGGGCGGTCTCGAGCTCGACCCGCGCGCGTTCCAGCTCTTCCTTGATCTGCGAGGCGCCCTGCACCTCGGCCTTCTCCGCCTTCCAGATCTCCTCGAGATCCGAGTACTGCCGCTCCAGCGACTCGAGCTCGGTCTCGAGTGTCTGCAGGCGCTTCTTCGAGGCCTCGTCGGATTCCTTCTTCAGCGCCTCGCGCTCGATCTTGAGCTGGATCACGCGTCGCTCGAGACGGTCGAGTTCCTCCGGCTTGGAATCGATCTCCATGCGGATGCGGGAGGCCGCCTCGTCAACCAGGTCGATGGCCTTGTCCGGCAGCTGGCGATCGCTGATGTAGCGATGCGAGAGGGTCGCGGCCGCGACGATCGCCGGATCGGTGATCTCCACGCCGTGATGCACTTCGTAGCGCTCTTTCAGGCCGCGCAGGATGGCGATGGTTTCCTCGACGCTCGGCTCGCCGATCAACACTTTCTGGAAGCGCCGCTCCAGCGCCGCGTCCTTCTCGATGTACTTGCGGTACTCGTCGAGGGTGGTCGCGCCGACGCAGTGCAGCTCACCGCGCGCCAGCGCCGGCTTCAGCATATTGCCCGCGTCCAGCGAACCCTCGGCCTTGCCCGCGCCGACCACGGTGTGCAGCTCGTCGATGAAAAGGATGACGCGGCCTTCCTGGCGCGCCAGGTCGTTGAGCACCGCCTTGAGACGCTCCTCGAACTCGCCGCGGAACTTCGCCCCGGCGATCAGCGAACCCATGTCGAGCGACAGGATGCGCTTGTCTTTCAGGCCTTCCGGCACCTCGCCGTCGATGATGCGCTGCGCCAGGCCCTCGGCGATGGCCGTCTTGCCTACGCCGGGCTCGCCGATCAGCACCGGGTTGTTCTTGGTGCGCCGCTGCAGCACCTGGACGGTGCGGCGGATCTCGTCGTCGCGGCCGATGACCGGATCGAGCTTGCCCTGTTCGGCCCTCTCGGTCAGGTCGATGGTGTACTTCTCCAGCGCCTGGCGGGTCTCCTCGGCAGACGGGTCGTCCACCTGCTTGCCGCCGCGGATGTCCTGGATCGCCTGCTCGAGCGCACCTTTCACCGCGCCCGAGTCGCGCAGCGCCTGGCCCAGCGGCCCCTTGTCGTCGAGCGCCGCGAGCGCGAACAGCTCGCTGGACACGTACTGGTCGCCGCGCTGCTGCGCCTCCTTGTCGGTGACGTTCAACAGCCGGTCGAGGTCGCGCGACAGGTGCACCTCGCCGGGGGTCCCCTGGACGGTGGGCAGGCGATCGAGCGCCTCGCCCAGCCGCGAGCGCAGCCGATCCACGTTGACCCCGGCCTTGTCGAGCAGGTGGCGCAGGCCGCCACCCTGCTGATCGAGCAGCGCAACCATCAGGTGCACCGGCTCGATGTACTGGTGGTCCCGCCCGACCGCCAGCGACTGGGCGTCGGCGAGGGCCATCTGGAATTTACTGGTCAGCTTGTCCATGCGCATGGCGATCGTCCCGGAAAGATTCGGCTCACCCTTAAGTGGGGTGCCGAACAGCGGTTTTCAACCGCGCCGGAGGCACCGCGCGGGCGCAGCGCGACGAGCAGTTCAACTGCGCCAGAGGAGCGTCGCCATGCGCCCGGTCGGGTGTTGCGCACCGTCGCGGCGGTGGGAAAAGAACCGCCCCGCATCGCTGTGCGTGCACCAGTGACCGCCATACACGCCGCCCAGGCCGAGCGCCTCGAGGCGGCGGCGCGCAAGGCCCACCAGGTCGCACTGCCAATGCCCCGGACGCCCGGGCGCGAAGCCGCCCTCCGCCCCGGGATCCGCGGCCAGGCAGGCCGCGCGCATCTCTGGACCCACCTCGTAGGCCGCCGCGCCGATGCCCGGGCCGATCCAGGCCAGCAGCTCGCCGGGCGGCGTGGCCATCGCGGCGCAGGCGGCTTCGAGCACTCCCCCGGCGAGACCGCGCCAGCCGGCGTGCGCCACGCCGATCCGCGTCCCGTCTGCCCGGCACAACAGCACCGGCAGGCAATCCGCGGTCAGCACGGCCAGCACCCGCTCCGGCCGGGACGTCACGGCCGCGTCGGCGACGCGCGCGGCGGGGAGGGTCTCGGCATCGAGCTGCAGGACCGCTCGGCCATGCACCTGCTCCAGCCAGGCGGGCTCGGCGGGCAGCCCGAGGGCCAGCGCCAGGAGACGGCGATTTTCCGCCACCCGCGCCTCGTCGTCGCCGACGTGCGTGCCCAGGTTGAGGGCCTGCCACGGCGGCGGGCTGACCCCGCCGATGCGCAGCGTGCTGGCCGCATGGACGCCGTCGGGCGCCGGCCAGTCCGGGACGATCCAGGCCGGGCTCATGCCTCGAGGTCCGCCCGCAGCGCCTCGAGCAGGGCCGCGAAATCGGCCGGCAGCGGCGCCTCGAACGCCACCGTCTCGCCGTGACCGGGGTGCACCAGTTCGAGCCGCGCCGCATGCAGTGCCTGGCGACGGAAACCCCGCAGGGCCTCGATCAGCGGAGCGCTCGCGCCCTTGGGCACCGCCAGGCGCCCGCCGTACACGGGGTCGCCGACGATCGGGTTGCGAATGGAGGCCAGGTGCACGCGGATCTGGTGGGTGCGGCCGGTTTCCAGCTTGCACAGGACATGCGTGTGGCCGCGGAAGCGCGCCAGGACGCGATAGTGCGTCACGGCTTCGCGTCCGCCTTCGCGAATCGCCATGCGCACACGATCCACCGGGTGCCGCCCGATCGGCGCATCCACGGTGCCCCCACCGGTCATCACGCCGACCGTCACCGCCTGGTATTCGCGGCGCACGCTGCGCTCCTCCAGCTGGCGCACCAGGGCGGCGTGCGCCGCCGGGGTGCAGGCCACCACCATGGCGCCGGTGGTGTCCTTGTCCAGCCGGTGGACGATCCCTGCACGCGGCAGCGCCCTGAGATCGGGCCGATGGTGCAGCAGCGCGTTGACGAGGGTGCCGGCCGGGTTCCCGGCGCCCGGATGGACCACCAGCCCGGCGGGCTTGTCGAGCACCAGGATCTCTTCGTCCTCATGGAGGATCGCGAGCTGCATCGGCTCGGCGGCGGCATCGGTCTCGTCCTCGAGCACGGCGTTCAGCACCACCTCCTCGCCGCCGTCGACCTTGTCGCGGGGGCGCAGCCGGCGTCCATCGATGCGCACGTGCCCCGCGCGGATCCAGGCCTGCAGGCGACTGCGAGAGTAGTCCGGGAACAGCATGGCGAGCGCCTGGTCGAGCCGCTGGCCGGCCGATTCCGCGGGCACGACGGCCCGGTGCTCGACGGTGTGCATCAAGAGATTCCCCGCGTGTGAGTCGAAGCCTGCAGTGTAAGCGTTATAATCGCCTGCCGCGTGCTCGCCGGCCGACGGCCTCTCGCCTCATGGAAGCCCCCGATGATCCAACGTATCGCCAGCCTGTTGCTCGTTCTCGCCCTCGCCGCAAGCGTCGGCTGCGCCTCCTCGCGCGACGGCGACGAAATGGACCCCGACACGAACGCGAAGCGGCTGTTCAGCGACGCCGAGCGGGCGATGCGCTCGGGCAACTACATGGGCGCCATCGGGGCGCTGGAAAACCTGACGGCGATCTACCCGTTCAGCGAGGAGGCACGCCAGGCCCAGTTGAACCTGATCTACGCCTACTGGCAGAACGACCAGATGGACGCGGCGATCACCGCAGCCGACCGGTTCATACTCGAGAACCCGACCCATCCGCGGGTGGATTACGCGCTGTACATGAAAGGGGTCGCACGCTTTCCCGGCGATGCAGGGCCGCTGGAGCGGCTGTTCCGGGTCGACATGGACAAGCGGCCGCCGGGCGAAATGCAGAACGCCTTCAACGTGTTCGCGCAGCTCATCCAGCAGCATCCCGACAGCGAGTACGTGGCGGACGCGCGCCAGCGCATGATCTATCTCCGCAACCGGATGGCGGCTCACGAGATCAGTGTCGCCGAGTTCTACATGGCGCGTTCGGCCTACGTGGCCGCGATCAACCGGGCGCGCAACGTGGTGCAGAGCTTCCAGGGGACGCCGTCCGTGATCCCGGCGCTGGAAATCATGGCCGCGGGCTACGATGCCCTCGGGCTGCCGGAACTGGCGGCCGACGCGCGCCAGGTGATCGCCGCCAACCGCTGAGCGCGCCGCGGCTTGGCACGCCGTTGCTGGGCCTCGTGCGCCGCGGCGGGCGGCGGCTTCAGCGCACCCCGGCGACCGGCCTCGTCAACGGGCCGCGAAACCCGAAGTGATCGGATAGCGCCAGTCGCGGCCGAAGGCACGCCTGCTGATGCGGATGCCCGGCGGCGCCTGGCGCCGCTTGTACTCGTTGCGCTTGACCATGCCGAGGATGCGCCCGACCACAACCCGGTCGAAGCCGCGCGCGACGATCTGGTCCACCGAGGCGTCGTCCTCGATGAACGCCTCGAGGATCGGATCCAGCACGTCGTAGGGCGGCAGGGCATCGGTGTCCTTCTGGTCCGGCCGCAATTCGGCCGAGGGCGGCCGCTCGATGACGCGGCGCGGAATCACTTCGACGTGGCGATTGCGGTACTCGGCCAGCCGGTAGACCAGCGTCTTGCTGCAATCCTTCAGGGGGGCGAAACCGCCCGCCATGTCGCCGTACAGCGTCGCGTAGCCGACCGCCATCTCGCTCTTGTTGCCAGTGGTCAGCAGCATGACGCCGAACTTGTTCGACAACGCCATGAGGATCATCCCCCGGCAGCGTGCCTGGATGTTTTCCTCGGTCACGTCCTCCGGCATGCCGGCGAACACCTCCGCGAGTGCCTCGCGGGCGCCGTCAAAAATCGGTTCGATGGACACCACGTCGTAACGCACGCCGAGCGTGCGCGCCTGGCGCTCGGCGTCGTCGCGGCTCATCTGCGAGGTGTAGCGCGACGGCATCATCACGGCACGCACCCGTTCGGGCCCCAGCGCGTCCACGGCGACCGCGAGCGTGAGCGCCGAGTCGATCCCCCCGGACAACCCGAGTACGACGCCGGGAAAGTTGTGCTTGTTGACGTAATCGGCCACGCCCAGCACCAGTGCGCGGTACACGCCTTCGACGAACTCCGGCGTGCGCGACACCTGCGCGGGGACCACCCGGCCGCCCTGCTCGATCTCGACGAGTTCCAGCGCCTCGGTGAAAAACGGCGCGCGATACACGAGCTCGCCCTCGCGGCTGAGCGCCATCGAGCCGCCGTCGAAAATCAGTTCGTCCTGCCCCCCGGCGATGTTCACGTAGAGGATCGGCAGGCCGGTCTCGGCCACGCGCGCCTCGAGCACGCCCTGGCGGCGCGCCAGCTTCCCCGTGTCGTAGGGCGAGCCGTTGATCGACAGGAGCACCTCGGCGCCCGCCGCCGCGGTCCGCCGTGCGACCTCGGGATCCCAAAGATCCTCGCAGATTGTGATGCCGAGACACACGCCCTTCACCTCGACCACGCAGGTCTCGGTGCCCGGCTCGAAATAGCGCTTCTCGTCGAACACCCCGTAGTTGGGCAGCACCTGCTTGCGATAGATCACCGGCGGGCCATCAGGGCGCAGCAGGATGGCGCTGTTGTGCAGCTTCTCGCCGTCGTACTCGGGGTAGCCGACCAGCACCGACATGCCGTCGAGATTGCGCGCCAGGCGGTCCAGCGCCTCCGCCACGTCGCGCGCAAAGCCGCGGTGGAACAGCAGGTCTTCCGGCGGATAGCCGCACAAGGCGAGTTCCGGGAACACCACCAGGTCTGCGCGCAGGGCGGCGTGGGCCCGCCTGCAGACCTCGAGCATCCGCGTGACGTTCGTTTCCACGTCGCCGACGACGGGATTGGTCTGGGCCAGGGCGATGCGCAACCGGTCGGTCATCCGTGGGGCGGGCACTGCCAGGCGGCGTGCCCCCTTCGTCAGTCCAGCCGCTCGAGGATGGCGCTGCCGAGCTCCGCCGGTGAACGCACGGTCTTCACGCCTGCGGCCTCGAGGGCGCGAAACTTCTCGTCCGCCGTGCCCTTGCCGCCGGAGACGATGGCGCCGGCATGGCCCATGCGCTTGCCGGGCGGCGCGGTGACGCCGGCGATGTAGGCGACCACGGGCTTGGACATGTGCTCCGCGATGAACTCGGCCGCGGCTTCCTCGTCGCTGCCGCCGATCTCGCCGACCATCAGCACGCCCTCGGTCTGCTCGTCCATTTCGAACTGGGCCAGGCAGTCGATGAAGTTCATCCCCCGCACCGGGTCGCCGCCGATCCCCACGCAGGTGGACTGGCCGAGGCCGTTTTTGGTCGTCTGGTAGACCGCCTCGTAGGTCAGGGTGCCGGAGCGCGACACGATGCCGACCTTGCCGGGCTGGTGGATGAAGCCGGGCATGATGCCGATTTTTGCCTCTCCGGGGGTGATGATGCCGGGGCAGTTCGGCCCGATCAGCCGGCAGCTGTAATCCTTCAGCGCCGCCTTGACCTTGACCATGTCCAGCACCGGAATGCCCTCGGTGATGCACACCACGAGGCCGACGCCGGCGTCGGCCGCCTCGAGAATGGCGTCGGCGGCGAAAGGCGCCGGCACATAGATCATGCTGACGTCCGCCCCGGTCTCCTTGACGGCGTCGTGCACGGTGTCGAACACCGGCAGGCCGAGGTGCGTCTCGCCGCCACGGCCGGGCGTCACGCCGCCGACCATCTGCGTGCCGTACTCGATGCACTGTTCGGA
>Ga0102938_10002422_pt1 | contig 14089 bp, 11 predicted proteins | sample SalPonR2_B_D2_MG_FD_84516 | JGI IMG/M metagenome (GOLD analysis project Ga0102938, IMG submission 84516) | Salt pond soil microbial communities from South San Francisco under conditions of wetland restoration - Salt Pond MetaG R2_B_D2_MG | ecosystem: Environmental > Aquatic > Marine >...
CACTGGTTCTGGCCAAATTTGTGGAATTAAGTCCCTATTCCGAGACAGTAACTTTCTGGTCGGCAGCAGCGCCCATTGTGTTTTTTGCTCTGGCGATTTCAACATATGTGATTCATGGCGTTCTGAAAGACACCGATAATCAGATGAAAAAACCCCATAAACTGGGGGAATTTACACTTCCTAATTGGGTGATTACCACATTTATGGTGGCTCTGATCATAGCTGAGATAGGAGGATTTTTAATTTTGTTTGTGGGATTCCTGAGCACGCTTTAGCCCACTTTTTTTGGTTCTTTGGTAGCGTGAATTTAACCGCCGTGCACCGTACAAGGTATCAACACATCCTTCCCAAACGGGAGGGAGATAATTAGAATCAACCTATACCAGTATAAGACCGGCTTTTTAGCTTTCCCTTCTTTGACTAGCAAATCAATAGTAATCTGCGCGCATCTCAATCGATATACCGTTAGGTCCCTGTAACTACGGCAGTTATTACCCGTAAGGCCCCGGGTAATTAACCATTCCCATCTCCTAAACAGGAAACGTATTGACTGACTTTAAAACTGCCCACTCTGAAAAATCCAACTCAGATATGACCGGAAGCATGTCTAACCAGCCTTATCAATTGACTATAAAAAAGGGCGTTCTTGCCATTATTATCATGTATGCATGCCAGTTACTTGCTGGAATCATCATCTCTTATGCTTTTAAACTCATTGGTGGTACAGACGGGATCGATATTCAAGTAATTGGGCTGACGTCTGTCCTGCTCAGTGGAACTATGGTTTTGCTATTGTTTTGGTGGGATATCCATAGATCCGGATCATCTTTTTATCCCCAGATTGGACTTCAACCCTCAATCATCAAAAATAGCAAAGCTGTTTCACTGGTTGTTGCAGTACTTGGAGCAACGCACGTTCTGGCATGGATCTACAGATCTGTGCTCTTACCGATGGTCGATAAAGGCGGGATCATTGGAGGCGGATCACAGATGTTTACGTACATACAGGGTACAGAATCAGTACTTGCTATGATCGGCTTCCTAACTTTGGCGCTCGTTATCGGTCCGGTGATGGAAGAAGTTGTATTCAGAGGATATTTTCAATCGTCATTGGCAAAACGGCTGCCGGCATGGGCGGCCATTAGTATTACTTCCCTGGTATTTATGGCCGGGCATAGTCCGATGGTATTATGGCCTATGTACTTCATGTTTAGTGTTGCCTGGGGATGGATCTATTTGCGTACAGGTTCTTTGAAAATGGCTATACTGATTCATATGCTGAGCAACTTGTTTTATACCGTTATTGGTTTTGCGGGATGGGAAATCCTTGCATAAAATAGCGTTCATAACCGTGTTTCAAGTAGACGTTATGAACATCGCCAAAATCGATGGAGGGTGGGTTGTTGCTAATCCGATGCAAGACTTCATCATAACTTACGTGCTTTATTATTTCTAATTGAAACGAATCCATCTATTTGAATTTGAAGACTTAACCTGGTTTCCCGGGTGGTTACGACGATGCATCACGCGATTAATTTTAGTGATGCATAACCTGTTGGGAACGAGTCACAAAATTACTGATTTGCTTGCCAGCGCATTAAAAAAATCTGAATCATCAACCATTTTGGATCTATGCTCAGGAAGCGGCGGTCCCATGCCTGACGTTCTGGAGATCCTGCGTGATAAGCATGACATGCCAAATATCAGTTTAGTCTTAACGGACCTCTATCCCGATTCTAAAACGGCAGAATTTTATAACAGCCAAGATGGAAATAACATCAACTATCTGACTAAACCCTTTGATGTTACCCACTTAGATGGCCAAATGGATGGACTCAGAACAATGATCGGAAGTTTTCATCATTTGAAGCCTCACGAAGCAAGAAAACTTTTAACCACTTTTCATGAAAGCGGTAAACCAATGTGCATCTTTGAAGTGAGCGATAATAGTACCCCCATCTGGCCCTGGTGGATAGCATTTCCCATTAACATTATTATGACTTTTTTTAACTCCCATGGTTCGGCCCATGACCTTGCAGCAACTTGTTTTTACGTATCTCATTCCAATTATTCCAATCTGTTTCGGATGGGATGGTACCGTTTCAAATGCAAGAACTTATACCCTCGATGATTTGGATGAGTTATTAAGTGGTATTCCGTCCGATGGTTACGAGTGGGAAAAGGGGGTAATTGAAGGAAAGACGAACCAGATTTATTTACTCGGCCATCCAAAGAAGTCAATTTCTGTTATGTGACGGCCACCCTGATTTAATCTTCTAATTCCTGCCCTTAGATAGAAAGCCCTATATAAACGCCAAATAAATCAGAGACATCCTGAACTGCATACGTGAGAGGCTAAAACTCTGAACAGTGCTGATCACTTTTTTTTGCATCTTAAACGTAAAAGAACAGTATAAAAGGTTATGCTCAAATTCGGGTCCATAAGAACTTACAACTGAATTCTCTGCCCTCAATGAAAAAAGGTCGCATTCATTCAGTTGATGCCCTGCGTGGTTTTGCGCTCGCCGGTATCGTCATCGTACACATGGTCGAAAATTATGTTGGAAGCCTGCCACCTGCTGATGCAATGGCTGCGGTCAACCAGGGGATCCCGGATAGTATTGTTGAAGGTTTTATATCCCTGTTTTTACGGGGAAAGTTCTTCGCGCTGTTTTCATTTCTGTTTGGCTTAAGTTTCTTTATACAAATGGATAAAGCCACTGAAAAAGGCAAGCGGTTTGAGGGTCGTTTCCTTTGGCGGTTGATTTTGCTGTTCGCTATAGGGGCGTTTCACCATCTCTTCTACAGGGGTGATATCTTGACGATTTATGCCCTGCTGGGCGTCCTGCTGATTCCATTTTACAGACTGGAGACAAAGTGGATCCTGGCCGTTACTGCACTGCTATTTTTAGGATTGGGACGTTACGTGGTCTTTGCCCTTTTTGGAGATCAACCTATATTCTCCGGTGTACCCTTTGATCCTGAAAACCCATACATCATCGCCTATTTTGAGATTATAAAAAACGGCAGTTTGCTGAAGGTATTTACCATAAACGCCACGGAAGGCAGCTTGATGAAGCTTGATTTTCAACTAGGCGTTTTTGGCAGAGGTTACCTGACATTTGCATTCTTTTTGCTCGGTCTGTATGCGGGTAAATTCAGGTTTTTTGAAAACTTCCGGGACAACAGAAAAAAAGTGCTCAAGGGTCTTTATTGGTTCATTGGTCTTTTTATTCTCTCGGTAGCGCTCACCATTCTCCTGTTCAGCTTTAGTGGTCAGGAAGGCGACTCTATTTCATTTGATAGCTGGATAGTTATGTTCGCGCTTACGGCATTTGACTTATCAAATCTCTTTATGACGTTTGTTCTGATTGCTGGCTTTTTGTTAATCTACATGAAGCCCAAAGGAGAATCTTTTTTAAACACATTTGCGCCGTATGGGCGGATGGCACTAACCAATTACGTTGCCCAAACCATCATTGGGACATTCATTCTGTACGGCTGGGGCCTCGGCTATTTAGGCGATCTGCGAAACATATATACCTTTTTAATGGGTATCGTAATCATTATGCTGCAAATGATAGTGAGCAGGTGGTGGCTTCAAGAATTTAAATATGGCCCACTGGAATGGGGCTGGAGAAGCCTGACCTATTTCAAGGTTTTTCCTTTTAAGAAAACCGGGTAGGTTTTGGCTGAAACAGCCCTTTAATGGGAGTCTGATGTTTTGACTAACCACTACACTACTGTTAATTCATGAATAATAAATCAGATCTTTATACCACCCTAAAGTGGCTTATAGATCTCTTAAATCAGATGGACATTCCCTATCAGGTTGTGGGAGGTTTAGCAGCTCAATGTTATGGATCAACACGGCCCTTGCATGACATTGATTTTTATGTGCCTGGCAAAGACATGTCAAAACTTAAAAATAAACTAACCGAACACATCAACTTTGGACCTGAGCATTACCAGAATGAATATTGGGACTTAATTTTTATGAAGCTTAGCTATAATGGTCACCAAATTGAAATTGGTGATGCTGATAATACGTGGTATTTCGATTCCCAATCCGGACAATGGATTAAAGAAAAAATATATTTTTCGGCATCAGATAATATAAAATTAAATGATATTGAGTTACCCGTTATGCCAAAACAAGATTTAATCACATACAAGCAACGTTTAAACAGAGTGGTCGATCGAATGGACATCAAAGAAATGCAGCGTCAGGCGTAAGGCCTTTTATCTTGGTAAGATTCGATAGCCCACTTCAGCACAAATCAGCAGAAAAAGACTAGCGACATGTGGAAGGTAAAGCGCTGGCCGGAAGAATCCGTCAATATCTAATTGAATTACGAAATCATTATTTAAGAAAAGCCGAAAAGAATTAAGTGAGAGCCTATGACATCTTTCAATTTAAATGCATTTTCAAATGACAGTAACCAGGAGTTAGAGTTTGCTGTAGAGCAATTGAAAAAATTCAACCGGTCGTTTACCGGACCCTTTGAAAGTGAGCAGTTCGGGTTAATCGCCAAGAGCAAAAATAATGCTGTCATTGGAGCAATACATGGTAATACTGAGTGGGAATGGGTTTTCATCAAGCACCTGTGGGTACGGGAAGATCATCGTAGCGAGGGATTGGGCTCAGAGCTCATGGAAGCCATCATCAGTGCGTCTAACGAAAGAGGCCGTTATAAATATTACCTTTCAACTTTTGATTTTCAGGCACCTGACTTTTACAAAAAATTTGGGTTTGAAGTATTCGGGAAGCTGCCCGGTGTATCGGGATCTTACGACTCATATTACATGAAACGGGAAGATGCTCCCCCCTCTTGATTTCAGGGCGGATATGAGAACTCTTTAAATGAATAATGGCGAAACAGTGATAGCAGCAAGAGGCCTGTTTAGTCAGCTTACAGGTTCTGATACCGCTTCATCAAGCTGTTCATATTTGATATGACCGTCATTTTTCTGATCATATCCCGATTTATGTAATTTATGCATAACTTTTATCTACATATGATCTAGGATAATTACCCGGCAATGTCATTGACAAGTTAATGTTAAATTCAACAGGCAATACACAACAACTTACATGAGTGTAACAGAAATAAAACTGCTTCAGACCGCAATAGCTATCATTCTATTCATCATAATTCGAATAGCAACTATAAAAGTCATTGACAGAACCGTTACCAAGAGTTTTCTGCAAAAGACCCGTGGTAAGATTATTAAAAAGGTTTTCCAGATTGTCCTACTGACAATTACGCTGCTATTTATCCTGACGGTTTGGGGCGTCAATCAGTCGGAGCTCTTTCTTTTTATGGCCTCTGTTCTTACTGTTATTGGAATAGCACTCTTTGCCCAGTGGTCTCATTTATCAAATATCACATCAGGTGTCATTATCTTTTTTAATCATCCGCTTAAATTGGACGATACCGTTTCCATCATTGATAAAGACTTTGAAATAGAGGGCAGAATAAGTGACATCGGTCTGTTTTTTATAAAATTGAAGACAGATAAAGGCGAAGAGGTACTGATGCCAAATAATATCTTTTTGCAGAAGATGGTTAAAAAGAAAATTGCGTGAATGTTTGTTTTAAAAAGTGCTTAGGATGATTAAGAAGTTTTGCAATACAATTCCTTCACACACTTTTTGCGATCTGAAGGGTTAGAAAATCAGCTGGCCGCAACGGGATTCATTCACCCTCAAAGGAAAAAACAGCCAAAACCACAGTATATGTCCAACTGGTCCATTAGCACATCCGATTCCAAATCCAACCGTTTTACATTTCATCTTGAGGAGAATGGCACGCTGATGTCCAACCGCCAGTTTCTCACTCAATTGTCAAAAAACGAGGAGTTCGCTAACTGGTACAACCGGCAGCTGGCAGATTGTGACTTCGACGCTTTTTTCTGGGAAAACAAACCGGTAACCAAAGAGAATGTTGACGAGATCTATGAGTGTACCATCGTCAAAAGCAGTCAGCTGGAACGGGTCTCCCCTGATTCAACCACGTTCAATAGCTATTTCTCGCCTGATTCCGATACCGTCACCTTTCCGAATCTAGGCGGGGATGCACAGCTAATTGTCCCCTGCCCTGTTGCTGACAAGTCAGTCTACACCCATATAGGCAGCTTTGTCCGCAGTGCTCCCGGACATCAAATCAAAGAGTTCTGGACACGTGTGGGAGAGGAAATGCTTGATCATGTTCAGCAAGAGCCGCGGTGGCTCAGCACCTCCGGGCTGGGCGTCTACTGGCTGCATGTCCGGATTGATTCTGTACCGAAATACTATCAGACGAAAGAGTATAAGACGGTTTGAAGGGATGATGGAGTAAGGGAGTGAGGGGGATAACGGATGTATTGTGATCCATGAATTGTACTTTGCATTGACGGAAGTTTCCAGAATACTTTGTTTAATATGGATCCAAACGCGGGGGCTTTCGACTTCGCCATGGCAACCCTTTCGCACTGGCGGGCGTCTGAAAAAGTTGCTCTACTTCGTAAAGATATGCCCGCCGATCTCAACCACGCGCTCTTGTCATCCTGAGTGAGCGCAGCGAGCCGAAGGATCTCCCATTTATTGGCAGGAGTTTCGAAACGGCGTTGTTTAAGATGGATCCAAGCAAACAGAGATTTCTCGACTCCGGCCTAAAAAGCAAGCCTCCGCTCGAAATGACAATGCGTGGTGGTAAAAGAGGGCGGCGTATTATTTCTCAATACGTAACCGGGTTTTTACCCACGCCGCCATGGCAACTCATTCCGCTTTAGCCGGCCACCCGACATAATGCTCCATTTATTTCTTTTCACTGTTTAATCATTTGGTGAATTAAAAATTAATACAGATCATTACTAAATTAATTCTCCTGACCGTACGCACGCTAAATTTTCACATGATACTTTCCACAGAACTCTTGTTCCTTCTGCTCGCTTTTGCGAAGTACAACGGAATTGATCCGGCAGATCTTTCTGTGGCCATTAGAAACGGTGATCATGATGCTTTTAGAGCGTTTCATGACGAACATTATGATGGACTTTACCGATTTATGGTGAGCAGAGGGATGAGTAATGACGAAGCTCAGGACCTTGTTCAGAAGGCATTTATCATGATCTGGGAAAAGCGGGATGGCATTGATGAAAGCAAATCCTTAAGGGCCTACCTCTTTCAGATTGCTTATTCCAGAATGATAAATCATGTCAACTACCAAAAGAAGTTTGATGATGAGGATCCTCCAAAAGAGGATCCTATGCGGGATACACCGGAAACAGATGTAAATCATAAAGAATTGCTCAGCATCGTGAAACTGGCGATCAATGACATGCCGGAAAAACGGGGGCAGGTTTTTGAATCCTGTTTTATGAACCAATTTACATACAAAGAAACCGCTGATGCTATGGGTGTAAGTGTCAAGACGGTTGAAAATCACATGACACTGGCGTTTAAGGATCTTCGTTCTGTGCTTTCAAAAGCATACGATGAAGATCTGTTGTCAAAATTTAATTCCAAAAATGATTAGGGGTCTCATACCCCCTCAACTGTATTACGTGTGAACATTGATAACAAGCGGATATTACCTTGAACAAAATCACATTCATACTGACGCTTTCGGTGATATGGCTGATGGCAGGTTGTTCCATTGACGGATACGAAAATGCTTCAGCTCCAATCACCGATCAGGAAATTCAACTCGCAGGGCAGATTATTGGAGAATCAATATCAGAAAACCAGAGTGGTATCCTCTCAACTTTTTCGGAGGCTTTCGCGATACCTACATCATCGGGACTGATAACCGGCCCATCCCTGCTGTCATCAGGCAGCTTCAGAAATATCGAAGATTACAGTTATACTTATGATTCAGCAACGGGCGAACATCACGTCACATACACTGTTCAACGTAACACACTTCTCATAAGCTCATCGACCCAGGTAATGCTTACTTATATATTTTACGATGCCGGTGAATCTACTATCGAATTTCCGGAACAAGAGATGGAAAGAATAGATGCAGTCGATTTCAGATCCGAACAGAGTGGTACTATTAACACCGGTTCAAAAAACTCTGTGTTCAGTCGAACAGATCGTATCCTGTTAAACGGTCTCAATGATCAGACGGATATACTTACTTTGGATGGTTTCCACTCCGGGGAAGGATTATTCTCAACAACGACAGCAACAGGGAATCAGATTGAACGAGAGTACCTGCTCGACATGAACTACCTTGATATCAAAATTAACAAGGCTGTGGTACTCTTGAATAGAAATTTCAGAAACGGGGTAAACGGCGCGCTTAGTTACGAATCAACGGTTCGTGTTGTTAACAATGGCACTAGTGTAGAAACTGGTAATGCAAAAATTGTTAACGGAACTATTGAGATGAACGGTGATGGAACAGCCCTGCTCAATTTCCGGGATCAGATTGAACCGATAAGGCTGCGGCTGGATGATGGCGACGTCTTTGATGACGATGAATTTGAAGGAAGGATTACGAATGTGGATCTCGAAAAGCAGATCTTTACAATTGCCAACGGACAGAGAATTAGAATTGATAATCAAACAGTCATAGACGATGGAGACTTTCAGTCACTTAATGATGTAGCTGTCGCGCTGAACAATGGTCAGCGAATAGTGGCAGAGGGTGATTATTTTCATCCCGACGAAAATGTGAATCTTTGGGCCGCCACAAAAGTAGAATTTGAAGAGGAATCCAATGAATTTCAAGAACTTTTAAAATCAATAAACTTTTCGTCAAGCTCTCTTACGCTTATAAACGGCGATGAATTGTTCCTGACCGATGATAGTGATATAAATTTTGATGATGAATTTAATTCACTTCAGGACGTGTCTGATGCTGTCCGGGATGGTCTGCCGGTTCTTGCAGATGGTAAATTTTCCGTTGATCAACAGTCAGCAAACAGGCTTATCGATGAGGTCTCATTCGAACTGGAATTTGACGAGTTTGAAAGCGTTGTTACAGCGGCCGATTCGATATCTGGCAGTTTTAAGCTTGCAAACGGTCGGGATGTATTAATCACCACCGAAACAGTTATCGAAGGTGATTACTTAACAATTGCCGAGGTTCAAACAGCATTAGAACAAGGTCTGTCAGTTGATGCTGATGGTGATTATTATCTCGGCCAAACCGGAGACAATTGGATTGCCGTTCAGGTCAAGTTTTCTGAAAGCAGCGATGATGACGATGGCGTGGATGATGAGACTGATACTGAGGAGGATTAGATATGGAAAAATCAAACCATCCAAATTTTTCCAATAACGATCAGGATAAGAGACTGACAAAACTCTTCGAAGAACATCTCGAGAACAGGGATAAATCGTTGAAAACAGACGACCCGGTCTTTAACACGTTATTGAAAATTCGAGAAGAAGATGCAATCGAAAGAAAGGATATTCCTGTTCGTGGAAAAGAATCATCCTGGCAGTCAATCAGTCAGACTATCCGTCAACAAGGTGAAAATGATACCCGTCCGAATGCAACCATCACTCCTATTCATTCAAGACGGAGCTGGTTGAAAGTTGCGGCTGCGATAGTGCTTATTGCCTCTTCGGCTCTGCTGCTCGTTCAGCAGTTCAGTATTTCTGATAAGATCACGGTAGCAGAAGCATCCTCAGCGGTACAAACTATTGAACTTGGGGATGGAAGTACTGTAACACTCCGTCCAAACTCAACACTTTCTAAATTTACGGATTCAGAAAACCCAAGGTCTTACTCACTCTCAGGTGAGGCGGTATTTGATGTAATTACCGATCCGGATCGTGTCTTTACAGTAGAGGCCGGGGCAGGCCGCGTTGTTGTAACCGGAACCCGTTTCAACCTGAACGCACGCAATCAGATATCCCGGGTATACCTATTTGAAGGAAGCGTTCGGTTTGAAGCTGCAGATGGTTCTGACTCTGTCAATCTTGAACCGGGTGAAGCATCTGGAATTGATCTATCCATGCAAATTCAGGAACCCTTTCAGTTCGATACTGAGATTGTAACTGGCTGGACGAGAAATCGGCTCACGTTCAGAGACAGACAGGCTGGTTCAATAATGAGCGAGCTTGAGTTTCATTTCAATATAGAGATAATCGCTTCCCAAGACGTCAGGGAGGAATCATTAGGCGGTACTATTCAGCTCGACAATGCGGAACAAAGCCTGAGTGATCTTGGAATTGTACTGGGTGGTTCATTTGAAGAGACCGGCGAAGGCGTGTATGAGTTCAAATCTTCCGGCAACTGATCTGAATAAGATTTAATAATTATCAACAATCTCACATTTTGAATACTTTTTTCAGTTTCATTATTGCGATCTTTGTTTTCAACCCTTCATACGAGGAAGCAAATTTCACCTTTACCGATACACCTCTTAAACAGGCGATTGATGAAATCCAGCAAGAGACAGGCTATTTTTTCCTTTTCAGGGAATCCCAGGTCACAGATATCACCATCAACCTGGAAAGCAATGAAGAAGAAATATTTGAAGATCTAAAAGAACTTCTTCAGACTTTCAGCTTATCCGTCATAATTGACCATTCCAGACAACAAATTATAATTACAAAACTACTGGCCGGGCAAACAAATACCTCCAATGTGAGACTAACCGGCCAGGTAGTTGATGGATCTACCGGTGAGCGACTTCCTTACGCAACACTCACATGGACCCGCAATGGGAAGGTAACAGGTTCGGCTACCAATTCGGCCGGTCGATTTAACATAAAACAGGATTTTGAACTCCGTGAGTTATCACTAAGCGCATCATTTATTGGCTATGAAAGCCGGGAAATCATTCTGGACTTATCAAGCAAACAAGTCTATGATGACCTGACCCTTCGTCTCGAGCCACGTGCCTTTCAGGCAAATGAAATCATTGTATCCGGCTTTCAGGGTTTCAATCCTGCTGACACACTGCTGAGCGGTATGATTGACGCAAGTAGATTTAGTCCGCTCGGTGAATCGAATTCTATCCGTGCCCTTCAGGCTCATCCGGCCGTTGCAAAAACGACAGCACTAAATGACGGTCTGAATGTCCGCGGGAGTACTCCTGATGGATTTCTTGTGATGCTCGATGGCATGAGTATATTCAACCAAAGCCATATTTATGGACTGCTTGATAGTTTCAACTCCGATGCCGTACAGACATCAGGGTTTTACTATGGTGTTACTCCTGCAAATATTGAAACACCCACAGGCGGAAGCCTGAACCTGATTACCCGAACAGGATCACGCAACAGAATTATCGGCACCTCCGGCATTAGCAATACGAGTATAAACACAACACTAGAAGGGCCTATTGGTGGACGAAGCAGCTGGCTGGTATCCGCCAGAACTTCTTATCTCGACCTTGCCAACTGGTTCAACAATTCTGATCTCATTCAGTGGGGACTCGATATTAACCGGCCCAGGAGGATAGCAGGTGATGAGCCCGATTTTACCGACCTGGTACTTCGTCCCGGTGAATCTTCGGCACAATTTATTGATATTCACACGAAATTTTATGTGGAAACAAAATCCTCAGGGCGCTTTATCCTGAGCGGTTACTTTGGAGGAAACGAGATTTCCCAGACTGCCAACCGACGAACCAGGCAAACTGGCTCAGGCGGAGATTTTGCTTTTGAAGAGGTTACTACCGCCGATACGTGGGGAAATATGCTTTTCAGCCTTGGTTATGAAAATGAATGGAATGGCAGACTCTACAGCTCAACTCTGGCGGGTGTAAGTGCATATGAAACTGATTTCGAAAAAGAAGATTTTGTGTATTCCCGGATCAGCAGCTCTGCAACAAATGAAGATATTACCGTCTTTACATATCCTTTTCAGAACCGAAGCGTAATGAACGAGTTTAAAGTCAGACAGAATTTCGAATGGAAATGGCCCAGCCTGTCGGTTATTGCTGGAAGCTCATGGCGGTTTTACAAAGGTGAATATAGCGAAGCGTCATTCGATCGCCCATCCTACTCATCACAAACCAATGCGCATCTAGCCGATGCTTACCTGCAAACAGGCTGGGAGCCCATACGGGGAGTTAGTTTTGATACAGGTGGGCGGGTATATTATTATTCTCCAGATTCAAAGGTACGTTTTGCTCCCAGACTTACTGCAAGTTTCAGACCATTTGAGGGATTCAAGCTATCCGCAGGTTACTCAGTGAACTACCAGTTTCTGCACAAGGTATCGATTCAGAACAGCACCTCTGCCGATGTGTGGATACTCTCCACGAGTGAACAGGCACCGGCTTCGGCAAATCATCTGACAGCAGCGATTGAGTTTGCACCGGATCCACTTTTTTATATGCGGGCTGAGGTATATCAGAAAGAGTATGAAAATGTTCGGTTTCACGAACTCAATACACAAACACTTTCCAACACGTTTTCCGGCACCCCCTGGTTTTATCGCAATAACGGGGATGCAAAAGGCTTGGAGCTGATCCTCCGTAATCGCCTGAACCACTTCACACTAACACAAACCTACACCTGGTCTGAAATTTCCTATGAAAATCCGTTTCTCCTGGATGGTGAGCCATTTTTCCCGGAATGGGACAGAACTCATGCCTATAATGCCGTTTTAGAAACCCGGTTTTCGGGCAGTCTTATGCTATACCTTTCCTGGGTTTCAATGAGTGGCGCACCCAATTCACTGGCCACCTTTGGCACCGGCGGCCGGGAGCGGCTTGATTCGTATCACCGTATGGATGCCACGCTTGCCTATACACGCCGCTTTTCCAACGGATCCGGGATTGATGTAAGCTTCTCAGTGTTCAACCTGCTCGATCGTGATAACGTCTGGTATCGCACTTATGATTTTAACTTTGACGAGACACGGGCTATTCCCCGATTAAATCCCGTTGCTGTAGATGTACTCGACCTTGGTTTTCAGCCATCTTTTAAGGTTCAGTACCATTTCTAAAACTACATCTGGATACCCATGGCATATCAGACAGACACCAAGGGTGTTAAAGGTGAATAGCTCGAAGTAAAACCTGGGAATTAAATGCAAAACCAAAGACAAGAGGCGAGAGATCAACAACAATGTATGTTAGTTGTCGACGTATTCATCCGTAAAGTTGTCAAAAGAATAACTTTCATGATAGGGGTAAAACCGGTGTGTATTTGAATGATTTGTTCTTTGAATTGGATTTCCAAACTCGGCTCTTAGAGCCAAAATACCTACAGCAGCCTAATCAAATTGAAAGTACTTAGTATCATAATTCCATATTAACTAATAACACCAGGTTTTTTCTGATCAGATACTATACAGCTAATTATTTTATTTAAATTATCAATCAACTTATTTTTTGACATAAAAAAAGGAGGCTAATTAAATAGCCTCCTTTAGATTTAAACATCAAATACCAAAGAAATTAAGGAGTCAAATCAAATCCTAAATCCTCAAGAGCTGTCTCAACTAAATTAAGATATGTTGCAGGAGTATCTCCATCTACCACATCATATACATAATTAAACTCGTTTCTGTCAGACAAACCATTTGTACCACTGTAGTTTCCTGTTCCATCTTGAGTTGCTTTAACAAGATCTTGAAATGCAGTGCCAACAAATGGATTTTCGACTTGAAACATCACACCACGGAAAAAATTTGACCCTTTATTTGGATCAGCAATATATCCGTCGAGGGTAGTTCTCAAAGCACTCATATCAGAATTCCATGCTGACGTCGGAATGCCTGAAAAGGGTATACCATGATAAACGCTCTGTGCTTCATCCTGAAATACCAGAGCTACAATATTTCCCTCAGAAGGTGGAGTGACGGGTCCCAGATTGTACCAGTCCAGAAATCTTTCATCAAAAGGAGATACAATCTGAACTCGCTCATCATAGAGATCTCCATCGTCGTTGAAAAATGGTAAAAGCGCATCTTTTAACAACGTGCTACGCATCGTCTGTAATGGAGACAGGGTTGAATTCATTGATCCTGATGCATCAAAGTAAATATAAATATTTGTAGTTTCTTCAATGACCGGTGGTGGATCTGGAATAACTCCATTTTGATCAGATGAAGCTGTCTGTAAGACAGTTACGCCGCCGTAACCATTAATTACTTCAGGATTAGCTGTATACTCCTTGTTAACCCGC
>Ga0102938_10002424_pt1 | contig 14088 bp, 12 predicted proteins | sample SalPonR2_B_D2_MG_FD_84516 | JGI IMG/M metagenome (GOLD analysis project Ga0102938, IMG submission 84516) | Salt pond soil microbial communities from South San Francisco under conditions of wetland restoration - Salt Pond MetaG R2_B_D2_MG | ecosystem: Environmental > Aquatic > Marine >...
CTCGTAGATGCGCGGGGACCGGGTCGAAGACGGCGCTCAGCACGGAGAACGTCGGCACGTCAACTCCCCCGAGACAGCCCGAGGCCACGCGCGGCGCGGCCGAGGGCGGGTCGGAGCGCCTCCACCCAGTACTCGCGTGCCACGTCACCCAGGTACGCGGCCGGACCCATCTCCCGTCGACGTTGCAGGGTGTCCTGGTCCTGGCGGGCCCGTGCGAGTTGCACCGACATCTCGGCGAGCTCCCCACGCAGTTGTCCCTCGGCGAGCTCCGCCGCCCTGGTCGCCGACGACGACGCAGCGAGGTCGTCGACGAGTTGGCGGTAGTCGACCTCCGACGGCCCGACGAGCGCGCGGAGGCGTTGCAGTTCGTCGTCGTCGCTCGCCATCGCCGACACGCTACTGGTGGGTGGAGATCTGCCCGGTCAACGAAGTCCGCGTTCGACCCAGTCGTTGCGACCTGCAGCGAGATTCGGATTCGAGTACGGATCGAAACGCAACTGGTCGCCCCACCGCTGCTCGAGGAACTCGCGATCGGCCGACGAGGGCGGCCCGTGGCGGTGGGCCGATTCGAAGTGATAGATCTCGACGTGCGGCGTCCAGATTCGTTCGAGGCCGCGTCGACGGATCTTGAGGTTCAGGTCGACGTCGGCCAGCGGGCCGGTGAGCTGCGGGCTGAAGCCGCCCACGTCGAGGAACACGTCGCGGGCCAGGAGCAGGCACGACCCGTTGAGGCCGCTCACCTCGCGCTGCACGGCGAGCAACCCCCCCGGGCCGACTTCGTATGCCGCACGGCCGTGCATGATGTCGTGTGGTCCGCCGTTGTAGACGTGGCCCCCGCTCTGGACGCGACCATCGGAGAAGTACATCTTCGGGCCGACGGCGCCCACCCCGGGCGAGCCCGCGAGCGCGACGAGCGGATCGAGGAACTCGGGCGTGATCACCTCGACGTCGTCGTCGAGCAACACGACGTAGTCGCCGGTCGCGTGCAGGACACCGAGGTTCGCCATCGCAGAGACGTCGTCGTCCCGGCCGTGCTCCACCAACGTCAGGGGCACCGACCCGGCGGCCCGTCCGATCGCCTCGACGACCGTCGCCGGGGTCGATGGTCCGTGCACCACGACGAACTCCAGCGGCCGGCTCGTGGATGCCACCACCGATCGGACGGCGTCGACGGCGAACGCACGCTCGACCCCCCAGACGCGCCCCGACGCTCCCGACGTGGCCATCACGACGCTGGTCGTCTCCGTTGCCCCCACCCTCCGCCGGAGTCGGTAGTTGCCGAGGTGTTCGGCGATCTCGACCGCTGCGTCGATGCCGACCCGCGCGCAGTGCTCCTGGATGGCTCGCCGGCCTGCTTCGTAGGCGTACAGCTTGACGGTCGGATCCCCGGAAGCGACCGACGTGGCGATCTGGCGCCAGTGGTAGAGGACGAACGGGATGTGGACGATCTGGCGGGCCGCCTCGGTGGCTCGCAGGAACAGGTCGTAGTCCTGCGATCCGTCGAAGCCGGGACGGAAGCCTCCGATCCGTTCGAGCAGGCCCGAACTGAACACCGACAGGTGACCGCAGTAGTTCTGCGAGCGCAGCCGCTCGGGAGACCACTCCGGTTTGTAGAACGGCGCGACGTGGTCGCCGTGCCGGTCGAGGAGGTCCTCGTCGCTGTAGCAGTAGTCCATCTCCGGGTACCGGTCGGCGTACAGGTCGACCAGCGCCAGCGCATCGCGCACGAGGGTGTCGTCGTGGTCGAGCAGTGCAACGAAGTCGCCCGTGGCTGCAGCGAGGCCGTCGTTGGACGCGGCGACGATTCCACCGTTGGTCGAGCGTTCGATGACCACGATCCGGTCGTCGAGTTCCGCGTAGCGTCGCAGCAGCTCCACGACGTGCGGTGAGGGTGACGCGTCGTCGACGAGGATCAGCTGCCAGTCGCCGTACGTCTGCGCCCGGACCGAGTCGATCGCCTCGCCCAGCACGTCGGCGGGCGGGTCGTAGACGGGGGTGACGACGGAGTAGGTGCGGGGCATCGCGCGGGTGGCAGCCGGTGGAATGCTCAGCCGCCGAGGCGGGTGAACGGATTGTTGGTGACGGGGTTGTGGGACCGCAGGCGCCGGATGCGCTGGACGACGTTGTCGCGCAGCCAGCGGAAGTCGCGCTGCAACCGTTCGACCTCTGCCTCCAAGGCCGCGTTGTACCCCCGTGCCACACCCAGGGCCGCCTCGGCGCCGATGGCCGCGTCACGCGCGCCCAGCAGGTCGACCTGGAGCTCGATGTACGACTTCTCGACGGGGCCGATCAGTTCGCGGAGCCGTTCGACTTCGGCTCGGAGCCGGGCGAGCTCCGCGGTGTCCTCTCCGACGTCATCGCTGGTGGTGCCGGTCATCTCGGGCACGCTATCGCTCGTTCCAGGGCAGGTTCGGATGCAGTTCGCGAAGGTGCGACTGCATGGCGGGCGCCGCGAGATTGCTGACGCTGATCATCGAGGTCGCCTGGGTCCGATAGCGACCGAGAATCTGTGGGACGTGGATGCCGTGCCCACCGCCGGCGGCGATTCGCAGCCACAACTCCCAGTCCTCCCATCCGTGCACGAGGTCGTCGCCGGTGCGGTAACCGCCGTGACGTTCCCAGGTGCGCGTTCGCACCATTGCCTGCGCGTCGATGTAGTTGCGATCGCACAGCCAGGGAACATGCCATCCCATCGCGCTCACGAGCCCGGCATGGTCGCCGAAGGCCTCGAGGGTCGCGTAGGCGAACGCTGCGTCGGGGTCGGCGTCGAGCGCATCGCTGAGTTTTCGCAGGCAGCTGGGGTACAGCAGGTTGTCGGCGTCCATCACCATCACGCGGTCGGCACGGGCGTGGCTGATCGCAAGGTTGCGCGCCGCCGGCAGACCCCGATTGGCATCGCATGCCAACAGCAGCACGGCCGCCGACGGGTGGCGGTCGATGAACGACCGCACGACGCGACGGCCGTCGTCGCGTGAGTGGTCGTCGACGATCACGATCTCGGCGTCGACGTCCGTCGAGGCGATGACCGAGGCGAGCGTGTCCTCGACGACGTCCGCGTAGTCGAACAGTGTGACGACCACCGTGACCTCCGGCGCGGCCGCGGCGTAGCCGTCGGAGACGAACTGCTCGACATGGTCCGGCGAGCCGTGACGGAGTCGACAGCGCACTGCGTCCAGGTCGCGCTGCAGCGCGGTCTCCTTCATCAGGGCCTCGTAGATGCGCAGACGGACGTCCGAGTAGGGGGTGTACGCGGGAAGCAGTGGCGGCGGATGGTCGCGCACGATCCGCCGTCGCGCACCACCGCGACGTGTCGGTGCAGGTGCGGCGCCGAGGTCGTGTTCGGCCCGCTCGAGCAGTGGCGCCAGGGAGGCGACCAGTGGGTGCTCGACCATCACTGCGAGGTGAGCCGCCTCGGCGACACTCCGTCTGCGTTCGGGGTCGTCGAGCAGTTCCGCGACCGCGGCGGCGACGTCACGGGTCTCCACGAAGTGCCGATCACGTCGGAGCGGTTCGAACCCCGTCGACGGCTCGGAGACCACGACGCAGCCATTGGCCATCGCCTCGACCATCCGCGCCCACTCGAAGTAGCCGTGGTCGGTCTCGTCGCGATGCAGGTTGACGAGGATGCTCGACCGAGCCAGGAGTTCGTACTTGTCCGGCCCGAACACCACGCCCGGCTCGGTTCCGACGATCGGGCGCGTCGAGGGGAACAGTCGGATCTCGGCGTGGCGGTCCCACAGCAGAGGTGCCAGTCCGGCCAGCTTGCGAGCGCGCGACGGGGTCTCGCCACCGAGGAACAGCACGTCGATGTCACGCTGATCGGGGTCACGGCGGTGGTCCATCGACGGCACCCCGCCGAGCGCGAGGCGACCGACCTCGAAACCGGCTCGTTCGATCGCCGTCGTCGCCGTGGCGTTGATGTCGATCACGAAGGGGCTCCCGACGCAGAATCCGAGCGAGAGCAGGAACCAGGGCGTCCCCGGCTGCTCGGTGCACACCGGGACGCTGCATCGTGCAGCCCGGCGGATCTCGTCGTCGGTGTCGTCGCGCAACAGGTAGAACTCGTGCGGAGCAACGACCAGGTTGGTCGACAGGTCGTCGGCGGGCAGCCGGTCGGTGACCAGCGCAGCCGACCGACCGGTCTGCACCGATGCCTCGACGATCCACGAGGCGATGTCGCGCATGAATCCGTTGCCTGCCGGCGCAACGAACACGTTGACGGGCGACCCGGCGCGTTCGGTGCTCATCGCCGTGTCTTCACGGATCAGCGCCCTCCGAGGCGACGCACGATCGCTCTGGGAGCCCGGAGCAGCTTGCGACCGGCGCGGGCCGCGATGTCCTTCACGTTCGCCGTTGCCCGGACGTCACGCAGCATGGCGACGACGACCACGCGCCGACTCTGGACCGCCGGCAGTTCCGCTGCGAGCGCCTGCAGCGCACGACGTCGCTGCTCGGATTCGCGCTGGATGCCGTCGAGCAGTGCATCGATGTCGGCGGACCGCTCCGGCGCGGTCGCCGGTTGGCCGTCGACCTCGGTCGTCGCGTCGTCCATCGCAACGGAGGGTACCGGCCGACGCCGACTAAGGTCAGCAACTGCTCGCATGCTGGCACGTCTCAAGCACCGTCTCTCCAGCCGGCTGGGGATGGCAGAACTCCGCGACCACGCGAAGGGAACGACCGCAAACGTCGACGCGCTGCGATTGCAACTCGACGAGGCGCAGCGGTCGACGGAGGCGCGGCTCGTCGACGTGGCCGGTGCCCTCGAATCCTTTCGGCCCCTCGTCACCGGATCGGTCGGCCTCGACCGGTGGCAACGTGTCGCAGCGACATCTCGATGGTGTGCCCGGGCGCCGTTGCGACATCACCCGGTGATCTCGGTCGTCATGCCGACGCGTGATCGGTCGCATCTGGTGACGTCGGCCGTCAGGTCCGTGCTCGAGCAGACCTACGACCGATGGCAACTCGTCGTCGTCGACGATGCCAGTGGCGACGACACCACGAAGGTGCTCGACGAGGTTCTCAACGGGGTCGACACCGATCACCATGTCCGCGTCGAGACGAGCGGGGTCGGGGCGGCGGCCGCCCGCAACGCCGGTGTCACCGCAGCGACCGGCGACTGGGTGGCGTTCCTCGACGACGACAATGTCATGGATCCGGGTTGGTTGCGTGCGATCGCCGAATTCACCGGGCGCGAACGCGACGTCACGTCGTTCTTCGGCGCTCAACTCCGCGACGACGTCCCCACCGACTCCGAGGTACCGAGGTTGCTCTTCGAGCCCGATCGGACGTTTGCCGAGCTCTGCCTGCACAACTCCATCGACCTCGGGATGGTGGCGGTCCGTCGCGACCACCCCGAGCTGCACTTCGACGAGACGCTGCGCCTCTACGAGGACTGGGATCTGGTCGTGAGACTGTGGGGGCACGATCCCATGCGGAGCCTCGCAGCGCTCAGCGGGTACTACACGACCGCAGCTGCGACCCGGGTCACCGACGGTGACACACCAGAGGACCTCGCCGCCATGCAGCAACGTCTGGTCGACCGATTCGGGCTGCACTGAGAGCGTCAGACGCTCAGTCACCGTCGAGGATCTGACGGCACCGGGCGGCCACATCGTCGACGAGTCGATGGTTCGGGTCGAGCGGCGTGCCGACGACCTCGGCGAGGGGTCGCGGAACATGGACGCCCCTGATGCCGTGAACGATCGCGAAGAGCTGGAGGGCGACGTGCTCGTGCTCGGCCACCCACGGCTCGCTGATCCATCGGTGAGTGGCCTCGATCAGTTCGTCGTCGACGACCATGGCGCGCCCGAGGTGCTGCCCGTGGCGCAGGCGCCACGGCTCCCAGGGCCACACGCCCTCCAAGGTCGGGTGGCCCTGTTCGTCGACACCGTCGACGACGAAGGTGGTGATGAACTCGCCTCGCGCCAGGGTCGGGGCCTCGTGACGGAACCGTGTCCCCACCGGCGCGATCACGCTGGACGGGCGGCCGGCGGATCGTGTCAGGCGGCGCCCCAGCCCCGAGCGGCGGGAGGGACGCCAGGTCGAACGCGGACGTGGATCTCGCCGATGGCGCCCCGGCGGTCGGCCTGCGCCGGCCGGGAGCCGCTCGACTGCCGGCCGCGTCGACAGCTCGTCGGCGAGATCCACCAGCACGTGGACGTTCTCGACGAGCGGGTGTCGTCGTAGCTCTTCGTACGCTGCCGATGCCACCCGATCGAGTTCTCTGGCATCTCCGAGCAACCGGTCGATTCGTCGGCCGAGGTCGGCGGGCTCGAACGTGAAGAAGTGCTCACCGGCGACGAACGGTTCGGAGTGGCGGGCGGGCTCGGTCAGCACCGGCACACCGCAGTGAGCAGCGTCGGCGAATCGCAACCATTCGAAGTACGGGTCGTCACCCTGGTGCACGTTCACGAGCAGACCGGTGCCGGCGAGCAGGTCACGCTTGCGGTCGCCGGACACGAACGACGGACTGTCGGTCGGATTGGCTTCGTTCGAGTCGGAGATCAGCAGGACCGCATGATGGCGTTCCAGTGCGTCCGCCGCTCCGGCGAGGACCCCGAGCCGCCGGGGCCGCCCGTTGCCGAGGTACAGCACCGGAGTCGTCGGCCGCCCGCGGTCGGCTCCGGCGCCGAACCGGTCCCATGACGGCACGTATCCGAACTCGAGGTGGCGGGCGACGACGCCCTCGGCGAGGTACGCATCGACCGTGAGCCGACTGAAGTCGACGACGGCACCGAGCCGTCGGGTGAGCGGCAGGTTCAGCGCGAAGAACTCGTCGCCGGGCTGCTCGGCCGAGATTCCGATCGTGCGCGCTGCGATCGCCGGGTCGTCGACCAGCGCGCTGCCCTCGAGTTGCACGTACTCGTGCGGCGGCAGGAGGACGAAGACGTCGTGCTCGGAGACCTCGAAGACGGCGGGGTCGGTCGTCACGGCGACACCGACGCCGTGCGCCGAGAGCGCTTCGACCAACGCGAGCGTCACCTCGGTGAAGAAGGCGTTCGCGTGCGGCGAGGCGACGAACACGATTCGAGGTGGGGCCGCCATCGCCCCATGGTGTCATGGCCGGACCCGGAGACGACGCCTTCGCTCACGCCGACATCGTGCGCCGTTTGAGCGGCGAGTCGAGAGTAGGCTCGCTCCCCGTCATGTCGCTCCGAAACGCGGTTGCCCACCGCAACCTGCTGTACCTGCTGACGCTCAAGGAGCTCAGGACCCGGTACCGCAAATCACTGCTGGGCTGGACGTGGAGTCTGCTCAACCCGCTGAGCCAGATGCTGATCTTCAGCTTCGTGTTCCTCGTGGCGTTCAAGCAGTCGCCGCCGGTGGGCGACCCGAGCGGTCTGGAGGCGTTTCCGCTGTACTTCCTGGCGGGCCTGCTGCCCTTCCAGTTCTTCTCGATCTCGGTGACCACGTCGATGGGTGTCGTCGAAGGCAATGCCAGCCTCATCAAGAAGGTGTCCTTCCCCCACGAGCACCTGGTGTTCTCGGTGGTGCTCGCACAGGTGATCACCCTCGTGATCGAGTTGGGCGTGCTCTCCGTGGCGCTCACCATCGCCGGTGCGACCGTGGCGCCCTGGTTGATCGTCGCGGTGCCGTTGATCGCGCTGCTCATGGTGTTCACCACCGGCGTCGCCCTGGCCCTGTCGGCAGCGAACGTGTTCTTCCGCGACATCAACTACCTGTGGGGCATCGCAGCCCAGGCACTGTTCTACGCGTCCCCGATCATCTACACACCCGACCTCATCGACATCGATGCGCTGCGGGCGCTCAGCAACTGGGGCCCGACGGGCAGTTTCGTGCGTGCTTTCCACGAGGTCTTCTACGACAATCGCATGCCCAGCCCCGAACGGTGGGCACATCTGTTCGTCATCTCGTTCGCGACGTTCGCATTCGGGTCGTGGGTCTTCGGTCGGTTGTCGTACCGCTTCGCGGAGGAGATGTGATGACCGGCCAGGCGACTGCGCTCACCGTCGACGGCGTGTCCAAGACGTTCAAGGTCCATCAGGAGCGGGCGAATTCGCTCAAGCAGTACCTGGCGGCCAGGGGACGCAATCGCTACGAGGAGTTCTACGCCCTTCGGAACGTCTCGTTCGACGTACGAGAAGGTGAGGCGTTCGGCGTCATCGGGCACAACGGCTCCGGCAAGTCCACACTGCTCAAGTGCATGGCGGGCATCCTCCGTCCGAACAACGGCTCGATCACGGTGCATCGCCGAATGTCCGCGCTGCTCGAGTTGGGCGCCGGATTCCACCCCGAACTCAGCGGTCGAGACAACGTGTTCCTGAATGCGTCCATTCTCGGGATGTCGCGCTCCGACATCACGAAGCGCTTCGACGACATCGTCGAGTTCTCGGGCCTCGAACAGTTCATCGACACACCCGTCAAGAACTACTCCTCCGGCATGTACGTCCGCCTGGCGTTCGCGGTGGCGATCAACGTCGACCCGGAGATGCTGCTGATCGACGAGATCCTGGCGGTCGGCGACGTGACCTTCCAGCAACGATGCATGGAGAAGTTCGTGCAGTTCCGTGAGGAGGGCCGCACCCTGGTGCTCGTCACCCACGACCTGAGCAGCGTCCGCAACTTCTGTGACCGTGCGATCTGGCTCGACCATGGCGAGGTCTCCGACGAGGGATCGCCGACCGAACTCGTCGACAAGTACACCGAGGCGATGCTGTCGAACAACGTCGACGAGCCACTGTCCGAAGGCGCGCGGCGCGGCTCCGGCGAGATCCGGGTCGACCGTGTCGAGATGTTCGTCGACGGACTCCGGGTGTTCCGCGTGCGCACGGGCGATTCCGTCACGTTCCGACTCCACTACACCGCTCGCGAGGAGGTTCCGCCTCCGGTGTTCGCCGTGGAGTTGGCTCGCCTCGGCGGCGCCATCGTCACGGCCCCGTCGAGTCGGGATGTCGACCTCCGGACCGGGCCAGTGAGCGGATCAGGCGTCGTGGAGATCAGGATGGACGACATCGCGTTGGTCCCCGGGCCCTACGCGATCCACACCGCGGTGACGGGCTACGGCCGCCAGCACGTCTACGATCACATCCAGACAGCGCTGCGATTCGACGTCGTCGGCGGAGACACCCAGGAGGTCGACGGTTTGGTCACGATGCGACCCGTCTGGACCATTCGGGGCGACTCGGCGTGACCGACGACGGCCCTGTCTTGGAGGGCGACCCCACGGACCGGTTCGACGACGTGGTCGCGATGGCCCACCGACACGCGCTCGACGCAGCGACGTGTCGTTCGTCGAACGACGCCGGCCGGCGCCAGGAGCTGCAGCGCCGCCTCGACGCCGTGACCGCCGAACTCGAACGTCTCCGGGCGCTGCCCGAACTGAAGGTCGGCCAGCGGCTCCGACACACCGCTCGGACCGTGAGGGGCTCGTCCGGCACCGTCCAACCAGCCGATGCCGTCGTGGCCACCGACACGATCCAGGAGGCGCCGACGGTCGGTGCGGTGATCGTCGTACGCAATCGACGTGTTGCACTCACCACGCTGATCGACCGCCACCTCGACCCGTCATCCGTGTCGATCGAGGTCATCGACGACGCTGGGAGCGATCCTGCAACCGCTCGGATGCTGGACACACTCGGCGTTCCCGTTCGGCGCCTGGAGAGCCCGCTCGGTTCCGCCGGACCCTGGGCGACGGGCGCCATGGCGGCACAACTGGCCGCGCGACCGACGCTGCTGGTCACCGGCGACGCGGTTCCCGGGCCATCGTGTCCCGACGACGTGATCGATCGGATGCGCTGGGAGCTCGGGCGGGCACCGGGCGTGGGTGCGGTCGGGCTCCGCGTCGCACCGGACGGCCACGGGATCCCGCCGGTCTTCCGTCTGTACCGGCCCGGGACCGGGCCCGGCGATCCCGTCCAGATGCTGCCCGAACCCTACGTTGGCGTCGTGTTGCGAGAGACACCCGACGATCCCGGCGAACGTTTCGCGCGGCTGCACGATTCGCTGTGAGGCCCGAGGCGATGGGTGGCGACGGGCGCTCTCTGGCCGTGCAGGTCGTGCTCTACGACGATCATCTCGACTCGATGATCCGCCTCGCCGACGCAGTGGCCGCAGCGGCTCGCTTCGTACGGGACCACTCGGACGTCACCCGCATCGTCTGGCGCATCGGCGACAGCTCACGTTGGCCGTGCCTCGCAGACGACGCGGCTGCGGTACTGAGCGCCAGGACCCGGGGATCGATCGACGAGGTCTCCGTCACGTTCTTCGGCGCCAATCTCGGCTCGGGTGGCGGCTCCAACGCGCTCGCCCGACTCGGCGACGAGGACCTGCTGTGGGTGCTGAACCCGGACACCTACCCTGCCCCCGACTCGTTGTGGAGACTGCTCGACACCATCGATCGCGACGAGCAGGTGGCGCTCGCCGAGTCGCGCCAGATCCCGATCGAGCACCAGAAGACCTACGACCCGGTGTCGGGAGCGACGAGCTGGGCGTGCGGCTTCAGCGTGCTCGCACGACGGTCGGCATTCGACTCGGTCGGTGGCTTCGACGATCGGTTCTTCCCCCTGTACTGCGACGACGTCGACCTGTCGTGGCGGCTGCGGCTCGCCGGGTGGAAGGTCCTCCACGTACCGAGATCGGTGGTGTTCCACGACAAGCAGATCGACGCCGACGGCGGGGTGCGTTGGACGCCGACCGCAGCACGTTCGAGCACGATCGCGGCGCTGTGGCTGTACCGCCGGTACGGACGCCCCGACCTCGAGGCCTCGGCGCTGGCCGACCTCGGACGTTCCGCCGATCCGGTGGCCCTGTCGGTGCTGGACGAGTACCACCGCCGTGTTGCCGACGACGACGTGCCGCGACCGCTCGAGGGCGCCGATCACGTGGCGACCTTCGTGGACGGCCAGTTCGCACCGCGGAGGTTCTCCTATGTCGGATGACGCCCCGCTGCGCTACGACTTCGCCGTCCATCCCGGCTCGACCTACGAACGCGCTGCCGCGCTGATCGCTTCGGCGCGCCTCGCGGGGTTGGTCGTCGACCTCGGAGCGGGGGTCGGGGCGCTCGCCGAGGCGATGGCGCCCTACGGGTTCGAGACCGTCGGCTTCGACGGCGACCCCGCGAACGTCGCCGCGATGATCGCCCGTGGCCGCCGCGCCGAGCGCCTCGATCTGACGGCCGACGACGCCGCCGAGCGGATCGCGACCACCATCGACGACGCTCCCGTCGCGGCCGTCGTGATGCTCGACGTCATCGAGCACCTGCCGGACCCGGAGCGGTCGATGGCGCTGCTCGGCGACCTGGTCGAACGGTTCGCCGCCCCCGACACGTCGCCGCTGTTGGTGTTGAGCGTACCGAACATCGCTCATCGCGATCTCGCCGCCAAGTTGCTGCTCGGACGATGGGACGTCACACCGACCGGGTTGCTCGACTCGACACACATCACCCTGTTCACCGAGCGTCGTCTCACCGACTTGACGACGGCTCGGGGCTTCACCGAGCTCGCACGCAACGACGTGCTCCTCGAACGCACCGAGCAGCACGTCGCCGACCTGGCGGTGTTCGACACCACGACACTCGCACAGCACCTCCGAGCGCTGCGCCGACGCTTCGATCGCCATGCCGACGTGTACCAGTTCGTGCGCTCCTACGAGCGCACCGACGCGGGTGTGGCAACCGTTCGGCGTCCGGAGCCGACCGACGGGCCGTTCTGTTCGGTGATCGTACGGACCCAGGGCGAGCGGCCCATGCTCGTCGACGCGCTCGTGTCGCTCGCCGCCCAGCGCGACCGCGACTTCGAAGTTCTCCTGATGGTCCACGCCGACGAGCGACATGCCGACAGGATCCGCGAACTCGCGGCCACCTTCGAACCCGGTTTCGCCGAACGGATCCAGGTGCATCAGGTCTCCGGCGGTGGTCGCAGCGCGCCGTTGAATGCTGCGCTCGACGTCGCTGCGGGCCGGTACGTCGCGGTGCTCGACGACGACGACGTGGTGACCTCCGACTGGATCGCCTCGTTCCGTCGGGCCGCCGAACGACTGCCCGGACGTGCGGTGCGGTCGTTGGTCGCGGTGCAGTGGGTCGAGCAGCGTACGGGCCTGGCCGACTTCGAACCGGTCTCGGGTTTCGAGACGCCGTATCCGCAGCGGTTCGACTTCCTCGACTCGGTGCGCACGAACCGGACACCGTCGTGTGCGCTGGCGTTCCCGAACGAAACCGTGCGGGCGCTCGGTGTGCGTTTCGACGAGACACTGCGCGTGTGCGAGGACTGGAAGTTCCAGCGCGAGGTGGTCGGGCTGACCGGCGTGTCCGACGATGGGGTCGTCACGAGTGTCTATCGTCGCTGGCGCACGGGTGGCGGATCCCAGTCCGAGGAGTCTGCCGACACCTGGATCGTCGACCACGAACGAGTCGTCGACGACCTCGACGACGAACCGACGCTGGTGCCCGCCGGCTCGATGCGCCGGATCCACGAGCTCTACCGCCGCATCGAACAACTCGAAGTCGAACTCGGCCGCCGCGTCGACGACGACCCGCCGTTCCGGTTCGGTGACTGACATGGTCTCGGACGATCGAGCGCTCGGCGGCCGGACCGACCCGCGACTCGTCGCCGACCTGATCCGACTGACCGTCGCCGTCGGGATCATCCTGTGCTGCTTCGTCGTCGCCACGCCGCGCAACGGCGGGCCCGACGAGACCAGCCACACGGTGTATTCGGCAGCTCTCGTCCGCGGCGACGCACTCCGGGCGTCGAACGGATTCGGGGTGTTCCTCGTTCCCGAGATGGTCGGCCGCCCGTCGACGGAGTGCTGGGCGTTGCAATCCTTCGTTCCCGCCGACTGCGCCAGCCTCGGTTCGTCGTCGACCGATCTGGCACCCGCGAGCACCCTGGCGGCCGACTACGCCCCGTACGCCTACCTGCTGCCGGGTCTTGCTTCGTTCGTCCCATCTCCTGCGGCGTACATGTATCTCGCCCGCTTGCTGATGGCCTCGATCCCGTTCCTGCTGGTCGTCTCCGGTCTGGCCCGTCTTCGCCGGCACGCCGGCCCCGGCGCATTCGCGGCGGCCTTGCTCGGGCTGACCCCGATCGCCTGGTTCTCGATGAGCATCGTCAACCCGTCCGCGGTCGCCATCGCAGGAGGCTTCGCGCTGTGGGTCGCACTGCTGACGCCCGCCGACCGGCGCGCCGACATGCTGCTGGTGGCCGCATGGGCCTGTGTACTGCTCCCACGACGCGACGGGCCGCTGTGGGCGACGCTCATCGTGCTGGCGGTGTGCCTGGCCGGCCGACGTCGTCCGCGCGAGATCTGGGACGGGCTCCGGCACTGGGCGCGCTGGGCTGTCGGCATCCTGGCCGCCGTGCCGGTCGTCACGACGGTTGCGATGGGGGCGGACGAACTCGAGGTCGTGCTCGCACTCGCACCCTTGTCGCTGTTGGCCGTCCCTGCGCTCGTCACCGCCTACGAGCGCTCGACGTCCCGCGGGCTCTTCGTCGGATCGCTGATCGCCGCCGGCATCGCCGTGTCGACGCTCGTCATCGCCGTGTTCCGACCCGACGGCATCGAGGCCTGGGTGGTTCGGTTGGTGGTGAGCAAGACCGGCGAACACCTGCGCCAGCTGGTGGGGGTCCTCAGCTCGCTCGACGCCCCGGTGCCCACCTCCGCGGTGGTGCTGTTCTGGGTCGCCGTCGGTGGGCTCGTCGCCGTTGCACGACTGGAGAGTCCGCGAGTGGCGCTCACCGGAGTGGTCTCGATCGCCGCGACGATCTATCTCGCATGGGTCCTCGAACTCGGCCAGGGTTCCGACACCGGGAGCTACTGGCAGGGCCGGTACTCGGTGCCGTTCACCGTCGGGCTGCCCCTGCTCCTCGCCGTTCGCTTCCGCCACGACGCCGTCGGATCATCGAGAGCGGTCGACACGTTCGCCCGGCCGCTCGCCGTCGCTGCCTGGTTCATCTGGAACGCAGGGTTCCTCGCGGCCCTGCAACGCTGGGGTGTGGGTCTGGCCGGGTCGTGGTGGCCGTGGGAATGGGACACGTGGGGGGCGCCAGTACCCCCGTGGCTGCTCGCCCTCGTGCACGCTGCTGCCACCGCACTGCTCGCAGGAGTGGCTCTCCGATCGAGGTCGTCGGA
>Ga0102938_10002425_pt1 | contig 14087 bp, 14 predicted proteins | sample SalPonR2_B_D2_MG_FD_84516 | JGI IMG/M metagenome (GOLD analysis project Ga0102938, IMG submission 84516) | Salt pond soil microbial communities from South San Francisco under conditions of wetland restoration - Salt Pond MetaG R2_B_D2_MG | ecosystem: Environmental > Aquatic > Marine >...
CTGGCATTCGCAGCCGGCCTCGTTGCGACGGTGAACCCGTGCGGGTTCGCCATGCTGCCGGCCTATCTCTCGTACTTCATGGGGCTCGACGGCGGCGACGAGGACTCCCGCTCGGGCCGGAGCATCGCCCAGGCCCTGAAGGTCGGGGGCATCGTGTCACTGGGATTCCTCACCGTGTTCGGCGTGGCCGGATTGTTGATCAACGCCGGTCTGCGGTCGGTGATCGACTGGATCCCGTACCTCGCTCTCGGAATCGGCGTGGTGATGATCGTGCTCGGCATCGCCATGTTCCGGGGATACGAACTCTCGATCGGGCTGCTCAAGGTGGAGGGTGGCACGGGCAGCCGGGAGAAGAAGTCGGTGTTCACCTTCGGTGTCTCCTACGCCATCGCCTCACTGTCGTGCACGCTGCCGGTGTTCCTGTCGGTGGTGGTCGGTTCGATCGCCAGTGCGAGCTTCATCTCCGGATTCGCCACGTACATCGCCTACGGGCTCGGGATGTCGACGTTGCTCATTGCGCTGACGCTCGCCGTGGCGCTCGCCAAGCAGGGCGTGGTGCGCCGCCTTCGTGGGATGCTCCAGCACGTCCAGCGGATCTCCGCCGTGTTCCTGGTGGTCGCCGGGGTCTACATCACCTGGTTCTGGGTCGCCGAACTGTCCTCGGACGCCGGCGAGCAGGGTGCGGCGGCCGCGACGGTCGACGGTTGGTCGGCCACGGTGACGAACTGGATCGGTGACCGGTGGGAGTCGGTCGGCGTCCTGCTCGGCGGATTCATCGCCATCGCCCTGCTCTCGACGTTCCTCAAGCGCTTCGAGCCGCCCGCCCCGCCGGTGACTGCGGAGGATGCGGTGTCGGAGCAGACGTCGGCGTCGTTGCCCGTGTCGGCGACGGCGTCCGACTGAGATCGCCCATTCCGACGCTCCGCCGTCGGTGACACCGGTGCTGCCACCGACCCCTGGACGACTGTGGCCACCGCACCGGCGGGGTTCTGCCGGTCGTGGAGTCGCCATGTACGGGTGACGTCGCTGGTCGTGGCATCGGACAGTGCAGGAACCCCAGCTGCCTCGTGGGTCATTCCGCAGCCTGATTGTCGCCGATCGGACAGTGCTGGTGTGGGGGTGCGGCGGAGGTGGTTTCCGAATCATCGAACAACCTCGACACCTCCGAAGGGAGACACCCCATGACCACGAACTCACCAGCCCACTCCACCGTCGGCAACCGGGACACCGGGAACTCCGTGTCGGGCGCCACGCCGATCGGGCTCGCACTGCTCGGCGTGATGACCGTCGCCGCCGCATTCGTTGCGCTGATCGTCGCCGGCGTCGCTGCCGGTGACGTGTTCAGCCCGTCGGGTGGTGCGGCATCGGACCAGGGCGTCTGGATGGCGACACAGGCCTGGGCGACACCGCTCGCACTCACGGGCCTGGCCGTCATCTTCGCCGGCGCCGTTCCGCTGGCCCTCCGCAACGTCCGCTCGTCGATCTCGTTCCGCCGGGACTCGATGGCGACCGGCCTTCCGAAGATCCTGAACAGCACGAACACCGATCACACGAACACCGCCCACACGCACACCTCTCACACGAAGGAGAACGTCCGATGAGTACCACCCACAGCATCAGCACCCCGAGCCAGCGCTCGACGACCCCCACCAGTACGCCTCCCGCACCCAGCGGTGCCGGACGGGCGGCCACCACATCCAGCCGGATCCCCGAAGCGATCCCCTACAAGAAGGACGACTGGGCCCAGTCGATGGCCAAGACGATGGCCTGGCCGATGATCGGCATGGGCTTCATGGCCGTGATCGGCGGCCTCGTCGCCGGGATCATCGGCGGCGTCAACTTCGGTGACTTCTTCTCCCCGTCGGGTGTCACCGACGACCTCGGGAGAGCCGAGGTGGCCGTGCAGCTCACCGGCGCCTTCCTGTTCCTCGGCATGGCGTTGATCCTGTCGGGCATCACGATGACCCTCGTCAACATCATCCGCCACCTGCGGGACTCGGGCAGGGACGTCCAGGTGGCGCTCGGCGCCGCCCCACTCCAGCGGTCCAAGCCGTGGACGGGGCTGCTCACACCCTGGGTGATGATGATGGGCCTGATGGCTCCGATGGCGGCGTTCGTCGTCGGCATCATCACCGCCGTGACGGTCGGCGACATCGACTCGGCAGCTCTCGCCGACCCGGGATCGGCCAGCAGCGCCGACCTGGCCGACCTCGGGTTCGTCCGGGCAGCGAGTGCATGGCTGCCGGGACTGCGGCTTACCGGGCTCGCCGTGATCCTGTTGTCGGTGGTCCTCGCCCTCGTCACCATCCAGCGGTCGATCCGGTTCCAGGGTCGGCGCATCGCCGAACTGGCCGAAGGGGCACCTTCGACGGCCGGCTGACAGGGCGAGTGCGCCCCCTCGTCACTGCGCCGTCGATCAGCCGGGTCGGACGTTCTCCGTCCGACCCGGCTGATCCGCGCTCCCGAGCAGGACGTCGACCTGTCGCCGGATCGGCTCGACGGTGTCGGCGGCGAGCTCGGCTCGTGCCAGGACCCGCATGCCGAGGAAGAGCGCCAGCAGGGTGTCGGCGAGCGCCGCGATGTCGACGGCCGGCTCCAGCTCGCCGTCGTGCCTCGCTCGGAGGAGCTGCTGCTCGAAGAACTGCCGGGTGTCGGCGAACGCCTGCTGGACAACCGCCGCCGACCTCGGCGACTCGTCGGGGAGTTCGATGGTGGTGTTCACGAGCAGGCACCCCAGCCGTCGGGTGGCATCGGGAGTTTCGGCGATCTCGACGAAGACCTGTCGGATCGCATCGATCGGATCCCGGCGGACGGCGAGTTGATCGAGCCAGGCCTGCCGGTGTGTGGCGTCGTAGCGGGCCAGAGCCTGCACGAACAGGTCCTCCTTCTGGCCGAACGTCGAGTACAGACTCGACCGGTTGACGCCGAGTTCCTCCACCAGGTCGGCCATCGACACGCCCCGATACCCGCGTGTCCAGAACAGGGTCATGGCGCGGTCGAGCGCGGTGTCGTGGTCGAAGTTCTTCTCCCAGGGCATGCGTCGAGATTCTCCGTCGATTCGGCTCCGCTGCTTGACAGGGCCACCACGGCCGACGATAGTTCAGAACGATCGTTCCAAACCATGGGGGAGAGAAGAATGACCGTTTCCTACGTCGAGTACGACGACGCCGACGCCCAGACCCGAGAGTTCTATGACGCTGCGACCGAGCGTTTCGAGATGCTCCTGAACATCTTCAAGGTGTTCGGGCACACACCCGAACTCGGCTCCTGTTTCACCGACTCCGTGATGGCCATGCTCAAGGACGCCGAACTGGACTGGAAGACCAAGGAGCTGCTGATCCTCAAGGCCACACACCGCAACGACTGCCAGTACTGCGTGGTCCAGCACGAAGCGGTGTCGCAGCGACTCGGAGTGACCGAGGAGACGATCGCTGCGCTCGACGGTGACAACTACCGGACCAGCGACCTCTTCACCGACGGGGAGAAGGCGCTGCTGGACCTCACGACGCAGATCGGCATCGACGCCAACCGTGTCTCCAAGGACATCTGGGACCGGGTGAAGGCGCACTACACCGAGGCCCAGATCGTCGAAGCGGTCTACGTCATCACGCAGTACATCGCGATCAGCAAGTTCGGTGATGCGCTCGGCGTGGCGCTCGAGCCGGTGTTCCAGGGCGGCGAGCCCATCTTGCACGTCGACCATGCCGGCTGACGTCGAGGTGTTCAGCGGCCCCGGGTGCGTGCACTGCGAGGCGGCCAAGCTCCTGTTGAACGAGCACGGCGTCGGATTCGTCGAGCGCAGCGTCGCCGAACAGGAGCACCTGGCCGAGCTCCAGCGGCGGCTCCCTCGAGCGACGTCCATCCCGCAGGTCTTCGTCGACGGCGACCACATCGGCTCCGACGACGACCTCCGGATCCGGGCCTCGGACGGTCGAGCACCCTTCGGCGTCTGAGCCGTACCACGAACACGACTTCGGAGGATCGGGGTCGAGCCGGTCCCGTCGGGAGTGCCCGCTGCGGAGATTGACCCATCCGTGTCAATCCGGGTGGAAGCAGTGCCACGGCCGGTCGATGATCTGCCCATGACTCCCGCGAACCGCCCCGCTCGACAACGACCGATCGGTTCGAGACACCACGGCGACGAGCCGCCATCGCCCGGTCCGACCGATCCCGAACGGACTCGGCTCTCCGACACCACCGGCGACTGGAAGCTGCGCTCTGCCTGGCCTTCGCCTTCTGGAACGGCGAGGACCCGATCCTCAAGGAGCGCATCTTCGGGCTGAACGGCAACGAGGGCAACCACGGTGAGGACGCCAAGGAGTACTGGTGGTACCTCGATTCCACCCCCACCCACTCGTGGATGCGCTGGCGCTACGTGTACCCGCAGCAGGCGTTCCCGTACGACGAACTCGTCGCCGAGAACCGCGACCGCAGTCGAGCCGAGCCCGAGTTCGAACTCCTCGACACCCAGGCGTTCGCCGAGGATCGCTACTGGGAGATCACGGCGGACTACGCCAAGCAGACGCCGGAGGATCTGGTCGTGCGGCTCACGATCCGCAATCCCGGTCCCGATGCAGCCACCCTGCACGTTCTGCCGACACTGTGGTTCCGCAACACCTGGGCGTGGGGCCTCGACGACCGCCGCCCGTCGATCTCGCTCGCGGGAGGTTCGCTCGAGGCCCGACACCATTCGTTGGGGTCGATCCACCTCTGCGGTGACGGCACGCCGACGCCGCTGTTCTGCAACAACGAGACGAACACTCGGCGCCTGTGGGGCGTCGACGGCGATCCGTACCCGAAGGACGGCATCGCTGATCACGTCGTGCACGGGGCGGCCACGGTGGATCCCGAACGGCGAGGCACCAAGGCGGCGCTGCACTACGTCGTCGAGGTCGAACCGGGCGGCTCGACCCAGATCCGCCTGCGACTGGGACCGGCGGGTACCGCTGATTCCTCCGCCACCACCGACATGGCCACCGACGTCGATGCCGTGCTGGAGCAGCGTGCCAGCGAGGCCGACCGGTTCTACGCCGACCTGTTGCCCGAGCACACCGACGACGAGCAGGCGATGATCGCCCGTCAGGCGCTCGCCGGCATGTTGTGGTCCAAGCAGTTCTACCACTTCGACGTCGAGCGTTGGCTGGACGGTGACCCGGGCGCTCCGACACCGCCGGACAGCCGGCGCACGGCCCGCAACGCGGCATGGCGTCATCTCAACAACGCCGACATCATCTCGATGCCCGACAAGTGGGAGTACCCCTGGTACGCCGCCTGGGATCTCGCGTTCCGCACTGCGGGTGTTCGAAGCGGACGGGGCCCGTGACTTCGCATTCCTCGAACGGATCCTGCACAAGCTCCTGCTGAACTTCACCTGGTGGGTGAATCGCAAGGACCAGGAGGGTGACAACGTCTTCGAGGGCGGGTTCCTGGGGCTCGACAACATCGGCCCGATCGATCGTTCGACGGGCCTGCCCGGCAACGCTCGGCTCGAGCAGTCCGACGGCACGGCCTGGATGGCGATGTACTGCCTCGACCTGCTCGAGATGTCACTCGTCCTCGCCGAGCACGACCGCACCTACGAGGATCTCGCCACCAAGTTCTTCGAGCACTTCACCTACATCGCCAACGCCATGGACAACTGCGGCCTCTGGGACGACGCCGACGGCTTCTACTACGACGTCCTGCGCATTCGCGATGCGGGTTCCGTCCCGCTGCGGGTCCGGTCCATGGTCGGCCTGCTGCCGTTGGCCGCGACGGCCACGCTGTCGGGTGTGACGCTCGCGCGGCTGCCCGACTTCGCCGCCCACTTCCGATGTTCGGTGACGCGGACCGCTTCCAGGACGATCCGGCGTGGCACGGGCAACTGCTCTTCCCCGAGTACTTCCACGGCGACACCGGTGCCGGTCTGGGTGCCTCGCACCAGACCGGCTGGACCGGACTCGTCGCCAAGCTGATCCTCGACGCGGACCCGCCGACCGGCTGAGGTCCGCACCTGGCCTCTCGCAGCGGACGCGACGTCACTTCGACGCATTTCGGACATTCGGCGAAAGCGACGTTGCCCGAGCCGGGTTCCCAACACATCGGATCCCCCCGATCCCAGCCACCCGCCGAGGAGCCAGACATGACCGCCGACCAGCCCCTGAGCACATCATGACCGACCAGATGACCACGACCTCCCTCACCGGACGCGATGCCCTCCGGGACGATCTGGTGGTGCTCTCGCGAGTGGACGGCGCCCCGCCGACCCCCGAGCCGGAGACCGAGGCGATCGATGCCCTGCGGTTCCTCGCCGCCGATGCCGTGGAGCACGCGGGTTCGGGGCATCCGGGAACGGCGATGGCGCTGGCGCCGCTCGCCTACCGGCTGTTCACGCGCCATCTCTGCCACGACCCCGGCAGGCCGGACTGGTTCGACCGCGACCGCCTGGTGCTCTCGATCGGCCACGCCTCCATGCTGCTGTACGGGTCGCTGTACCTGTCGGGTTACGACGTGACGATCGACGACCTCCGTGAGTTCCGACGTTGGGGTTCACGCACGCCGGGTCATCCCGAACGTGGGGTGACGCCGGGAATCGACATCTCCACCGGGCCACTCGGGCAGGGTGTCGCCAACGGGGTCGGGTTCGCCATGGCCGAACGGATGTTGGCCGGGCGATTCAACCTTCCCGGATTGCCGGTGATCAACCACCGCAGCTGGGTGATCGCCGGTGACGGCGACATGATGGAGGGCATCAGCAGCGAGGCGGCCTCGTTGGCCGGGCGACTCGGGCTCGACAAGCTCACCGTGTTCTACGACGACAACCGGATCTCCCTCGAGGGCGCCCGAGACGTCGAGTTCTGCGAGGACGTCCCCGAGCGCTTCGCCGCCTACGGGTGGCAGGTGCTCAGCGTCGGTTGTGTGAACGACCTCGGCGCCCTCGACGCCGCGATCACCGCCGCTGTCGACGAGACCGAACGGCCGACGCTCATCGTGGTCGGCAGCAACATCGGCTACGGCTCGCCGAAGCAGGACACAGCCGCCGCCCACGGGTCGCCGCTCGGGCCCGAGGCGATCCGCAGCACACGCGAGACGCTCGGCTGGAACCATGAGCCGTTCGAGGTCCCCGAGACGGTGTTCGAGCACTGGCACTCGCTGATCTCGAAACGGACCCGTGACCAGAGCTACCGCGACACGCTGATGGAGTCGTACCGGGTGCAGCAACCGGACCTCGCCGCCGAACTCGACCGCGTGATCGCCGGGCGGTTGCCCATCGGCTGGTCCGACACGAACACGTCGTTCGAACCCGGAACACGGGTCTCCGGACGCGATGCGTCGGGCGTCGTCCTCAACGAACTCGCCGGGCGGGTCCCGGAACTGGTGGGTGGATCGGCCGACGTGGCGCCGTCCACCAAGACCCAGATCATCGAGTCCGGTGACGTGAACGCGGGGGACTGGAGCGGGCGCAACATCCACTTCGGTGTGCGCGAACACGCGATGGCCGCGATCTGCAACGGCATCGCCGCCCACGGCGGTCTGCGCCCGTACTGCGCAACGTTCTTCGTGTTCTCCGACTACCTGCGTCCGGCGATCCGCATGGCAGCGCTGATGCGGCTGCCGGTGATCTTCGTCATGACCCACGACTCGATCGGCGTCGGCGAGGACGGACCCACACACCAGCCGATCGAGCACCTGGCCGGCCTGCGAGCGATGCCGGATCTGCAGGTGATCCGCCCGGGCGACGCGTACGAGGTCGCCGAGGCGTGGCGTCTCGCCCTGGATCATCAGGGGCCGACCGTGCTGGTGCTCTCCCGGCAGGACATGGCGGTCCTCGACCCGGCGCTCGTCGACGTCGACGCCGGCGCCACCGTCGTCGCAGCCGGCGACGACGTCACCATCGTGGCGACCGGCACCGAGGTCGAGGTCGCACTCGCCGCCCGCTCGGAGCTGGGATCCACGGGCATCTCCGCCCGTGTCGTCTCGATGCCGTCGTGGGACCGGTACCGGCGACGATCGGCCGACCAGCGGCAGGCGATCATCCCGCCCACGGTGCCGTCACTGTCGGTGGAGGCCGCGGCGACGCAGGGCTGGCTCGAGTTCGTCGACGACGCCATCGGGCTCGATCACTTCGGGGCGTCCGCCGCCGCCGGGACCCTGTACGAGAACTACGGACTCACCGGCGACGCCGTCGCCGCTCGCGCCCGGGCGCTGATCACACGTCGGCGCGGGTACTCCGAGACGCATTGAGCGACCACCGTGAACCATCCGACATCACCCGAATCGAACGACTCCTCGAAAGGCTCTCCACCCATGAATGCTCCCCGTGAACTCCACGCCACCGGCCAACGCCTCTGGCTCGACAACATCACCAAGGACCTGATCGACTCGGGCACGCTGGCCCGGTACGTCGCCGAGTTCCACGTCACCGGCGTCACCTCGAATCCGACCATTCTCCAGAAGGCCGTCTCCTCCGGGAACGACTACGACGACGCCATCGGGTCCGCACTCGCGGATGGAACGGAGTCGGTGGAGGCACTGATCTTCGCCATTGCGCTGGAGGACCTGGTCGCCGCAGCCGATCTGCTCCGCCCGGTGTTCGACGCCAGTGGCGGCACCGACGGCTACGTCTCGGTGGAGGTCTCACCCGACCTCGCCGACGACGCCGACGACACGGTTGCCGCCGGACAGGAGTTGTTCTTCCTCGCGGACCGGCCCAACGTGATGATCAAGGTGCCCGGCACGGCCGCCGGCCTGGAGGCCGTCGAAGAACTCGTCGCGGTCGGTATCCCGGTCAACGTCACGCTGTTGTTCTCCACCCAACACTACGAAGCGGCCGCCGAGGCCTACCTGCGGGGCATCGAGCGACGACTCGCCGGCGGCCTGCCGCTGCCGGTCGGGTCCGTGGCCTCGGTGTTCGTGTCACGCTGGGACGCCGCAGCAGACCCGCATCTGCCCGAGGAGCTGGTGTCGAGAACCGCCCTGGCGGTGATGCAGCGGGTCTTCGCGTCGTACCAGGAGATGCTCGCCAGCGACCGCTGGACGAGGCTCGCCGAGGCCGGTGCGCTGCCCCAGAAGGTGCTGTGGGCGAGCACAGGCACGAAGAATCCGGCGCTCCCGGACACGTTCTACGTCGGACGGCTCGCGGCACCGGGAACGGTCGACACGATTCCCGAGGCCACCTTGTCGGCATTCGCCGATCACGGCGTCGTGGGCGACCTCCTCGGCACCGACACCACCGATGCCGACGAGGTGCTCGGCGACGTCGAGCGTGCCGGTATCGACGTCGCTGCACTCGGAGCCCGACTCCAGATCGACGGTGCTGCTGCGTTCAGGGAGTCGTGGGCAGCGCTGGTGGCCTGCGTGCAACGCCGGGTCGACGAGCTGCAGCCGGTCGCGCCGTGAGTCGCCACGACGGCGCCACGAGGCGCCTCCACACGTCGACGTCCCATCCTTCGAACACCGACCACAGGAGTATCACGACATGCAATTCGCAATGATCGGCCTCGGCCGCATGGGGTCCAATCTGGTCCGCCGAGCACTCGCCGCCGGACACGACTGCGTCGTCTTCGACCTCGACGCCGATGCGGTGGCCGAGCTGGTTGCCGAAGGCGCCGTCGCGGCCGGGTCGCCGGCCGACGTCGCCGATCAGCTCGTGACCCCCCGGGTGGTGTGGGTGATGGTGCCGGCGGGCATCACCGGTCGCGTGATCGACGACCTCGCCGACCGCCTGTCGTCGGGCGACATCGTCATCGACGGCGGCAACAGCTACTACCGCGACGACATCGATCGAGCCGCAGTGTTGCGAGAGGCGGGGATCCACCACGTCGACGTCGGCACGAGCGGTGGTGTCTTCGGGCTCGACCGCGGCTTCTGTCTGATGATCGGTGGCGACACCGAGGTGGTGTCCCATCTCGAACCGATCTTTGCCGCACTTGCGCCCGGAGCAGAGGCGGCGCCGCGGACGGCGGGCCGCGACGGTGAGTTCGCCAACTCCGAGCGGGGTTTCCTGCACTGCGGTTCGCACGGCGCGGGCCATCTCGTGAAGATGGTGCACAACGGCATCGAGTACGGGATGATGGCCGCGTATGCCGAGGGCCTGAACCTGTTGGCGCATGCGGGAGTCGGACGTGCATCCCAGGATCACGACGCCGAGACCGCCCCGCTGCGCGATCCGCAGTACTACCGCTTCGACATCGACACCGCAGAGGTTGCGGAGGTCTGGCGGCGGGGGAGCGTGATCGCCTCCTGGCTGCTCGACCTGACGGCGGTGGCCCTCCACCAGGATCCGCAGCTCGATGCGTTCACCGGCCGGGTCTCGGACTCGGGGGAAGGCCGCTGGACCGTGCAGGCGGCAGTCGACGTCGGTGTCCCGGCTCACGTGTTGACCGCCGCGCTCTACGAACGATTCAGCTCGCAGGGCGCAGCCGACCACGGCGACCGCGTGTTGTCGGCCATGCGCAACCAGTTCGGCGGCCACGACGAGCGTGGAGCCACATCGTGAACGAGCGACGTGCCGATGCCCTCGTGTTGTTCGGCATCACCGGCGACCTGGCGGCCAAGAAGCTGCTGTCGACGCTCTACGACCTGGCGAGCCGGGATCGACTGCCATCCACCGTGGTCGGCGTCGCCTCGACCGACTGGGACGTCGAGGAGCTGCGCTCCCACGTCCGTTCCTCGCTCGAGGCGACGGGTCTCGACATCGACGAGTCCGTCTTCGCTCGGCTCGCCGGCTCGCTGGCCTACGTCGCCGGTGACTACCGCGACGCCGGCATCTACCGGCGGCTCGCCGAGACGCTCGGCGAGGTCCGGTTGCCGGTCTGCTACCTGGCGATCCCGCCGTCGCTCTTCGGCGACGTCGTGGAGGGGTTGGCGTCGATCGGCATCAACCGATCCGGTCGGGTCGTGCTCGAGAAGCCGTTCGGGCGTGACCTCGCCTCGGCGCGGGCACTGAATCGCACCCTGCAGGACCACTTTCCGGAGAACGCGATCTTCCGCATCGACCACTTCCTCGGCAAGGAGGCCGTGCAGAACCTGATGGTGTTCCGTTTCGCGAACAGCATCCTCGAACCGATCTGGAACCGGAACTACGTCGACAGCGTGCAGATCACGATGGCCGAGTCGTTCGGGATCGAGGGGCGGGGTGGGTTCTACGACGGCATCGGCACGGTGCGCGACGTGGTGCAGAACCATCTGCTGCAGGTGATCGCCCTGCTCGCCATGGAGCCTCCGGTGTCCGAGGAGCCCGACGCACTGCGAGACGAGCGGGTGAAGGTGCTCACGGCGATGCGGGCGTTCGACCCGGCGGCGGTCACCCGCGGACAGTACGACGGCTACCGATCCGAGTCGGGAGTCGACGAGTCGTCGGACACCGAGACCTACGTCGCATTGCGAACGGAGATCGACTCGTGGCGATGGGCCGGCGTGCCGTGGTACGTCCGCGCCGGCAAGGGCCTGGCGGCCACGGTCACCGAAGCGGTGGTGGAGTTCAAGCGGCCGGCGAGGCTGCTGTTCGCCGACGCTGCCTGCGAGCCGCACCCCAACCACCTGCGCTTCCGGATGAAGCCCGACGACTGCATCACGTTGGAGATGCAGGCCAAGAAACCCGGTGCTGCGCTGCTGAGCCGCTCGGTGCCCCTGCAGGTCGTCCACGACGACGACGCTGTCGACGGCTACGACGCCTACGAACGACTGCTCGACGATGCGCTCGACGGCGATCCCCGGCTGTTCGCGCGCCAGGACGGTGTGGAGGCCGCATGGCGCATCGTCGAGCCGGTCCTGGAGCACCACGAGCCGGCACGGCCGTACGCCGTCGGAAGCTGGGGGCCTGCCGACGCCATTGCGCCCGTCGACGGATGGCACGACGTCGGTGAGGTGTCCGGATGACCGGCGTCTCGACGGTCGGAGCCGACGTGGCGGGCGTCTCGGGGTCTGCTCCGGTGCTGTCGGTCGATCTCGGCGGCACCAACATGCGCGCCGCCGTCGTCGATGCTGCGGGCCGGATCCTCACCCGCACCGTTACCCCGACTCCACGCGATGCGCCGTGTACGGAGGCGCTCGACCGGTTGCTGGCCTCGGTGCGCGATCGAGGAGGCGGGCGGGGCAGTTTCAGCTCGGTCGTCGTGGGTGTCCCCGGGCGCGTCGACTACGCCGCCGGACGTCTCGACCACGCCCCCAATCTTCCCCCGTCGTGGCGCGACGATCTCACCGAGACCAACCTCGGTCGGCATTTCGACGTCCCGGTCCATCTGGCCAACGATGCCGATCTCGCCGCGGTGGGCGAGGCGTACCACGGAGCCGGAAGCGGCTACACCGACGTGGTCTACATCACCATCTCGACCGGGATCGGTGCAGGGGTGGTGCTCGACGGCCGCCTGCTGCGCGGTGCACGCTCCCTGGTCGAGATCGGGCACACGATCCTGGCGCTCGACCGTGTGGATGCAGACGAGGCGGCGACGTCGGAACTCCTGGCCGCGGGCCGGGCGCTCGGGCGTCGGGCGGCTGCAGCCGACGTCACGGAGAGGGGTGCGCATCTCGTCGACCTGGTCAGGTCGGGTGACGTCGTCGCCGGACGGGTGTGGGACGCCACGATGCAGGCGGCAGCCGCCACGATCGTGAATCTCGTGCACCTGTTCAGCCCGGACGTCGTGGTGATCGGCGGTGGCGTCGGTCGCAACGGATCCCTGGTGCACGACCCGGTGCGGGCGATGCTCGACCGTTTCGGCCCACGTGGCCCGAACGCCTCGGTGGAACTGGCCGAAGCCCGACTCGGCGACGATCCCGGCCTGATCGGCGGGGCTGCGTGGGCCCATGCCGTGGGGTGCACCTCATGACCGAGGTCGGCAGGGAGGTCGTGCTGGTCCGACACGGGGAGACCGAATGGAGTCGATCGGGCCTCCACACCGGGCGCACCGACGTCCCCCTCACCGAGCTGGGTCGGAGGCAGGCCGACCAGCAGGCGGCAATGCTGCCACCTGCGAGGCGTCGAGCCCACGCCCTGATCATCGGATCCGGCCCCGATCGCCTCCCTATCGGGTCGGCGCCGGCCGGTAGGGCAGCGGGAAATCGCGGATCGTCGGTTCGTCGACCTCGAACAGGTCGAGGGCGGCGTCCACGACGGCGAGTTGGCGCTGGGTGTCACCGGGGGCCCCGAGCGGCCGGCCGAGAGGGTGCGGTGTGACGAGGGCGCGGGCGAGGGACATCTGGCGCGGGACGTGCGCGAAGGCCCCGATGTAGACGCTCGCCGTGGGGATGCCGACCTCCTCGATCGCTCGCTGGACGTGTCCAACTGACACGTGGCAGACCGGTCAAACGGGCACGAGCAGTACGAGGTCGACCTGCTCGGAACGCAGGAGATCGGCCCACTCGGGGGCGACGCGGTCGCGCAGGCGGAGCTGGGAGGCGGCGCCCACGAACGAGTACGCCCGGTCGGCCAGCTCGCCGATCCGGCCCTGTTCTGCCAGGTGGCGGAGGTGGCCGATCGGGAGGGCCACCTGGTGGTCGTCGGCGACACCGGCAATCGGGTAGCCGCCGTGCCGCACCCGGAGGTCTGCAGCGGCGACGTCGGTCGGGATGCTCGACAGGGTCGGTGCGGCGCGGAGGAAGTCGCTGATGCGCGCCTCGGCCTCTGTCTGGGTCATGTCGGTGACCCCGAACGGTTGTGGATCGTCGCCGGCGACGAAGTGACCGCTCGAGGTCACGAGGGCCACCCGGCTCTCGCTCAACGGCTTCGACGGCAGCGAGAACGGGCCGGTCGGGTAGGCGAAGCGCTCGGTGGCCCCGGCGCGTGGGCGGTAGGCCTGCTGTTGCACCTCGATGAAGCGGTCGACGAGGGCGCGGACGTCGCCGTGGTCGAGAACGTCGTCGATGGTGTCCAGGAGGGCGCCGATGGTGTCGGCGGCGTCGCTGGGGTCGAGCGACGCCAGGAACTTGAGGTTGAGGTTGCTGCGCGAGCCGTAGAAGAACGAGTTCGCGAACTCCTCGAGGGTTTCGACGTGTGTCGTCGGGTCGTCGGGCACGGTGGTGTCGTCCTGGTCGCTCATGGTCCTGTTCGGTTCATCGTGGTGTTCGATCCATCGGCAGCATCCTCGCCGGTGGTGGTGACGGCGGCCACC
>Ga0102938_10002426_pt1 | contig 14084 bp, 8 predicted proteins | sample SalPonR2_B_D2_MG_FD_84516 | JGI IMG/M metagenome (GOLD analysis project Ga0102938, IMG submission 84516) | Salt pond soil microbial communities from South San Francisco under conditions of wetland restoration - Salt Pond MetaG R2_B_D2_MG | ecosystem: Environmental > Aquatic > Marine > Intertidal...
ATCCCCGGACAGATCCGGGCCGAGACCGCGACCCAGGACGACCCGGCGCGCGCGGCGAAGATTCCCACCGGTTTCATGGGGCAACCCCGGGACATCGCCGCAATGGTCGGCTTTCTGGCCTCGCCGCAAGCTCGCTTCGTGACCGGGCAGATGATCGCCGTCAATGGTGGTGAGACGACCTAGGACTGACAAGGACAAGGTCCGTGGTCCGCGACTTGGGCGACTGGTTTCGCACAACAGCGCTGCGGCAGCAGGGATTGACGCTGGTGCTGGCCGGGGTTGGCGTCCTCGTTTTCTGGCTGCTCGGTCTTCCGTTGCCATTCCTGTTCGGACCTCTGGCGGCCTGTCTGATCGGCGCCTTGGCCGGCGCACCGCTCCGGGGATCCCCGCGCGTCAGCCAGGGCATGCGCACGATCCTTGGTGTGGCGATCGGCGCCTCGCTGACGCCTGCCGTGATCGGGACCTTGCCGCAGATGGCGGCTTCGCTGGCGCTCATCCCGGTTTATATCGTCCTGATCGCGCTGGTGGGCGTGCCGTTCTTTCGAAAGGTCTATCGTTTCGATGGCGCAACCGCGTGGTATGCAGCGATGCCGGGCGGGTTGCAGGATATGGTTCTGTTCGGCCAGGAGGCCGGCGCGGACACGCGTGCACTGACCCTGATCCATGCCACACGGGTGATGATCATCATCGCCATCGCGCCCGTGATCCTGACCCAGTTTTTCGATGCAACGCTCGACAATCCGATCGGGGCGCCGGCAGCGACGATCCCTCTGCGTGAATTGTTGATCATGGCCATCGCCGCCGTCGTCGGCTGGAAACTGGCGGAACGCATCGGTCTTTTCGGCGCGCCCATCTTGGGGCCCATGATCCTTGCGGGCATCTTGTCGATGACGGATGTGATCCACTATCGCCCGCCGGGCGAGGCCATCCTGGCGGCACAGTTCTTCATCGGGATCACCCTTGGGGCCGGTTACATCGGTGTGACGCTGCTCGAAATCCGGCGCGATGTGCTGGCCGGTGTGTTCTTTGTGCTGTTGCTGTCGGTGCTGACGGTTGCCTTCACCGAACTGGTGATCCTCGTGGGTCTTGCACCGCCGGTCGATGCGTTTTTGGCCTTTGCGCCCGCCGGGCAGGCCGAAATGACGGTTCTTGCGATCGTGGTTGGCGCTGATCTTGGCTACGTGGTGGTGCATCACCTGACGCGGGTGTTTCTGGTCATCATGGGGGCGCCAATCGCAGCGCGGATCTTTGGTGTCGGCAAAGGCCTCCGGACACCGCCTGGCCGCTGATGGATCAAAGCCGGATCAAGAGCGGTGCCCGTGTAGACTGACGGCGTCAGAACGCCTGCGCGACGACCTCGGTATCGGTATCGGCAGCGCAACATCCCAGTGCCGTCCACAGCGCCAGGTACTCCAAACCCAGCGTTCTTGTCGCGCTCAGCGTTTGTTCCCGGCTCCGGGCCAGTTCCTGATCGGCCTCGATGACATCGACAAGGGTGAAGGTCTGTGCCGTCTCAAAGGCGTTTCTCAAAAGGGCGACCCGTTCCGTATGCAGACGTTCGGATCGCCGCGAGGCGGCCACGCCTTGCGATGCGGATGAGATGCCAGCCAGGGCAAGCTCCACTTCGTTCACGGCCTGGATGACGATATTTCGCCACTCGGCCAAAGCCAGATCGGCGCGTGCACCGGCCGCGTCTTCTTCGGCTGCGAGGGTGGGTTGCGTGAACACCGGAAGAGACAGGCCGAGGCCCAGGGACGGATCGCCCGACCCCGTGGAACGGATGGTGCCGTTCAAAGACAGGGACGGATACCTGTTTGCCCGCGCTTCCCCGATGTCGGCCAGGGCCGTCTCGTACTCGAATTCGGCGCGGCGGACATCGGGCCGGTTGCGCAAGAGGTCTGCGGGTACACCTATGTCGGACGCGCCGCCGGGCACAGGTTGCGCACCGGAATGGCGCAGGACGGCCGGGATATTGTCCGGCGTTACGCCGAGCAGCCCGGCAAGACGGTGGCGATGTTCGGCAATCGACGCCTCGGTCGAGGCGATGCGAACCTGAACGTCGGCAAGATAGGCCCGTGCATCGAGTTCGTCGATCTCGGTGCTGGCACCCAGTTCGCCTCGGGATACGGCGGCATCGATCGAGCTTCGGGCAAGCCGCTGTTCATTCTGGCGGACCACCAGCAGGGCCTGGAAATAGCGAAGGTTCACGTATTCCGTCGCGGTGTTCCGAATGAAAAGACGCTGGGTGTCAAGAAACGCGTTGCGCGCCGCATTGTAGCGGGCATCCGCATTGGCCAATTCGGCGTTGCGGCGTCCGAACGGCAAAAGCTCGGCCCCCAATCCCACCGACCGGGTGCTTGATCCGCCGCCGGTCGTGTTCACGGTCGCAGTTGCATCGCCCGCGACACCGATGCCGGCCGCAGTTGCATCGTGGCGAGCGACCTCCAATCCGGCGCGGGCGCTTTGCATGATCGGGCTTTGCGCCAGACCGACGGCGATGATGTCATTCAGGGCAGGGTCGTTGTATCCCTCCCACCAGGTTCCGGACGTGGATCCTGCGCCCGTGTCGACGTTGAAGCTGAAGCGTTCAGGCATAGGCACGCCCAAAGGCTGCCTTTCGGGAATGAAAGAGCATCCGGACATGGTGACCACTATGATCGCAACTTTCAAAACGCCGCCACGACGTGGCGATCGTTTTACGATCGAACGCATTTGTATTGCTCCTGCACTGCCTCGGGCGGTGATTTCGGGATCACCCATTATTTGCACGCAGTATGCAGGATTTCACCGGCCCTGTAAGCGCCGAATTTCCATGTGTCGCAGAGTGTGGCCGGGCTGCAAGGCGCACCGGTGACCGGGTCTGGCGTGCGGCGCGGCGCTACCAAGGTCAACGCCTGGACAAAGTGCTGGCGGCTGCGGCCGTCAAACAGCACCGGACGCACGGGTGTGGACTTGGCGGAGGACTGGACGCGGCACCCGATTCGCGACGCGACCTGTCATTGCTGGTCGAAAACCGTCAATCCGGTCCCTTGGTGTGGCAGCCAGATGTCAATGGCTCATCGCCACGTGTGGTGTCTGTCTTTTCGCGCACCACCCGATGTGGTGCACCCCTGTCAGGGCCAACCCCAAATCGGGCAGAATTAGGGCAATTAAGTTGCTTTTTTATGCAAAAATTGAGACCATTCAGTGTTTGTATTCGGTTCGATTTCACCAAGATCCAGCGACCGCCCTGCTTTCAGGGGCAATCAATTCGCAGTCGGTGACATCATTGTAGGGGAAGTATTATGCGTAATAAGTTTGGTGTACTTGCAGCATTGGCTGCAGTGACGGCAAAGGTGGGCATAGCCGGTGGGGCGCATGCGCAAGAGGCCGAAGATTTCCAATTGCGATGCGAACTTTACCAGGACATCGAAGATCGGAACGCACTTCAAGCGGAGTTGGAGCAGCTTATCGAGCTCCGGCCCGAAGATCCGTGCATCGGTTTCATCGTTGATTTGCTTGGTGGTAGCCCGCTGGCCCAGTTGCTTCCGCCATACTCGTAAGTCTTTGGGTTTTGCCGGTGCGTGACCGCTTTCGCGGCGCGGATTGCATTGCCTGGTTTTGCGAGATCAATGCGACTGGCCCGATCACGCCCGGCGTCATGCCGAGGCGCAGGGCGGGATGAATTGCGCTGCGTAGGAGTAATTCATGCGCATCGTCTGGCGCGACAGCCCGCCGCGGCTGTCCAACCAGTTTCGCACCCAAACGGGATACTCGGATTCAAGATACTCCGAGCCCCATTGGTTCATGCCTGCCCGCGCCGAATGCGCGCGGTGGAACAGGAACGAGGCACCGCGTGTGATGCAGGTCTGTGACGCATCCAGCGACAAGAACAGCGTGCACGACGACGCGCATGTCCCGCTGAACCGCACCAATGTGTTGTCAATCCGGGCGCGCGACACCATCTGCGCGTAGTGGATAAGTTCGCCACCTCTGTCATTGGAGATGACCCTTACATTCGACGCGCGGTTTGCGGACGGTTCGCGGTGGCTCAACGTGATGTTCTTGGCGGCTTCTGGGTGGTTGTCCGGCATCCCCTTGTAGGTCGCAAGAATGGTGTTGGGCTGATCCGGAACGCTGCTGACGGGGTCTGCCGCGACATCCGTTGCTGCCAGGGTGGCCGGCAAAAGACATAGGATTGCCACTACAGTGGCCAACAGCCTGCTCATGGTCGTATCCCCCGCTCGCCCCGGATTCCGTTTCTTGGTTCAGGGCGAACCCATGGGTTTCCGGCCTGAACATTCGCTTATGCCAAGTTGATCTCATAAATCGACGCGAGAAAGAACACCTTTGGCAAGACGTCGGCGGCGCCTTGCCGATTTGGTGTGGAAATCACCACACGAAGCTGCCGGTCACCGGGGTGCACGCAAGACATGATCTTGCTCATCGCCGGACCCGCATCTGTCCGAACCGATCCGGCGCAACCTGGCCTTGCCCGATATCGCCGCGTCAGGGGGCCACGTCGATCAAATGACATGGGATGCCAAACAGGCGTTCCAGTTCTGCCTTGGTTGGCATGATGCGCCGCCGCTTGTCCGCAGTCATGTCTTGCGAGCCCGAGTACGTCCACATGACGTCGATCGACGCAGCCCCGAAATCCGGCATTCCATCAATGGGATAGCCTGCAAGATACGGGTCGCACAATGTAACGTTATGCGCCTTTATCTGCTGGCCCGCGCTGATCTGAACCACCGAGGACGACACCAGAAGTTCGCAGATCAACGTGTGAAAATCCGCACTCGATGTGTTTTCGTAATCGGGCCAATGAAAGATACCCACGGATCTGCACGATGCCGCCGCTTGGGCCACGACCTCGGCGATTGCATCCACCCTGAACCCGTTTGACGTGAAGTCCGCAATGAACACCGTGTCGATTTCGGCAAGGTTTTGGCCCGGCACGAGCGCGAGCGGGGCGGGAAACGGCCGCGTGGGCGCGGTGTCGGGCAGCGCAAGCTCATCCGGTTCGACGCCGGCATGCCACCGCTGATAGGAGCGGGCATAGTCGGCAAGCGGGCCGTGCAACACTGCAGTTCTTGCGGCATCGCCAGGCTCCGCCGCCGATGCGTCGCGCGCACGGCACAGCGTCAAGGGAAGCTCTCGATCGGTTTCGACCACTGCTGTGTCGCCGAATTTCGCCTTGAACCGCGCGATGAATTCCTCGCGGGCCCCGGCCTGCACCGTGTCCCATGGCCCGGTCTCGTCCAGCAGATGGCGGGAGAACAGGAACGACGCATGGTTCCCGCTGATCAGTGAGCCGCCGGGCCGCCAATCGGCTTGTGCGTGCAGGTCGCCGCGCATCGTGATGGATCGTGACACAACGCCAAGTGCCCTTTGATCCTGCCGCAATCGTTTCATCTGTGCTTCGATCTTTTGCGGATGCGCCCAGCCATCGGCATCATGCGTGGTCACGAACTGCCCGCTTGCCCGGGCCATGCCGGCGTTGAGGCAGGCCCCGGTGCTGCTGTCCTTGGACATCGCAACCAGCTGCACGCGGGGATCGGCCTTGGCGATATCCTCGACGATTTGAAGCGTCGCATCGGTGCTGCAATTGTCGACGACGATGATCTGCAGATCCGGCCATGTCTGCTCTTGAAGGCTTTCGATCGCATGTCGGATCGTGGCCGACGCGTTGCGCACGGGCATCACGACGGAAACCTGCGCGCCGGCCATTTCATCGGCGGTAACCGTCCGGGCCGTGCCGCCCCGGATGTTTGAAAAGTCCAGCGCCATGTCAGGCGTTCTGTTGTCGATGCCCGCCATGCCTTTTGTCAAAAAGACCTTGTTGATCCATGACAGCTTTTCCTGCTCGGTCGCGGCGCTGCCGCCGGACTCCACCGACAGGCAGGTATTGGCCATCCGGAAAAACTGGTTGGGATCATCCGCCGAACGCCTGGCGGAATGGTCCAACAGCATGCGCGCCTCGCTCACATTCCCAAGCGCGACAAGGCAATCGACCTTGGGAAGCAGGTAGGTCTCGGCCGACGGTCCCGAAAGCTGTTCTGCCTCGCGGATGTTGATGAGCGCCTTGTCGTGGTCTTGGTGAGCCGCGTGCCATTGAGCCAGCGCCCAGGCGGCCCCCGCCCGGACCGAGCCGGACGCCTTCGGAGACATCTTCAACATCTCAAGATCGGCGCGCGCGAATTCGCAATAGCCCCCCCAAAGCCGTTGTTCGAGGTTCTTCACGCTCAACCGGAACCCGGAACCTTGCACCATGTCCCTGGCAGCGATTTCTGCCCGTTCAATCGCTCTGGTCAGGCCGGGATTGCTGCTGTGCCCCTTGGCGTTGACCGATCGGCTCAGCATCCAGAAGGGGGGCACGCCATCATGCGGGAAAAAAAGCGGCTTGCGTGAAAATCCAAGGGCATAGCCGACCGAGGCTTCTGGCGCAAAACGGGCCTGCGCGGCGTAGATCAGCGGAATGAAGCGATCCTCATCAAAACGCCCGTTCTGTTCAAAGGGCCATTCCGACTTGCCACTGGTATCGATAAGCCACTTGAAGGCCTTCGCGAGACCAAGACCCTTGTTGTCGGTGAAATCCCAAAGGGCGTCGCCGCAACTGTCTGCGAGATTGGCAAGGTTGATCCAGTTCTGCAGATTGAAGAAACAGTAATGCTGGGTCTGGGTGCGCTTGAGTTCGTGAGGCTGCGAGCCATCCTTGGCGAATTGGCCCAGGATACGCTCGCGGCTGCGGCGCAGGGTTGCCGCAAGCACGTCGACATCCCCTAGAAATGCCGCGATCGCACCGACCTGAAGATCGTAGCAGGTGCCATGGTTGTTGCCGGTGGCCCGTTCGTTTCGCCCCTGTGGGCTTTCATGCAGCCACACCAGGTATTCGTTCAGCCACTGGCGGAAAGCGTCCTTGTCGGCGGCCGTCAACACGTCGTGTTTTTCCAGGATCCGCACGGCATCAAGATAGAAATAGAGATCCTTCATCTCGATCACGCCGTGCCCCTTGGCCTCGCCCGCGCCGGGAATGACCTGCGCGAAATGCAGATTGGGGTTCATGCGGGTCCGTTCATCGAGGAACCAGTGCCGCAGCAGGTTCGCCGCGTGTCGGGCGTGCTCGATTGTGCCACCGCTTTCTGCGGCAAGCGCAAGAATGGTGGTATCGTCGAACAGGCGCTGCAAACGGGTCCGGTCGTATTTTTCGCTGTCGGGTTCATACAGCCGCGTCCCCGGCGCGCGTTCCCCGTCCCGGCGGCTGCCGGGCAGGCCCGTTGGCGTGTTCGGGTCAGGCCACCAGTAGGGGGGCGGGTGCATGTAGTCATGCTTGTCGCCACTGGGTGGCACCGTCGTCTTGTCCATCACGGAATAGGGGCCGCGTTGCAAAGCCAGTTCGGCCTCTTGCTGCAGGCGTGCATACAGCCGCCCCCGTGCCGTATCGGGTGGGGCCATCTTGAGCGACGCAAGCAGGTCGCCGTCATAGGCTGTAAGGGCCGCAGGATCCAAGGACAGCGCCAAGGCCTTGCGATCCAGGTCATCGGTGACGGACAGGATGCCTTCGATCCTGGCCACGCCACGGCCGACCTGCGCCACTTTCGAGTTTTGTTCCAGGGCATCGCGCCCCGAATGCAGCCGCGCCACCCAGCCCGCGCTGCCATGGCTGCCCGCGTCGGTGCTGCGCGATGGCCGCTTGAGGTCCCAGACATCATCGCGCCAGTTGTCCCAGGGACCCGCAACGCCGAGACGCCAGAACAATTCCACCTTGGGGCGGCGCCCGTAATGGTAATCTTCGTTGAATTCCTGTTCTGCATCCTTGCGGAAGATGAGCTGAGGCTCTTCGATCGGATCGGGCCTGAAATTCCTGAGCAACAGATCCGTATTCTCGGTGGTCCGGGCCATGGGAACGGAGAAATACTTCAGGTAGGGGGCAGCGGTAATGGCCTGGGTGATCTCGGTCCAGGCGCCGTTGGTCAGGAAGCAATTCCCGTCCCACGGCATGACCCACTTGGCCCGTGCAAGCCCATCGCGCAAGGCGGCGTTACGCGCGCCATTGTTGTTCATCACGTATTTGTTCTTGTGCCGGCGTGAATGCGCCTCGGCCCGCAGTTTGTCGTAGTCCTGCATGTCGCCATACCGGCCGTTGAGGAAAAACGAGCGCTGGGGAAAGCCGTCGAGGTCCCATTCCACCTGCTTGTATTCATGCAGATCGAAGGGGATCGTGATGTAGGACTGACCGAATTCATCCAAGATCGCGATGATGGCGCGTTCCTGCTCTGGATCCGTGATGCGGTTGATGACCCAGCGTTTCTCGCAATTGGGAAACTTGGGCTCGTTTTCCAGGATGAAGCGCAGATTGGTGAGGGTCTGGCCTTCATCATGTCGTGGCGGCAGGTCGTTGCCCAGAATCCTGTACAAGGCGAACGTGTCGGCTTCGGCGTCCAGGCCCTTGGTCAGGTATTCCGCCTTGAGGGCCGCGATATCGGGCGGCGGGGCAGGGGGCAGCGGATCGGGCTTGAACCAGGGCTCGAACACGCCCTTGGCGGTTTCGGAAGACTGGAAGTAGCTTTCGTAGTCGTCAAGGCGGGAACTCAGCAGGCCCGGCTTGCCGAGATCGATCAGGTAGGACGGTTTCCATTTTTGCCAGATGGTCGCGAAACGCTGGCTCAACGCCACGCCGTCCGGGTCCGCAAGGTACACAGAGGCGGGGAAATATTCGAAGATGGCGCCGGCGCGGCGCAGGGCCGCGTGCAGGGTCGAATCCGTCAAGATCAAGGGCTGGAAACGCCCTTTGGTCCGTTGCTGGCGCGCGATCTGTTTCAGGGCGAATTTCAAACGCGCTTCGGTGATTCCGAACAGGGCTATTGCCACAACCTGCGGCCGGCCCTGCTGGTTTTGCGCATGTTGGCCGCTTCCCGGTTTCAGGACCGTTGCAGGCGGTGTTTCAGCCGGCCACGCCAGTCTGTCCTGCAAGGGAGGGGCCCGTCGCGCCGGTGCCGGTACAAAAGCCTTTCTTTTGTTTTGCCACCCAACGGTGATCACCTCGGGCGTGCCCGGTGCAATCGGCGCATCGTCGTCATTACGACTGACAAACGTGTTCACAGTGTTTCTCATGTTGTGCGGACCAATTCGATAATCGCATCAGCCGCGGCCTTTGCGCCGTTGGGCTGTTTGAGCAGGACGCATTTCTCACGGACAAAGGCGCGCGCCTTTTCATTCATCAAGGCCTCGCAAAGAGCCGGCAAATGAAAGAGTTGATCTTCCGCGAGGTCAAAGCCCGCCCCGTTGTCCTGGGCAAAGCCGGCGCGCGCGCCCTGATCATCCATCGAGGGATGGCGATTTGCGAGGAAGATCGTGGGAAGAGCGAAAGCCAAAACCTCGTGGAAGGTATTGTACCCTGCAGCCGAGATCGAAAAATCGAAGGCCTCGAAATAGCGCGAAATGGGAAAGCCGCGCAAAACCTTTGCGTTTGGCCAATCGCGCAATTCCACGGGGCTGTTTTCCCACTCGGCCAGAATGATCTGAAGTTGCGGGAAACGCTTCAGGTATTCCATGATCTCTCCGGTCAATCCCGCCACATCCCGGTTCGCCCCTGCGCCAAGCTGGATCAGCACGGCGGGTGCGTTCAACGACAGACCCAAAGCGTTTCTGGCATCCTCGCGGGGCAGGATTTCATCATGGTCGAGCAAGGTCACCGGTCCCACCTGCAGCGCCTCGGCGCGGCGTATGGCGGTCGGCCCGGTATCGCGTTCCGCGGCGATTTCTCCGGGTTCGATGATCAGATCCATGTAACGCGCATTGTGGAGATACGGGGACGCGACCGGCCCCCCCATTCCGCGGCGCACCCAGGCCAGACCGCACCGGCCGCGCGATGTGACCGCGCGCACCAATCCGGGGGTCGGGTTATTTCCGTCGAACACCACCACTTCCGGGTCGTGCAAATCGATCAGTTCGCCAAGCTGGTAGCGAAACCACGCATCCCAACCGGCGCGGTCCGTGTGCGTATCGCCCTGCGACGGCATATATTCGGCAAGATAGCCAAAGGATTCGATGATCGGCGCGGCCTGCGCCATGGTGCAGAACACCGGCTCGATCCTTTTGTCCAGCTGCCGCGAGATCGCCAGCAGTCGCGTTGCGTGCCCAAGGCCGATGCCGTTGGACGGCACCATCAGTGCGGTCTTGCGCCTGGTTGCGCGCCTCTTGCGCGGCTTGGCCGGCATGTCGCTGCCCAGAAGTTCAAGAACGCGCGCGCGATGCGCCGCTTCGGGAAACTGGTAGCCCGCATGCAAGACCGCGGCCTCACGCGCGGCGCGCAGCGCATCTTCGTCGGCCATCAACTCCTTGACGGTCGTCATGGCGTCCGATCCATCGGCATAGATCGCGCCCGGCCCGAAATGGCTTTCGAGATGTGTCGGCAGAACGACCAGTTTTCCCGACGCCATCATCGACGCGATGGCTGCTTCCGGCATGGACGGAACCCGGATGCTGGAAAAATACATGAAGACGTCGAGTGACGCCAAGAACCGTTCGACCGTCATGTCGGCGGGATCGAAGTCCAGGACGCCGCTCTTTCCCTTGATCTGGTCCCAAAGCTTTGCCGGCGGCCTGCCCATGATCCGGAATTCGTGCTCGGACCTTATGGGAAAGATGTCCTTGATCTCTTCTATGGTCTTGGGCCACTGGGATTCGCCTTGCAGACTGACGCGCCCGAAGACAGCCGGTCCATCCTTCCTGAACGTGGTGCCGCGCGTCGCCAGCGGCCGCGCCATCGGTCGCCAGTCTTCGGCAAGCAGCGGAACCGGGGTATCCAGTTCCATCAGCCGCGTGCGCACCCAACGATTGGTCGGGGCCCACACAACAGGCCCGAACTGGAAACTGAACCATGACCCGATCTGCGCGCGGTTGGGCGCCCGATCATGGACCAGCACCACCTTGTCGGCCTGCATGCCCGAAAGGTTCTGTACGGGTTTGGTCAGCGACACCGCCGAATGCACGATGGCCAGTCTGGCGTGAACATTGGGCGACGCAGGCAGCACGACGGCCAATCCCGCGCGAACACATACCTGGACATCGGGGGAGACGGCGGCGCCGGGCTGACTGACCTGGAGGTGGACGAGCCCCACGGACAATCCAAGGTCTGCGTAACTGCGGATTTCCTGCGCGATTCGAAAACCGGAGTCTCCACCTCGCGTGAAATCGGCAAGAATAACGATATCGAAAAGAATAGCGATATCGAATGCTTCAACTGGCGCAGCAACACTCATCAAAAAAACATCTCAAAAAAATATACGAGGCCATTAAATAATCTGTCGTGCATCAAGTCCATGAAATTTGTTGATTTGATGGAATGGATCGGGGTTTTTGAAGGCGCAGATGCCTTTTTTCCGGGGCTTCGCCCCCCGGATCAGATCGCGCAGGTATCAAGGCAGCGGGAACCCGGTCGCGCAGGCCGGGTTTGACACCCACTCATACCGGCCGGGTGGTCCCGTCGGGCAACCGTGCTGCCTGCCTGTCCGTTTCCGGTCCGCTCTGCTCACCTGGCAGGCGGCATGGGCGATGGTCACACCGTCTCTATGCACCTGAGGACGTGTTTCGCCACAATGACCGGCAATGCGCCTTCCAGATCGTGCCCCATCCCGTCAATCGTGACCAGTCGTGCGCCGGGGATGCGGCGTGCGATGTCCTGCCCGTGCGCCAGCGGAAAAATCCGGTCGTGGCTGCCGTGAACGACAAGAACGGGCAGGTCTATCGCCTCGATATGCGCCAGGTCGTGCCGGGCGGCCATCATCGCCGCATACTGCCGTGCGGTGCCTTCGGGGCAGTAGCTTCGATCATAGGCCCGTCCGATCAGTGCCGCGCGGTCCTTGTCGTCGAAGGGCCATCCGGGGCTGCCCCAGGCACGGCCGGTCCGCAACTCATGCGCGATCACATCCTGCCGGCGCGGGCCCGCGGCCTGTGCCTTGAGCATGTTTTGCACATCCGGGTCGGATGGGGGCAGGTGGGGGGCCATGCTGGACGACATGACGATGTATGCGGATCTGATGCGCGCTGGGTGGCGCAGTGCCGCAAGCTGCGCGATCATGCCGCCCATCGAGACACCCAGAACATGGGCCTTTTCGATGCCTAGCGCGCTCATCAATCCGATGGTGTCGTCGGCCATGTCGCACAGGGTGTAGGCGTCTGCTCCATCGCATTTTCGGGACAATCCGGCATCGCGGTTGTCGAAAGTGATCACGTGAAGCCCAGCAGTCGTTAAGGCCGTGATCAACGCATCGGGCCAATGGATCAGCTGCGAACCCAGTCCCCGGATCAGGACGATCGCGTCGCCAGACGGGGTCCCGTGCTGTTCCACCTCCAACGTCATGCCGTTTGCTGCGACCTGCGCCATCGTGCACCTTTCTTGGCGAGTCCCGTGCCAAGACGGTCTTGCCTGCGTGCATGTTCAGCAGGTCGCCTCCAAGGTCAATGCCGTGATGCTGGCCGTTGCTAGGCCTCCTGGCGCCGGCCAATTTGCGCGACCATCACGGCAGGTGTGGACCTGCCGCAGTTTAGGTAGCACTTTGCGGTCATTCGCCCAAAACGCCCGACAGGCGTTTCCCGTCGCCGGGTTTGGGTCTTTTCGATTTTCGCGGCGGGCGCCTGTGCGCTGCACCAGACTTCACGCAAGGGATTTTCAGCATGACGACGCATTTGAGGGCCAGCCCGGAAACCTGCGCGTGGGGGTATTTCGATGCCGCACTCGACCCGGTTCTCGAGGTGCAAAGCGGGGATGTGGTCGTCATCGACACGGTATCGGGCGGCCCGGATCATACGCCGTCGCAGGGGGGCGGCTTTGACATCCCGCCCGAGCTGCTGGATATCCATGCCCGCTCGCCCCGCCAGTTGCCGGGGCATATCCTTACGGGGCCGGTGGCCGTCGCCGGGGCCAAGCCAGGCCATGTCCTGGAGGTTCAGATCCTCGACGTGACGTTGCGCCAGAATTGGGGATGGAACCTGATCCGCCCGCTGGCCGGCACCTTGCCCGATGATTTCCAGACCGGTCGCACCGAGATCATTCCGCTGGACCTGGATGCCATGGTGGCGCGCCTGTCATGGGGGCTGGATTTGCCGCTCAATCCGTTTTTCGGCGTGATGGGCGTGGCGCCGCCGCCGAACTGGGGGCGTGTGTCGACCATCCAGCCCAGAGCCTTCGGGGGCAATCTCGACAACAAGGAACTGGTTGCCGGCACAACGCTTTACCTGCCGGTCTTTGCGGAAGGGGCGTTGTTCTCCTGCGGTGACGGTCACGGGGCGCAAGGCGATGGCGAGGTCTGCGTGACAGCGATCGAAACCGCGTTGCAGGGCACGTTCCGTCTGATCCTGAGCGAGGATATGGATCTGCGATATCCACGCGCGCAAACGCCCACCCATCTCATCACCATGGGCATGCACGAGGACCTGGACCGATGCGTGGAAATGGCATTGCGCGACATGATCGCATGGGTCGTCGCGCGCACGGGCATCAGCCGTGAGGATGCCTATATGCTGTGTTCGCTTGCCGGTGACCTGCGGATCACGCAAACCGTCAACGGAAACAAGGGCGTCCACATGATGATGGAAGCCGCGTTGCTGACATCAAACGGACAATAGCGGGGGACAGTGCAAATGACCGTGAAAGCAGCAATTATTGGCCTGGGGATCATGGGGCGCCGGATGCTCGAGCATATGGAACGGCATCCGGGGTATCAGCCTGTCGCCCTTTGGGATCCTGATCCGGCCGCCTGCCGCGAGGCGCTGGCGCTTGCGCCGGGGGCGGTCATTGCGACCTCGGCCCAGGACGCCATCGCAGCGGCGGATCTGGTTTACCTTGCGTGCCCACCTGTCCCGCGCAAAACCTATGCGCTTGCGGCAGCTGCGGCTGGCAAGGCCGTTTTCCTGGAAAAGCCCCTTGGCGTCGACATCGCCGAAAGCGAGGCACTGGTCGCGGGGTTGAAGGAAAGCGGCGTTGCCACCGCCGTCAATTTCACGCAAGCCGCGGGGGCGGCGCTGACCAGTGTCGCGCAGGCTGCGAAGGACGGCGAACTGGGCGATGTCATTGGCGTTGATATGGTGGTCACATATCCCGC
>Ga0102938_10002428_pt1 | contig 14081 bp, 18 predicted proteins | sample SalPonR2_B_D2_MG_FD_84516 | JGI IMG/M metagenome (GOLD analysis project Ga0102938, IMG submission 84516) | Salt pond soil microbial communities from South San Francisco under conditions of wetland restoration - Salt Pond MetaG R2_B_D2_MG | ecosystem: Environmental > Aquatic > Marine >...
TATTAAATATATAGGGTCTCTAAATACAGATGGGGGAGTTATACCTAAAGTTATATCTCTTATTGCCCCACCTGCTGTAGCAATTACTATAGCTATTATGGCTACACCAAGTATATCCATTTCTTTTCTTATTCCTGCAAGCACACCAGATTCAGCAAATGCTACAGTACCTAATATTTCCAAAACAAACATATTTGTGTTAATTTCTATAATTATACCTCTTAATATTCAAAATAAATAATCATATTAATAGTTAGACTCATTAAGATGCTTTTTGGTTTATTTTTTTATTTCTTAGTATGAATATTCCCATAAAAGATAGCACAATAGATAGTATTGGATTAATAATATTTAAAAAAGCATATCTGCTATATTCTAATGTTGAAACTCCTAGAGTAGAAGCCATAAATGCACCTGCAGTTGTCCAAGGTATTAGTGCTCCAGTAAGGGTCCCACCTTCTTCTAAGAGACGGCTAAGCATTTCAGGTTTTAAATCTCGTTCCTTAAATGCTTCCTTATATAGTGTTCCATTTAGAATTATTCCTAGATATATTTCGCCCATTGAAGCATTTCCAAGTATTGTCGTTCCAATTACTAAAGCAACTAAACTGCCGACACTTTTTACCTTAGAAAGTATACCTTTTATTAAAACTCTTAAATATCCTACAAGCTCTAATACTCCTCCAAGGCATAATGCAATAAATGAAAGAGAAAAAGTCCACATCATATTTTGTATTCCGCCTCGTATCAGTAAGTTATCTACAAGAGCTATACCCGTTTCATTAGTATATCCATAGTTTATAGCTGTTAAAGCTTCACTGATACTTATTCCTTGAAATACTACGGCAATAATAGCTCCCGAGAGAGTTCCAATAATCATTGCAGGAACTGCTGGAAATCTAAGTAGATTTAGTGTAAATAATATAACCATTGGTAATATTATAATTGGATTTAAATTAAAACTAATGGAAATTGTCTCTTGTATAAGTTTTATATCTTCAGTGTTTCCTGTACCATTTGCATAGTTAAATCCTATAAATGTATAGATAATAAGAGATATTATATATGAAGGTATAGTAGTATAACTCATAGCTTTAATATGATTGTAAAGATTGGCTTCAGCAGATACTGCAGCTAGATTAGTTGTATCTGAAATAGGGGACATTTTATCGCCAAAAAAAGCTCCAGATACTACCATACCAGCTACTATTGGTGCCGGGATACCTAAACCTAGTCCCATTCCCATAAGTGCAATACCAACAGTTCCTGCTGTACCCCAAGATGTACCAGTTGAAAGAGAAGTTATGCTGCAGAGTATTAAACCAATCGGTAGAAATAATCCTGGTGAAATAAGATTAAGTCCATAATAAATAAGTGCGGGAACAGTTCCAGCTGATATCCAAGATCCAATAATTGTTCCTATTAAAATAAAAATCAACAATGCAGTCATGGCTCTACTTATGCTTTTTTCCATACTTTTAACTAATTCATCAAAGGTATATCCATATTTTAAAGACACCAAACAAGTAACACATAATCCTAAGATTAATAATGCGTGTATATCAACCTTCAATAAAAAAATTCCTGATATCAATATCCCAACAATGCTTAAGAAAACTAATAATGATGCTGTAAAAGATGGATCTTTTTTAATATTAGTATTTTTCATTCTTCCTCCTGAAGTTGTAAAATATCTATAAAATAATTTCTTTGTATTTTTCTTTTATATGTTTTGCCATTACTTTAATTGGATCAAAGCCTAACATTTCTATATTATCTTCTGAAAAATTAGATGTTGCATTAACATCAATTATGTAGAATTCCTTATTGATTGTCTCTATAATATCAAGGCTTCCCATATCGATATTCAAATATTTCAATGCTTCTTTAGATGCTTTTAATATTTCCTTAGGACAATCATCATAATCTTTATATTCAGAACCTGAATGATACCCGGATAAATTCCCTTTACCAATATATCTTTTTAAAACAGTCATAATCTTTTCACCAACTACTTCTACTCGAGTTGTATAGTTTTTATCAGGATGAATATATTCTTGAATAATAAATGGAAAATCTGGAATTTTTTCTAAAGATTTTTCCAGTTCTTTTTTGTCCCTTAATATAAAAGTATATTTAGACCTTCCACCACAATCTGGCTTTAAAATACATGGATAGAATATATTATAGTTATTTAGACTTATTTCTCCTTGAAAAAAAGCATATATTTTAGGCGCTGGCAAACTATTATTTTCCAAAATACAAGATGTTGATATCTTACTGCAATCATACTGATAAGATTTATATGTATTAATCATTGGAATATTGTAGTCATCGATAATTCTTAATATAGACATAGCTAATTTATAGGACTTTTTATAGCCTCTAAAGAGTGAACTTGGAAAGATTCTATTAACAATTAACTTATGCTTTAGAATAGAATTTAAATCAATAGTATCTTCTTCTAAATTAATTAGTTCTGTTTTTATTCCTGAGTTATTTAGATGCTTAGCTAATTGTTTATTTGACCATTCAATTGATTCATATAGTATTCCTATTGACATTTTTAACTCCTGTTAATTATTCTATTTAAATATATCATATTAAAAGATAGAAATAAAACTTTTATCTTCAATTGAAAATTTATTTTATAGTTATAACTTTATATTTTCTTATGAGAGTATTATAATCTATATATAATATAAATACCAATTTATTTTTAGATTATTATATCATGTAAATCAAAAAGTGAACTTTTATGATATAATTAAAAATGTGTATTAATCATTATACTTTTTAATATCATATAATTTAGATAGGAGGGGAAAATAATGAATCATTGGGCTGAACTATTAACAGATAATTTAGAAAAAGCTGATGTTATTATTAAAGGCATACCTTTTGATGGTGGTGCAAGCTTTGGAAAGGGAGCAAGTCAGGCACCTGATAGAATTAGGTACTTATCAAGAGTATTACCTCCGGTTAGCGAAGAAGGAATTATTTTTAAGGATAAGTTTTTTGTTAAAGATGAAGGTGATTTCGAGGTGGATTTAAATTGGAAAAGATATTATAAACACATAGAAGAAGTAGTTGGAAAAATGTTGAATCAAGGTAAATTTTGTTTATTTCTAGGAGGAGACCATTCTGTAACAATACCTTTAGAAATCTCATTTTTAAATTATAACAAAGGAAAAAAAACAGGAATAATACATTTTGATTCACACTGCGATATCTTCGATGAATTTGAAGGCCATAAATGGTCTCACGCATGTACCCAAAGAAGAGCATTAGAAAATGAAAATTTAGAAGAAAAAAACTTAACTCTAATAGGAATACGAGCTTGGGAAGATTTAGAATTAGAATATTTATCTGAGCATCAAGATATAGAAGTTATAACTGCAGCAGATATTTATGAAAAAGGAATAAATTACGTAAAAGAAAAACTTGAAGAAAAATACAGCGGATTTGATGCAATATATTTAACCATTGATATTGATGTTTTGGATCCAGCATATGCACCGGGAACAGGAACACCTGAGTGTGGAGGATTATCAACAAGAGAGATGATGCAGTTGGTAAAATATATGATTAAAGATTTACAAATAAAGGCTATGGATATTGTAGAAGTTTCTCCTCCCTTAGACTCATCGGACATAACATCTTGGGCGGCATTAAAAATAATATATGAAGTATTTGGTCAGCTTTATTTAAAAAATTATAAGGATATATTTGATTTCAAGGTAAAAGAAAATAAATAACATTTTTTGTAAAAAAGAATAGCAAATAAAGGAGTTAATTAAATGAAAGTTGTATCTATTAAAAAAAATCCAGAATATAAAGATAAAGGAATAAAATATATTCAAAGTAAATGGGCTACTCCAAGTAGTATGAAAGTATATGAAGATTGCATAACAAACTGTATAACTACTGATAACCCACTACCACAATGGTATCTGTTGTTGGATAAAGACAAAATAATCGGATGCGGTGGTCTTATAACAAATGATTTCATAAGCCGTATGGATTTATATCCTTGGGTTTGTGCCCTTTATATTGAAGAAGATTATAGGGGAAATGCTTATGGTTCAATTTTATTAGAAAAGATAAAAAAAGATACACAAGCATCAAATTTTTCGACTCTATACTTATGTACAGATTATATCGGATATTATGAAAAGTATGGATTTAAATATATTGGTGAAGGTTATCATCCATGGGGAGAGAGCTCAAGAATATATGCACTAGATTTAAACAATTAATATATAAAGGCATATATTAATATAGACTTAAGGGGAGAAATAATGAGTTATTATAAGAATATTTATAATCAGAATAAAAATACCAACAGGATAATAATAGATATTGCCTTGGACGATTACTTTGATTTTTATCACGAATGGGATAACGTTAAGTTTAAAAAAAGAGATATAAATCCTGAGATGGCACATTTTTTACATACCTGTGTAAAGCAAATTCCTTCTAAAGAATCTTTAGAATTAAAATTCCATATTGAAAATGGTATAAAAGATCCAAAAGCAGAAGCTGAAATTAGAGAAAGCTTTAATCATTATTATTCTATGGAGATTAATGCAGTAAAAAAAGATGTTAGAAACATTTATAAGGCTGCCGCCGCAAGTGTTATCGTATCTTTATCAATGTTGATTTTTGTTTATTTTGCTGAGGATGACTTAGGCGAAGGTTTGCTTGCCTATACTATAGTAAATGGTTTTGAAATAGGTGTATGGGTTTTTATGTGGCAAGCTTTTTACGGCATTGTATTTGATAGAAGTGTCGAAAATAAAAGAAAGAAAGAATATAAAAGACTATTAGATGCTGATATTTCATTTACCTATGAATCTAAGAAGTAATATTAATTGAAAAGGTTAAAAAATAAAACATATTATTTTTTTATAAAAACAAAGGTGTTTTCATCTGAATGTTCTTCTGCGTAAATGTAATCTAATCTATTAAAATCTTTAATCGACTCTATATCTTCGATATGATTTTCAGCCATATATCTAACCATATCTCCTCTAGCCATTTTTGCTAGAGTGCCTTTCTCTTTTATTTTTCCATCAATCTTTTCTCCAAAGACACAGGTTATGAATTTTATGCGGTCATTTAAATACTTAGAAATACTGTAGCTGTATTCTTTAGAAGCTAAATTCAGAATTGTGCTGGTTTCAGAAAATAGCTGCTTTGCTAATTTATCATCCCAAAATTTATACAGAGAATCTAAGTTTTCACCACCTAGTTTTGACTGCATTTCTAATCTATAAGGAACTACTCCGTCAAAAGGTCTAATAATACCGTAAAAACCTGATAAAATTCGCAAATGTTCCTCAAGATATTCAAATTCCTTAGTTGAAAAAACTCCAGAACCCATATATTTATATTGAAGCCCTTCAAAAGATAGTATTGCAGGAGTTAAGCCTTTATGTAAATCCATATCTTGTATCCTTTGGTAGTTAAGTTTTGCTAACTTATCACTGCACTTCCAGATTGATTTTAATTCTTTATAACTTAAATTCTTTAAGTATTTAAGTAGAACTTTGGTATCTTCAATAAATTCAGGCAGCTGATTATAGTCTAAAGAATCAGCATCTATATTCATTGTTTTTGCTGGGGATATTATAATTCTCATAGCGACCTCCTAATTAATTTCCAATTTAATTATAACCTAATACATATCCTTTATCTATTATTGTAGTACATTAAATATGAAGCACCAAATATAATTATATATCCTAAAATACTCAAAACATCTGGAACGGAATCAAAGATTAAGATGCTAAATAAGGCTGAAAATACGACCCCAGAATAATTATAAATAGAAACGTCACGAGCAGGAGCTAATTTATATGCGATGGTTACTCCAAGCTGACCCATTACTGCACCGATACCTGCTAAAAAAGCAAAAAGTAATTGGATCCCAGTCATTGATACGTAATTTATAAAAACATAAGGAGTTAGAACAATAGATGAAAAAGCAGCAAAATAAAAAACTACCGTTACAGGATGAACCACTTTTCCAAGGGGTCGAAGTGTTGTATAAGCAGCTGCAGCAGCAAAAGCTCCAGTTACAGCAATAATATATGGGACTAATCTAATAGAAAACTCAGGTTTCATTACAAAAATAACTCCAATAAAAGCAAGTAAAATAGTCATCATCTGTTTTCTTGAAATCTTTTCTCCTAAAAATATCCAAGAGAGAATTATCACAAAAACTGTACTTAATCTAAAAATCACGTTAGCATCCGATAAAATTAGATGATCTAAAGAATAAAAGTTAAGCAAAAGACCTATTGTACCAAAAGCTGATCGTAGCATTAGTAGTTTATGATGCTTTATATTTTTTAAAGATAAACCGTACATTTTTAAAAAAATAAAAGAAACAATTGAAATTGTATAAGTACGGAATAGAACCTTTTGAGCAACTGGAATTTCTCCAGTAAGTTTAACAAAAACACCCATTATTGAAAAACCAAGGGCGGAAATCAACATAGCTAAAATACTTTTCTGTTTGTCTGTCATGTTACCTCCTTTAGGACAATAATATTTTACATTTCCTGTTATTACTATACCACAGCTGTATTGAGTAGGCGAGAACCAATCCACTTTTATTAATAAATATGTTATAATTAATTTTAAAGTAATAATTTTATGAAAAGGTGTTAGCAATGTTTATAAAACAATTAAAAATGGAGATAGTAGAAAAAAACGATAGTTTTTTTAAAATTATAATTTGTGATGAAATACAATCTCTTTATATAAACTTTAATATAGATAGTAAAAGGTTAGAAATAAAAGGAACTAATAATCTTTCTAAATTCCTTTTAGAAAACAAATATCAGTTAAGAAAGCTTCTACATAATAAACAGAGAGAAAGCTATTATGTTGGATTTAAATTAAATTTTTCTATTATCGATGGCAAAGATATTGGGGCTTTTAATAACAAAAATAATTTAATAGTAAAAGAATATGGAGATATAAAAGTCATTAATAAGTCTGAAAAAGAAGACTTAGTTGAAATATATACGGATGGAAGCTATAATGAAATTCATGAAAAGGGAGCTTACTGTATTTTAAAGAAAGATTTAGATGGAAACTATGAATCTCATCAGTATAAAAGCAGATTAAAAGATTCTGCTTCCATAGAACTTCAAGCAGTGATAAAAGCTTTAGAGATGTATAAAGGTGACGTAAGAATTATGACAGATTCTCAGTATGTGAGAAAGGGAATTACAGAATGGATGATTCATTGGAAATTAAACAATTGGTTTACTGCTAACGGGACAAAAGCTAAAAATATTAAAAAATGGTTAAAACTTGAAAAGCTTTGTGAAAGTAGAAGAGTAGAATTTGGTTATGTAAAAGCTCATAACGATCATTTTGAAAACGAGTACTGTGATTTACTATCTAAGATAAAAAGAGAATCTGTAGCAACTAAGGAGTAAATTGTGGATTACATTGAAGCAGTAGATATAAAAATATTATTATTTTTAATAGAACATGTTCACAATCCTATAATTGATCATATACTATATTTTTTTACAACCATAGGTAATAAGGGATTAGTATGGATAATAATATCGGTAATAATGTTTATAAAAAGAAGCACAAGAAAAACAGGGATAATAATGCTTTTTGCTCTTCTTTTGGGTTTGATTCTTGGCGAAATTATACTTAAACCTACAGTAGGTAGATTGAGACCTTTTTTGAAGTATGAAGGGTTTGAATCTGTTATTTCAAATTTAAGTCCAAACTCATTTCCCTCAGGACATACGACATCATCTTTTGCTGCTTCAACTGTAATATTTATAAAAAAGATTAAATTCAGAATGTTCTATATTATTCTTGCTTTTTTGATAGCATTTTCAAGAATATATTTCACAGTACATTATCCTTCAGATATTGTGGGAGGAATTATATTAGGTTTAATTTGCGCCTATGAAAGTACTCAAATTGAAAAAAAAAGTATATAATGATAAATTTATCAAGAGTTTATATATATAATTAAAATTTAAAAATTTAGTTTTCAAAAAAAGAAAGTAGGTAATTATGGAAGGAACAAAACGAAGTAACATTAAAATAGGGTCGAAAGTAAAGGTTGTACAAAAGCAGGACCAACGTTTAGGTAAATTAACAGAAGGAGTAGTTACGAAAATCCTCACCAACTCAGCTACTCACCATCATGGTATAAAAGTAAGACTGGAAAACGGCATAGTGGGTAGAGTTAAAGAAATAATTGAATAAAAAATAAATGAAAGGGATTATGAGCATGAATAAAAAAAACGCAACAACCTTTGCAAAAGCAGAAAGTTCTTTAATCATGGAGCCCAGACTTAGCAACGAACATGGTACGGCCCATGGTGGAGAGCTCGTAAAAATCATGGATAATACAGCAGGAATAGCAGCAACAAAACATGCAAAAGGTAGTATTGTAACGGCAAGAATCGACGAGATAGTTTTTCACAAAGCTATAAACATAAGCGATATTGTGACATGTATAGCTCAGGTTTGTTATGTTGGAAGTACATCACTTCAAGTTATGACTAAAATTGTTGTACACGAGATGGAAAACTATGATGAACCAAAAACTGCATTAACTGCATTTTTTACAATGGTACATATGGTTGACGATAAACCTTCCCCTGTACCACCGCTTAAACCTGTAACTGAAGAAGATAAAAGACTATTTAAGTTAGGTAAAGAAAAATATTTAGAAATCAAGGAAAAGTACAATAAATAGTTCTAAAAAAAGGTATTAATAAAATTTATTAATACCTTTTTTAATCAAATTAAAACTATAAATTATCGACAATATCTAGAATTTCAGAATTTTCCGGAATATCTTTCATTGAATGCCCATAGTGCACGTATCTAAGTATTCCTTCTTTATCTACCAGCATTTGTGCCGGCATACGACCTAATTTAAAAAGCTTAACTTCTTGACCGTATAGTTTTAAGACTGAACCATTTTCATCCGGAACGCCTATAAACTCAATATTGTTTTCTTCCCAGTAATCTTTAAATTTGTCAGAATTGTCTGGTCCTATAGCGACTACTACTGTATCTTTTTCTACAAATTTGTCGTAATCTTGATGCAACTGCATCATATGCTTTCTGCAAAAAGGTCAAGAAAACCCTCTGTTTAAAATAATTAACACATTCTTTTTTTCTTTAAAGTCTGATAGTTTGAACTTATCACCTTTAAAGTCCTCAATTTCAAAATCTGGTGCCTTTTTATTTACTTCTACGCTAGACATTTTACCATCTCCTTGGTAGTTTTATTTAATTGTATTGTATGCATTTAAATGTAAATTGTCAATGAAACAGGAACTCTATACGTTGTAATAGTTTAGAAAATAATTTATAATTTAATATGAAGAATACACTATGTAGTTAAAAAAAGCAGGAGGGGATTAATGAATTTTATATGCTCAAAATGTGGATTAAAAGAAGAAATATCTACAAGAAAGCCAAAATGTCAGTGCGGAGGTCTCTGGAAACTAGATTTTAAACCTCCTAAATTTGATTTGTCTTTAATAGATGGAAGTGAATGGAGTATATTTCGTTATCGCAAGTTTATGCCTTTAGAAGGAGAATATTGGAGAGATATATCTTTAGGAGAAGGAAGAACCCCAATCATTCGGTTTGATGAAGATGTTTTACTTAAAATGGACTACTTAATGCCTACTCTATCTTTTAAAGATAGAGGTGCGGCAGTTCTAATAGCTCACTGTAAAAGTATTGGAGTAGATTCAGTGTTGCAGGACAGCAGTGGTAATGCCGGAAATAGTATAGCAGCATACAGTGCTAAAGTGGGCATAGATTGTGAAATATTTCTTCCGGAAGGAACTTCACCTAAAAAAATTAATATGATTAAATCTCATAATACTAAAGTAAGTGTAGTACCCGGATCAAGGGATAATTGTGCCAATGTTTGTAGAGAAAAAGTAGATAAAGAAGGAAAGTACTATGCTAATCATGTATACAATCCTATTTTTTATGAAGGGACAAAAACATACATTTATGAAGTTTATGAGCAGTTGAGAAGAATACCGGAAAATATTTTTATTCCTTTAGGAAACGGCACCTTGTTTATAGGAATAATCAAGGGGTTAGAAGAATTTATTGAAAGTGGAATAATTAAAAATATGCCTCAAATAACTGCAGTGCAAAGTGAAAACTGCGCTCCTTTAGCTAAAGCTATAATAAGCGGGGATAATAAGCCCGCGAAAATAAAACCAAAACCTACTATGGCAGAAGGTATAGCTATAGTAGAACCAAAGCGGGGAGAAGAGATTTTAGAATACGCTTATAAATACGCTATAAAAATAATTACTGCCCCTGAAAATAGAATTTTAGAAGCAAGAGAAGCTTTAGCTGAAAAAGGTATATACGTTGAACACACTACAGCAGCTACCTATGCTGGTTACTTACAACAAAAAGACATAAATAGAAACATAAGTGACTGTTTAATTCCAATGTGTGGAGCAGGACTCAAATCTTAATTTTGAAATAGTAGCATGAATAAAATTAAAGTAGGTGAAAGCATGTATAGAATTGGATTTTATATTGGATGCAAAGAGCAAATTAATCAAGGAAAAGCACTTGTTGAATCAATCAAGAACAATCTAAAGATAGAAATTTATATAGTTATTCCAAAAACCTTAGAGAAAAGTATTAGCATAGAGGGTGTGAATATTATTAAGGTAGAAATTCCTTTTAATTTAAGAACAATTCCATTCATTGATAAGATTTTTGCTGCATCTAAATTTGAAGAAATATGTAAAGAAAGATATATTTGGGTTGATGTGGATACCTACATTTTTAAATCATTTAAACTACCCAATAAATATGGGGTATATATTAATCCAGTAGATAAGAAAAACATTGGGGATTTATATGGAGAAAAAAGAAGTCAGATTTGGAGGATAACTTATAATTATTTGAAAATTTATAAAAATGAAATGTTTGTAAATACAACAATATCAAATGAAAAGATTTTTCCTTATTATAATGTTGGTATGGTATTGGTCAATAATAAAAAAGGTTTATTTAAGAATACTAAAATAAGCATAAAAAAATTACTTAGTGATTCTTTAATGAAAGAATTATTAGAGAAATCTTTTGCTAATAAAGTTTTTTTTCATCAGGTGGTTTTTACTTGCTGTGTAATTAAGCTTTATAGAAATGATACTGGAAAATTGCCAGAGGGATTAAACTATCCTTTACATTTACATAATGAAAATCTGAATTCAGTTAACCTAAAGGATATTAAAAGTATTAGATATGACAATTTTTTTGACAATAACTCTCCACCTGAAGAATGGAAAGGTATTTTTAATCCGATAAAAAATGACCTAAAGTCTACCTGGTATTACTAGAAACAAAATATACTTTTGGAGGAAATATTATGAAAATCACAACAGGTCGTTTAATATTATATCTATTGAATCCAGAACAATTAAAATTACTGATAGGAGATTTAAGTTCTCTTGAAAAAGAAATAAACATAAAATATAGGGGTGAACCAGTAGAAGGAGTATTTAAGGAGATAATGATAAAACAACTTGAAGCTTGTAAAAAAGATAGAGATAATTATTTATGGAATAGTTTCTGGTTACTTATTCGAAAAGAGGATAGATTGGTAATTGGTTCTATAGGCTTTAAAGGAAAACCAAATACCAAGGGAGAAGTTGAAATAGGATATGGATTAGGTAAAGAATTCGAACACAACGGATATATGACAGAAGGAGTAAAATCAATATGCAATTGGGTATTAGATCAAGATAATGTATTAAATATAACTGCTGAAACAGATGCAGATAATATTCCATCTCAAAGAATATTGAAAAGATGTGGGTTCAAAAAAATAATAGAAAAAGATACTATTTGGTGGTCTCTTTAGTATAGATTGGAATTAGTTGAAGTAAATATATATAAGTAATATAATTATAAAAGTAAAAGTTTATATAACTTTGATTGAAGTGAGGTAATTTTATGAAGAAAAAATTAATAGTGGCTGTAGTAGATGGAAAAGGTGGAGGTATAGGAAAGACCTTAATTGAAAGAATAAAAAAAGAAAATTTAGAAGTGGAAATTATAGCTCTAGGAACAAACTCAGCAGCCACAAGTAATATGATGAAAAGTGGAGCTGACAATGGAGCATCTGGAGAAAATGCTATTATATATAATGCAAAAAGAGCAGATATAATAGTTGGAGTTTTAGGATTATTAATATCTAACTCAATGCTTGGTGAAGTTAGCTATAAAATAGCTGAAGCTATAGGTGAAAGTCAAGCACTAAAAGTTTTAATTCCTTTAGAAAAATGCAATGTGGCCTTAACTAATTCAAATAACTTATCTCTAAAAGAGAATATTGATAATGCAGCTAAAATTGTTAAGGAATATATTGAAAAAAATTGTAAATAATTAAATTAATTATACGAAAATCATAAAAAGTTTGGTATAATGAATAAATAGACACGAAGTCTATAAATAATTCGAAAATTAATAGAAGATAGCTGAAGCTAAAAATATACCTGTCAGGCGTATTTTTAGTTTTTTGTATTTTAAATAGGATTTTAAAAATGTTAATTATATGAAACTATAATAAAATCTATATCCAATAACGTTAAAAAACTAGAGGGGAGATTATACTTAAATTATATTTAAGTATATAAAGATATTATGAAAAAAACAAAATCAAAAGAAATTGTACTATCAGGATTATTCATAGCCTTAGGATTATTAGTTCCAATATTATTTCATGCAGTAGGAGGAGCAGGACCGGTATTTCTACCGATGCATTTACCTGTATTAATAGGAGGGTTTATTCTTTCCCCAAAGTTTGCGGTTTTAGTTGGTTTATTGACTCCACTGCTCAGTAGTGTACTTACAGGAATGCCTATATTTATGCCGATGGCATTCATAATGATGGCTGAACTTGGAATCTACGGTCTTACTGTTTCTTTACTGAAAGAAAAGGGTATTAATAATATCATTACCCTAATTAGTGCTATGATTCTAGGAAGAATTTCAGCAGTTATTGCAGTTGCTATATTTGTAAACTTAATTGGAATTAAATTTGCCCCACCGGTTACATTCATAATTGGTGCTGTAACAACGGGAATACCCGGAATCATAATTCAATTGATTTTTATACCTATATTATTAACTGCTGTAAAAAAAGTATCTCCAGATCTAATTACAGAATAAATTATTTCTTATAAATAACATAATAAAAAAACAAATAACATTATACCGTGATTTTGGGTCACAAGTTTAAAATAATAACATAAATAAAAAGTCTAAAAATACAATAATAAACAAAGAGCTAGAAATAATAACTAAGTTTTTTTCTGAAAAACTATTAACTATTTTCTCAAAATTAGGTTGGAGAACGTATATAAAAAACACACCACCTAAACCAAACCTTACAGAAGGTGATAGAGCAATTCGCCCCTGAAAGTTATAGGTATAATCGGTGTAAGTTTGCCACGGCCAGCTTCCAGTTATAATTTCTAATATATAACTGGTGACTAACTCGATTAAAGTTGCTGCAAAAGCACAACCTAAAAACACAATAATAATAGAAGCAATTTTTTTAAAAAAAGGTTGCTTTTTTTGGCTAAATTCATAAAAAAGAATAATAAAAACTAAAGCTCCAAAACCGTAAATAGGTAGGTAAGGCCCAAATAAGACTCCTCTATTTGAAAATCCCCATTTATAAACTACTACCTCTAAAAAAACCTCGTAAAGCCAACCGACTACCCCATACATCATAAAAAAGATGAAATATTTTCTTAATTTTTTAATTTTTCTCAATTTCATAATTTAACTCCATTAATAATTAGTAAACTCATTATACATTTTATTATACAAAAATTCTATATACCCATGCATTTAAAAGTAAAACACAAAAACAATAGAGCAGTTAATGTTAGTAATTATTAATGTTTTGATTCTTTACTTCTTATTATTAGAACTATGTTATAATATAGTAAATATAAATTTAGGAGGATTATAATGAAATTTTGTTGGAGCACAATATACGTTAAAGATATGGAAAA
>Ga0102938_10002430_pt1 | contig 14080 bp, 12 predicted proteins | sample SalPonR2_B_D2_MG_FD_84516 | JGI IMG/M metagenome (GOLD analysis project Ga0102938, IMG submission 84516) | Salt pond soil microbial communities from South San Francisco under conditions of wetland restoration - Salt Pond MetaG R2_B_D2_MG | ecosystem: Environmental > Aquatic > Marine >...
GCCCCGCCCGCCGAAGCCCCGCCCGCCGAAGCCCCGCCCGCCGAAGCCTCGTGGGCGACGGACGAATTCGCGGAGGAACACGAAGAGTTGCTGCGCCGCGTCCAGCAGCTGACCGCCGACAACGAAGAGTTTTCCGAAGAGAACCGCGAACTGCAACGCGAACTTGCCGAAGCTCGCGCGGCGGGCTCGACCGTGTCGACGACGGCGAACATCACCGGCCGTGATGCAGCCGACTTGCTGACTTGGGATCAACGCAAGGAACTGATTTATCGACAAATGGAGGACGATTCCTTCGACGCCGAATCGTTCTTGTCGACGCTGAGCACAAAAATGCCCGACGTGATGGAGGAAACGGGATCCGATGAACAGGCCGATCCGGCTCGCCTGGCGGCCCAAGTGTTCGACCGTTTGGAATCGTTGAGCGGCGAAGTCCTCCGCCGGGATGCCGAAGTCGCCGAGTTGCGGGCGCTCCTGGAGCAGCGGGAACACGCCGGCGAAGGCGTGGCCGTGGGGGCCGCCGCGATCGCTCAAATGCTGGACGGAGACGACTTGATCCGGCAAGAGCGCGAACGGCTCCAGCAAATGCAAATCGACTGGGAAGAAAAATTCCGCCAAGCCGAGATCGAAGCTTCGCTGGAACGCGCCAAGCTGTCGCGCGAACGTCAGGACCAGCAACGGCGGATCGCCGAACTGGAAGAAAGCTTGGAACACGCCCGACGTGAAAATGCGGTAGCCGCCGGGGGCGACGGACGTAAACGCCGTTGGTTGGCCGAATTGGGCCTGTGATCCGAATCGGGCCTGTGATCCGAGCGAGGTCGGCCCGAGAAGGAACTCGGCCCAAAAAGTTCGCATCGATCGCCAAGTGGGCCGTGCCACAACACCCGCGTGCCCCGGCGGGAACGCGATGCCAGTCTATTTCTTGCGGTGCCGAATCTTGGCACGCATGCGTCGCTTTTTTCGTCCTACCTTGCGACGACCTTTGCCGGTTCTCTTCGTTCCCACCGAGTTGTTTCTCCGAATGCGGTTGAGTGTTCGTGACGCCCACGCCTGACGATCAAAACGACCAGGCCGATGGACCCTAGAGGGTCCCGGAGACTAGCAGAATTGGCGATGATGACAAGTCGCAATCCTGACTTTGCTGGCGCGCATCCCCGCCATACGATGCGGTTGACACCACCCGGAAAATGAACGCTGCGTCCCGCCGCGACCACGGCACTCGGCCGCTTCGGCCGGCGGCCCGACGAATCGACGTCCGTTCAAGCTTGACGCCGCGGGAGCTTGTTTCGTACCACCGGCGTCGTCTGTTGTGGCGGTTTCTCAGCAGGATCGTATCCATGAAACGCGAAACGGAGTTCGCACGTGCGCGAACGATCGCCGATTTCGGTGCTCGCCTTGCTTCACAGCTTGTCGCTGCGCGTCGGTGCCTGTTCGGCGGTTGGTTTCTTGGGACTGGCGTTCACCGGCTGCGCGACGTGGAACAACCCCGGCCGGGACACGGAGACGGCAGTTTCGCGCGTGCCCTCGGAAACCGTTCGGCACCATCCCCAATCCATTCTGCTGCGAAGTCGCTTTTTCTCCATCGCGCTGCCCGAACCGACAGATTCTTCCACGGCTAGCGACTCGTTCGCCACCGATCCTTGGCAAGATCTTTGGCGATCGGTCGACGAAACCGCGATCAACCACGCCGTCCGCCGGCGACTGATCGACAACGGGCTACGCCTCGGCGTGGTCAACAACGTCCAACGATTGAAAGACGACTTGGCCGCCTTGCAACCGGCCATCGACGTGATCGACGAATTCATGCGACAAGCCGACGTGGCCGACGAAGTCGCCGGACTGGACAGCACCGAGCCGATGCGTTTGGGCGGTCGTTACGAATTGCCGTTGCGGCATCCCGTCGCCGGACGTCACGTCACGCTGGCAAGACTGGGCGGCGAAACCGTCGGGCGAACCCTGTCGGAACCGCAACCGGTGTTAACGATTTCGCCTCAAGCCGGCCCGATGCACGGGCAGGTCCGCTTGAACCTGCGACCCGAGATTCAACACGGCGAGATGCGCAAATCGTTCACCACCAGTCGGGCGGCGGTCCGCATGGAGCAGCGTCGCGAATCCTGGGCATTCGATGAACTGCAATGGACCATCCACCTGGGCGAAGGCGACGTTTTGATGGTCGCCCCGACCCGGGAGCCTCGCGGCATCGGTCGCGGCATGTTGATGCACGCAGGCGAAGGCGGCGAGAAGCGTCGGACGGTTCTGTTGCTGTCGGTCGATCACCTGCCCGGCGCCGAAGACGCCTTATGACCAATGCCGTTTTCGACGACGGGGTTAGCCCAAGAAGCCGGACGCCACGGTGTCGGCGAACAGGACGCCGCGATCGGTCAAGCGGACCGAATCGTCTCGACAAGTGATCAAGCCCTCGCGGACGAATCGGTCGATCGGGTCCTGGCAAAGCTGGTGAACGTTGATGCCGCTCCGCCGGGTGACGTCTCGCATGTCCACGCCGTCGAGCTGGCGGACGCCGAACGCCATCAGTTCCCGAGCGAATTCGGTCGGCAAGAGGATTTCGGTTTCGGCGATGGCCGATCGACCCGACTCGATGCGTTTCAGATAGGTCGTGGTGCTGCGATGATTGACTTCGCGGCGACCGCCGACGAACCTTGCCGCTCCCGGTCCGGCGGCCAGCCAACTTTCGCCACGCCAATACGCCAAGTTGTGTCGGCACCGATACTCCGGGGCCGCGTGATTGCTGATTTCGTAACGCGGCAAGCCCGCCTCCGACGCGGTACGACCGGCCGTGCGGTACATGCGAATCTCGGTGCGTTCGCCCGGTCCCTTCAAGTCGCCCCGCCGGTGCCGGCCGAAAAATTCGGTGCCCTTTTCGATCGTCAGCGAATACGTCGACAGATGTCGAATCGGCAAGCTCAGGGCCGTCTGCAAATCCGATTCCCAGTCGCCGAGCGTTTCGCCGGGCGTGGCAAAGATCAGGTCCACCGACACGTTGCCGATGATTCGGCAAGCCGCCCGGATCGCGTCGATCGCCTGATCGGGCGAATGCCCTCGCTGCAACGTGGCGATCTTCGCCGGCCGGAACGACTGCACGCCCAAGCTGATGCGGTTGACGCCGTGCTCGCGTAGCAGATGCAGCTTGTCCGGGGTGATGTCTTCCGGATTGGCTTCGAAAGTGAACTCCGCGTCGCCGGTCCGCGGCCAGTGCTCGTCCAGAATCTTGAACAGCGTTGACAGCTGGGCTTCGCTCAGGTGCGTCGGGGTCCCGCCGCCGACGAACAGAGTTTCCAGCGTTGTTTCTGGCGACGCGAAAGCGTCGAGGTCCCCTCCACCGGATCGGTCCGTCAGCGAACAGGCCGCCAGTTCCCGCTCGACGGCGGCCAAGTAGCGGTCGATCAGCTCATCGCGGCCCGCGACGACGCTGAAGTTGCAGTAGCCGCAGCGGTGTCGGCAAAAAGGGACATGCAGATACGCCGAGCGAGCCGCCGGCCAAATCGATTCGGCATCGGCCACGGCGGCTTGCCCCGTCACAGCCACAGTTTCAAACGCCCGTCGAGCATTCCGGGCAAAGCCGATTTGACCATGCGTCTGACTTGGGCGTCGTTGTAGCGGGTCGACAGATGGCCGGCGATGATCAATTCGTTACCGAAACGCTCGGATCGCTGTTTGTAATCATCGATGTGCATGTGTCCGTGCTTGTGAATTTTTTCTTTGCGATGTTCCGGCGCGACGAAGGTCAGTTCGCTGATCAGAACCTTGGCGTCGAAGAACTGCGGATTATTGTCCAGACCTTGCGGCGCGGTATCGCCGGTGTATCCGAGGACAGGGACACGCGTTTCCGCGGTGACCTCGGTGCCGGACAAACGCAGGTCACGAATTTCCTCGCCCGAGAGTCCGAGGAACTGTTCCTTCAATTTGTGTCGGCGTTGCCAAACGATGAAGCCGAGCGAATCGATCGTGTGTTTGGTGGTGACGGCTTCGACGACGTATTCGCGTCCGATCTCCGTCTGATCACCACCCAGCAAGCCGATCAGTTCGCACGGCATCGCGCCACGATCCAGCGTCCGAAAATTTTGCAGCATGTTCCAAGCCGGATCGACGGCCGAATCGGGCAAGTAGATCACCGGCGGGTCCATCTTCATCATTCGACGCCGCGAGACGTAGGCCGGCAACGCGGCGATGTGATCCAAGTGGGCGTGGCTGATGAACATCGTCGAAGTGCCCATGAAGTCCCAGGGTTGAACACCGACGTCGAACAAAAGCTTCAATTCGTTGATTCGCCAACACGTTTGAACCGCAGCGCGGGAATAACCTTCGATCGTCAACCCGTCATGAACGTGGCTGAGCAGGGGAACATTTTCGACCATGAAAGAAGGAGTGCGGCGCGGTGGGGATCGGGGCGGTGGCTAGGAGTTGTTTTTTCGGATCGACGAGGAGCTTATCAGCGCCGCTTTTCGGTGGAACCCGAGACGATCCACAGCGGACTCGCGGCGCGGCATCGGTCTCGTACGTCTTGATTCAGCGCATGCGAATCGGCAGGCTGCTGTTTTCCAACGCGTCGGCGGCGTAATTGTCGACTTCATCGACGTTCAAGTTTTCTCGATACGTTTCGGTGCGGACGACGACGATCTCGCCGTGTTCGTCCTGCTCCACCGCCGCACCATGGTGTCGGGTCAATTCCAGGGTCGCCAAGAACCAACCGATCAGCGCCGACTTGTGTTCCCCGCCGGCGACCAGATCGATCAAGGGGATCCGTGGAAGCTCCCTCAATCGACCGTGAATGCGTTTCATGTAGACGTGGATCGGCGTGTCGTCGTAGATGACTTCGGTTTGCGGCGGTCCGGCGGCTTCGCGCATGATCCGGCCGAACGCGCTGACCAAGTCCCAGATTTCCAAGTCGACGATCGGCTGGTCGCCGGGGTCCATTCGCCGCGTCGGCAGATCGTCGCTCATTCGTTCGAACCGGTCCTGCCAACGTTGGCTCATTTCGTCCAAGACGGCCGCCGCGTCGCGAATTTCCTTGTACTGCAACAAGCGTTCGACCAGTTCGTCCTGCGGATCCTCGATGCTCGGATCCTCGGCGTCGTCGACGATTTTGGGCAGCACGGCTTGGCTTTTCAGCTCCACCAGCATCGACGCCAAATCCAAAAAGTCGCCCACGTCGCCCAGATCCAGGGCCTTCAAAATGTCCAGGTAGGCCAGGTACTGGTCGACGATCTTGGCCAGCGAGATTTCGGCCAAGGAGACCTCTTGGCGACGCACCAGGTACAACAGTAAGTCGATCGGGCCGCGATACGCTGGCAATTCGATACGGAAATTCATGCTTCTGACCCGGGGTGTCGTTGCGCGCCCTTGTGACCGCGTGGCGTCAAAATTATCATGCCCCGCTCGGTTTTGGCACGCCGAATCCAGCGTAATCGAAAAACGACCCCGTCTTTTTTTCGATCCGGACAATCGCTTTCCACGCTTTTTCTTTTATTCCTCCTCCCCCCTCGCAGCGGCATCCATGACCAAACCGATGCACCGACACGTCTTGTCGGCCCTGGTCCAGAACGTTCCCGGCGTGCTGGCGCATATTTCCGGCATGCTGGCCTCACGCGGCTACAACATCGATTCGTTGGCGGTCGGCGAGACGGAAGATCCGCGTCTTTCCCGCATGACCTTCGTCGTCGTGGGCGATGACAGTGTCGTGGAACAAGTCCGCAAGCAACTGGAAAAGATCGTCACCGTCGTCCGGGTCCACGACATCAGCTCACGCGATTTTGTCGAACGCGACCTGTTGCTGGTCAAGGTCGGGGCACCGGCCGGACCGAGGCGATCGGAGGTCCGCGAGTTGGTCGACATCTTCCGCGGCGCGATCGTCGACGTCGGTCCGGAAGAAGTCATGATCGAAATCAGCGGGCGTGAAAACAAAGTCCAAGCCTTCATCGAACGGATGCGGCCCTACGGCATCGTCGAATTGGTCCGCACCGGACGCGTCGCGATGGTCCGCGGCGGCAGCGGTCCGGCGATCTCCGAAGGTCTATCGTCCGCCGCCAGAGGATCCATCCAACGCGTCACCACGGCGTCCTGAAACGGACCCGACCGCCGAGTCGCGGAGGGATGCGGTTCGGCAAGCCGGCGCGCCCTGGGAGCCGGTCCGTCTCGGCACGCCGGGTTCGCCACTCCGGACGCGTCCGGCCCCGGCCGATCACCTTTCCACTCGATTTCCCCCACCCAAACCCCTTTTTTTAAAGACACCCACGTCATGGCAGCTACGGTTTATTACGACAACGACGCCGATCTTTCACACCTGAAGGGCAAGACGATCGCGATTCTCGGATACGGATCGCAGGGTCACGCCCAAGCACAGAACCTTCGCGACAGCGGATGCGAAGTCGTGATCGGACAGCGTCCCGGATCGGCCAACCACGACTTGGCGGTCAGCCACGGTTTCAAGCCGATGTCCATCGCCGAGGCGACCAAAGCCGCCGACGTCGTCAACCTGTTGCTTCCCGACGAAGTGCAAGCGGACATCTATCGCGATTCGATCCGCGAGAACTTGTCCAAAGGCAACATCTTGATGTGCAGCCACGGCTTTAACATTCACTTCGGACAAATCGTCCCGCCGGCCGGCATCGACACCCTGTTGGTCGCGCCCAAAGGTCCCGGGCACTTGGTCCGCAGCGAATACGAAAAAGGCGGCGGCGTTCCCTCCTTGTTGGCCCTCGGCGACGGTGCGGCCGATTCGACCAAAGCCATCGGACTGGCGTACGCCAAAGGCATCGGTGGCACCCGCGGCGGCGTCATCCAGACGACCTTTGCCGAAGAAACCGAGACGGATTTGTTCGGCGAACAAGTCGTCCTTTGCGGCGGCGTCAGCGAACTGGTCAAAGCCGGCTTCGAAACCTTGGTGGAAGCCGGCTATCAACCCGAAATGGCCTACTTCGAATGCATGCACGAACTGAAGCTGATCGTCGACTTGCTGTACGAAGGCGGGCTGAGCTACATGCGTTACAGCATCAGCAACACCGCCGAATATGGTGACTACGTGAGCGGACCGCGAATCATCACGCCGGAAACCAAGGTCGAGATGAAAAAGATTTTGACCGAGATCCAAAACGGCACCTTTGCCCGCAATTGGATCCTGGAAAACCGTGGCGGCGCTCCGTTCTTCAAAGCCACCCGTCGCCGCGAACAACAGCACGGCGTCGAACAAATCGGCAAGGGACTGCGTCGGATGATGAATTGGATCAACGAAAAAGAAGTCGGCTAATTCCCCATGTCCGATCCGGCCCAGGACAGACAGACCCGTGACGAAATGACCGAAGACGACGCCGTTATCGGCGTCGCGGTCGTCTGGTCCCTGGTCGTTCTCGCGGCCCTCGCGGTGATCGGGCTGGGGCTTTGGTTCGCACTGAGAACACCGACGGAACTCCGCGAGGACTTGACGTTCGAAATCGTCGGCCCGCAAACCCGCGTGACCGAGGACGCGGTGCCCGCTTTGCCGTTGGTCGACATCACCGCCCGATCGGGCGTCGACTTCGTGCATGACACCGGACGCGCCGGCGACAAGCTACTGCCCGAAACGATGGGCAGCGGGGTCGCCGTGCTCGATTTCGACGGCGACGGCCACCAAGACTTGTTCTTCGTCAATTCCAAGCCTTGGCCGTGGACGCCCGACGACGGTCGCCCGCCGTCGACGTGCCGGCTGTACCGCGGGGACGGCCGGGGATCGTTCCGAGACGTCTCGGAGGCCAGCGGTGCCGACGTGTCGCTGTACGGCATGGGCGTGGCCGTCGGTGATTATGACAACGACGGCGATCCCGACGTTTTCTTGTCCGCCGTCGGCGGCAACAGGCTGCTGCGAAACGACGACGGCGTTTTGGTCGATGTGACCGGAGCGTCCGGTGTTGCGGGCGACCCGGAGGCTTGGAGTACGAGTTGCGGGTTCGTCGATTTCGACAACGACGGCTTATTGGATTTGTTCGTCGGCAATTACGTGACGTGGGATAAACAGGCGGACTTGTCCCAGAACTTTACTCTCGACGGAGTCCATCGCGCCTACGGCCCGCCCCGCGCGTTCCGGGGCAGTTTTTCGTACTTGTATCACAACAACGGCGACGGCACGTTCGCCGACGTCTCCCGGTCCGCCGGCATCCAGGTCCGCAACCCCGACACCGACGTGCCGCTGGGCAAGGCGATGGGCGTCTTGCCGGTGGACTTTGACGACGACGGAGCGATGGACTTGGTCGTCGCCAACGACACGGTGCGAAACTTTTTATTCAACAACAACGGCGACGGAACCTTCGACGAAGTCGGCCAATTGTGCGGCATCGCGTACGACCGCAGCGGCAACGCCCGCGGCGCGATGGGGATCGACGGCGCCAGGTTTCGCGGCGACGGCACATTGGCGATCGGCATCGGAAACTTTGCCAACGAAGCCAGCGCGCTCTACATGGTTCGGCCCGGCCGCGGCCACTTCGTCGACGCGGCCATGTTCACCGGCTTCGGTCCGCCGACCCGACAGGGTTTGACGTTCGGGCTCTTTTTCTTTGACATCGATCTGGACGGGCGGGTCGACATCTTGGGCGCGAACGGACATCTGGAAGACGACATCGCCAAGACCCAAGCGACGCAGCGTTACGCCCAACCGCCGCAGTTGTTCTGGAACGCCGGCAAAGACGCGGCGTCGGAACTGGTGCAAGTCGATCCGCTGTCCACGGGCGAGGACTTTCCCCGTCCGATCGTCGGGCGGGGCGCGGCGTACGGCGACTTCGACGGCGACGGAGACAGCGATGTCGTGATCACGACCAGCGGCGGACCCCCAAAGATCTTTCGCAACGACCAGGCGACCGGCCATCATTACTTGCGACTCCGTCTGGTCGGCCGGGAATGTAACCGCGACGCCATCGGCGGAACTGCGACGCTGGTGGTGAAAAATCAATCGCAAACCAGAGTCGTGATGCCCACTAAAAGCTACCTCAGCCAAAGCGAACGGGAGCTGACGTTCGGGCTGGGGGATCAGGCAGTCGTCGACACGGTCGAGGTCACGTGGCCGGGCGGCGCGGAGGAAACTTTTGGGATCGGCCAGGTCGACCGCACCGTGGAACTGGTGCAAGGCGAAGGTCGGATATTACCGTAGCCGGTGGCAGTGCGTCCCCGACGGGTTGACCGATCAGGCGGGATCACTGTTCTTGTTTTTGGGCGGCCGTTTCGGTCGTTCCCAGTTGCGCTAAGACTTGCAGGATGCCGTTGAGGTGTGCCATCCTCGGCCCGAAGCGGTCGACGAATTCGTTCATCATGAACTCGCCTTCGACCAAATGCTCGCCGCTGTCATGAATCTCTTCGGTCAGGTTTTCCAAGAACTGCGTCTGGACTTCGCTCAGTAATTCCGCCGCCTTGCGGCAATCTTTGGCAAGCCGCGGGTTCGCTTGTCGCCACTGTTCCAGTTCTTGAGATCGCTGCTGCTGGGCGGCCGCGTTTTGTCGGACCATCGTTTCCAGCAATTTGTTTTGTTGTTGCTGCATGGCAACCATTTGCTGTAACAGTTGGACGGTCACGCGTTCGAACGAAGCGGGCGGATTGGATTCTGTTTCCGGTGACACATCAATGCGAAACATGGGCGAGAGTGGCTCTTGTTCGTATGACATCGCGGTGACTTTTCCGAGCGAATGATCTGGATTCCTGACGGACAGACCCGAGTATAACCAGGGCTTCTCGGTGATGTCGAACAAATGCGGTACCGGCGGAAAAATTGGTCGCCGACTTCAACAAAACCTCGGAAAAAAGCGTCTCTTTTTCCACATCGGCCGCCGCGTCATGAATCGGACTGACCGCTAAAGTCCGCACAACAGGATGGCCGAAAGCATCATCATCAGCCGATAAGATGCGATGACTTAGCCTTTGCACCGACCCGGTCGTCCGCGTGTCCCCGAATTGCGAGCCGAATGAGCAGTCACAACGATTCTTTGACGTTGGGTTTCTACAGCGTGGTGCAATGCGAACGGAACGGTTGGACGGGCGGACTGTTGACCTTGAACGACACGGGGAGGCCGTTGGAATTCCGTTGCACCTTGCCGGTGCGGACGACCAAGGCGCACGAGATCCTGTTCGGGCCGACCATTCGGGCGCACTTGATCGGCGACGTGATCGCTTCGGTGCTGCTGAAAAGCTGTCGCACGCCGATTTCCATGATGTGTTGTCAACAGCCCGAGGCCCTGGCCATGGAATCGATGGTCGATTACCCGGTGGGTCTGGTGCGGTCGGCCGCGGAGGAGGAAGAAGGTCCGATCACGCGAGACATGCTGTCCGGTTCGGTGACCGTCGACCTGGCCGGTTCGACGTTGATGGTCGCGATGGAAAAACAGCAGGCGGCCGAGCGGATCTGTAGCAAGTTGTCGAACCTGCCCGACGCCGTGGAGCCTTTCGACCGGATCCGCGAAGCCATTCGGGAAGCCCATTCGCAACTCGCCCGGGCGGCATAGACGGATGATCAATCCTTTTAGCAGCACGCATGCCGTCGCCGACCGTTCCGATCGCACCGCGTGGGATGTGCGAATCGATGTCGATCGTGGCTGGCACGTCGACGACTTGACGCCGGCCGGAACGCTGGAATTGCGGGCCGACGCGATCGAACCGCGGTCGTTGCCGATCAAGCTGCCCAAACTGCAATTCAAGGCGTCCGGATTCGTGTTTCCCGACGCCGGCGGTTTTCAGTTGCCACCGACGTTCGAAAAGGCCGGCGGTGAAGATTCGACGCGAAACAAAAACAAAAAACGTCGAGAGCGAAAGCCGTCGGACAAACCGGTCCGGATTCGTCCGCCCAGCGACGTGGTGAAGCTTCAAGATCGGCTTTATTATCTGTTGCAGCCTCCGTTGGATTCCTTGGTCGGCAGTGGTCAGCTGAGTTTCCCGTTCGAGCCGTTCCCGTATCAGCTCGACGGCATCGCGTTCATGTTCCCCCGCTACAGCCTGATCTTGGCCGACGAGATGGGCTTGGGAAAAACGATGCAAGCGATCAGCACGATTCGATTGCTATTGTGCAGCGGCGAAATCCGCAACGCCCTGTTGGTCTGTCCCAAACCGCTGGTGTCCAACTGGCTACGCGAATTCAGGACGTGGGCACCCGAGATTCCGATCGCCGCGATCGAAGGCAACCAAGCGACGCGAAGTTTTCAGTGGGCCTCACGCGACGTGCCGGTCAAAGTCGCCAACTACGAGTTGTTGATGCGTGACCGCGCCGATGTCGTGGACGGCGGATTGCACTTCGACTTGTGCGTGTTGGACGAAGCCCAGCGGATCAAGAACCGCAACAGCACGACGAGCGATGTGGTCAAAAGCATTCCGCGAACGCGATCTTGGGCGTTGACGGGGACCCCCGTCGAAAACTCGCCGGACGACTTGGTCGGCATCTTTGACTTTTTGTCGCCGGGTTTTCTGTCGCCGGGGATGCCGTTGCCCGCGATGGCGAGAGCGTCCAAGGATCATATCCTGCGGCGGACCAAAGACATGGTCTTGGAAGACATGCCGCCGAAGCTGTTCCGTGACGCCGAGCTCGACCTGACGCCCGAGCAGGCCGAACGCTACGAGAAAGCCGAATCCGAGGGCGTGATTCACCTGGAAGAACTGAACGAATCGCTGACCGTGCAGCACGTCTTTGAATTGGTCTTGCGATTGAAACAGATTTGCAACTTCGACCCGGTGACCGGCAGCAGCGCGAAACTGGAACGCCTGGTCGCCGACATGGAGGAAGTCGCCGCGAGCGGCCAAAAGGCGATCCTGTTCAGCCAGTGGACCAAGACGATCGACAAGCTGCGCGGCCCCTTGGCTCGATTCGGCCCCTTGGAATACCACGGCAAGATCCCACACAAGCAACGCGAGCAGGTGATCGACCGATTCAAGAACGATCCGAATTCGCACGTGATCTTGATGAGCTACGGTGCCGGCAGCGTGGGGTTGAATCTACAGTTTTGTCGGTACGTGTTCCTGTTCGATCGGTGGTGGAATCCGGCGATCGAAGATCAAGCGATCAATCGGGCTCATCGGATCGGCGCGGCCGGCTCGGTCACCGTGACGCGGATGTTGGCCGTCGGCACGATCGAACAGCGGATCGCCGAAGTGTTGGAAGCGAAACGCGAGATGTTCGACGCGTTGTTCGCCGGCGACGGCGACGCGCCGACACCGCCGTCCGGGCTGACCAAAGAAGAAATCTTCGGGCTGTTCGATTTGGAAGTCCGAAAAACAGAAGGCTGAGTGTGGGAAAGTGCCGGAGCGTGAAAGGCGACGCCCCGCTGACCGACTCCCGCCGTCCTAGAACCGATGTCCGCGGCGGGGACCGAGTTCGGTCAGCGTCAAGATCTCCGGCCCCGATTCGGTCATCAGGACGCTGTGTTCGAATTGTGCCGACGGCCGGCCGTCTTTGGTGCGGACCGTCCAGCCGTCCTGCTTGTCGCTTTTGGTGTACCGCGACCCCGCGTTGATCATCGGTTCGACGGTGAAACACATGCCGGGATGCAAGCGGTCGATGCGACTTTGTCGGTTGGGAAAGTGCGGGATCGAGGGGTCGAGATGAAACTGTTTTCCGACGCCGTGCCCGACGTATTCACGGACGACGGAAAACCCGCGGGCGTGGGCTTCCGGGACGATCGTTTCGCCGATCCGTGAGACGGTGCAGCCGGGCGTCAGGGAATCGATCGCGAGGTGCATGCAGTCGAATGCGCACTGGGTCACGGCTCGGCGTTCGTCGGAAACTTCGCCGATCAAAAACGTCTCGCTTTGGTCACCATGCCAGCCGTCAACGATGGTGGTGATGTCGACGTTGACGATATCGCCTTCCTGCAGGACGTCTTCGCCGGGAATCCCATGGCAGATGACTTCGTTGATGCTGGTGCAGCAGCTTTTGGGGAAATTCTGGTAGCCGAGGGTGGCCGGCTTGTGTCCGTTATCGATCGTCCACTGGTGGACTAACTCGTCGATCTCGGCCGTCTTGACCCCGGCTTTGATGTGCGGACGAATGTAATCCATCAGCATGGCGTTGACGCGGCCGGCCCGTCGCATGGCATCGCGTTGGACGTCGTTGAGAATCAGTTTTCGTTGCTTCTGAAGCATGCGGTTCATCTTCCTTTTGCTTTCCGGCGGGCACTCCCCGACCCGTTCTCCGTTGTTCCGCCGCAGCGTTGCTGGACACCCCGCGGTCGCTTTCGGTCACGCCGACGCCGATCGGGCGGTCAGCCTTCCGAATCGCAATGATTCGCGAAGCGATGATGGCATTCGGGGGATCGCAGGTTCCGAACATCACTACGCCATCGGATACGCAGGTATCGTACCAGTAGAAAACTGCCGAACGTAGAACGGAAACGGGGGCGAGGGCGATTTTTTATCACGTCGTGCGGGGGGAAAATCCGCCGCAACCGCACCAGATTGCCGCCGTCCCCGCTGCTGACCGGGTCGAGCGGGGGGCTTAAAAAAATACCGCGCGATCTGCCAAGTGAGCACAAAACCGGGCGAATCAGGTCAAATTGGCGGATCGGCAAGAAACCCCGGTACCGACGAGCGGTTAGAACACCTGGTCGACGGCGGTTCGGACCTCGCGAAGCGGGGTACGGTTCCGTTGCCGGGTTTCACATTCGTCTTCCCACCGCCCGCCAACTAGAATCCCGGTGGTTTCCGCTCCCACCGATCCCGTTACTTTTCCATCTCGTTCGAAGATCGTTTGCTGCACCATGCCTTTGCCGTTAGATCCGAAATTGCCTCGCGCGAAAGGGGCCTCGCCCGGCCGCGGAAACTCGCCCGCGTTGAGCAGCGTTGCTGGTTGGGAAACGTTGCGGCTTCGCGGGATGATCCTGGCGGCTTGCATCGCCGTCTCTTGCGGCTTCGTTCTTCGGCCGGTCGCCGCTCAGCAAGAAACCCCGTCGCCGCCGCGGCAGGGTAGTCCCGCCTCGCAGGACGATCCGCCGGCGGCGAGCGAAAGTGTGACCGAGACTACTGCTGCGGCACCGGTCGATGAGTCGGCGGATTCGCCCGCCACAGACGAGCCCGCCACAGACGAGCCCGCCGAACCGCTTTCGCCGAGCGCCCGGGGAAGCGATGTGAC